>Ga0307966_1002624_pt1 | contig 13575 bp, 7 predicted proteins | sample OrgLakmetagen646_FD_203141 | JGI IMG/M metagenome (GOLD analysis project Ga0307966, IMG submission 203141) | Saline water microbial communities from Organic Lake, Antarctica - #646 | ecosystem: Environmental > Aquatic > Non-marine Saline and Alkaline > Saline | place: Antarctica: Organic Lake... | reverse complement strand
CAAGCTGATGCGGATCCTGAAATGTAGCATTATCCTGAATGGTTTCCGGATCGAACACCACTATATCGGCAAAGTTGCCCGGTTTAAGCGCGCCCCGTTTTTCCAGCCTTAAATTCTCAGCCGGTAGCGACGTCAGTTTTCGTATAGCCTCCTCAAGTGAAATGACCTGCTCTTCCCGCACATATTTCGCAAGCAACCTCGCAAACGATCCGTAGGCTCTCGGATGTGTACTGTAGTTTAAAAATACGCCTTCGGGTGCGTATGAGCCGGCATCCGAACAGAAGCTCATCCATGGTTGCTGAACTTTCTTTATCATATTCTCATCCGACATTGAAAAGTAGACCACCTGAATACCGCTGTCATCTTCCACGATCAGATCAATCATTGTCTCTTTCGCCGGTTTCTCCATTTCTTCCGACAGATCAGACAGATATTTCCCCTGATGAATACGAAGGTCCGGATTTTCAAACCCTACCAGCAGGATCTTATCGGGTGTATGCGAAAACTCTATGTCTGCCAGAATAGAGTCTCTGTTTGCGGGATTAGCAAGCCTTTCAATCATCGCATCAATACCGCCGTCACGCACCCAATCTGGAAGTTGTACATGCAATCCGGTGGAACTTGCCGGGTAATTATACATATCGGCTGTTACAGACAAACCCCCATTCCTGGCACCTTGGATCATCTGAATAGCTTCGTCCATCTTATACCAATTATCTTCACCGGACGCTTTCAGGTGATACACTTCACTTCTCACATCCGCTCTGCGGGCAATTGTTATCAGCTCGTCAAGCGACGCAAGCAGATCATCCCCCTCATCACGAATATGTGAGATATACATACCGTTGTATTCAGAGGCAATTTTTGCCAGCTCAATCAGCTCATCCGTATCAGCATATGCACTGGGCGCATACAAAAGGGAGGATGAGACGCCAACAGCGCCCTCGAGCATCGCTTCACGGGCAAGCTCCCTCATCTGTGTAAGCTCTTGATCGGTGGCCGGCCGGTTTTCATACCCTATGACATGGCGCCGGAGTGTTCCGTTGCCAACAAATGAGGCCACATTAGTGGAAACGCCTTTCTTCACCAAATGATCCAGGTATTCGCCAAGTGTTGTCCACGAAATATTGTATTTAATGTCTCCCTGACCGTCCGCAATTTCCAGTTTCATTTTGCTGGTGAGCGGCCCCATGGATGTTCCTTCCCCCATCACCTCAAGTGTAACACCCTGGGCAATGTCGCTCATAGAGCGGCCATCGTGCAGCAACGACTCATTAGCCCAGCTCAGCATATTAATAAACCCGGGAGCTACCGCCAGACCGTTCACATCAATCACCTCACGTGCAGTGGCATTGTCAAGATCCCCGACAGCGGCAATGGTATCAGCTGAGATAGCTATATCACCTCTGTAGGATGGATTTCCTGATCCGTCAATAATTTGTCCATTTTGAATAATCAGATCATACTCCGTTGTGCTGCATGATGCAAGCACAAGAATACAGCACATAATTAAGAATAGTTTTTTCATGTAACATCTAATGTTTTGTGCAGAGTTAAGTTCAACTACTACTTTTATTAACCTTTTGGATCAGAACCGGAGTGTGATGGGATCACCCCAAAAAACCTGACCCAACCCTCCCTTGTTAATTACATGATTATACTAATGAATAAATAATTATGCTAACTGTAAAAAATAATCATATATACGGCTTTGATCTTCGCTAAAGGAACGGGGTTATATACCAGGCTTGTTTTTTATATTGATCTTGTACTCAACAATATTCAATCCGCTATCCCTTGCCGGTATGAAACAGTTTCTGATACTCATATCTTTATCTCTTTTAGCTATGGCACAATCACAAACCAACGATACTCGCAGCGAATCTTCTTGCATAGGCCAAGAAATCTCGCTCGACCAGTTCAGGTGGGAGAACAGAATTATCGTTCTATTTGCACCGGATTCCGGCATCGATGCCTATCAAACCCAAATGAATAAATTCTCAGCTCTTGAGGAACAACTCCTGGACAGGGATTTGATTCTGATCTCTCTGTTTGATAACGAGTGCTCTACATTAAACGGTAAGACTATCTCTGACTCCTCAGCCAAAAGCATACGTGACGGACTATCACATTCGGATCAAACTTATTCAATTTTTCTGATTGGTAAGGATGGCGGTGTTAAACTCAGACGAAATGGGGTGCTTGAACCTGAAGAGCTGTTTCGCGTGATTGATCGGATGCCAATGCGTCAGCGCGAGATAAGAGACGGTAAATAACAATACAACTTAACGTCTACAAGTTAGTAAGTGGCAGTGTAACCACAAAAAGAGCGCCTCCCATGTCAGATTCCTCAATTTCGAGCTTGCCATTGTGCATTTGCGTGATAATATCGTAGCTGATACTGAGCCCTAACCCTGTACCTTCACCCGTCGGTTTTGTAGTAAAGAAAGGCTCAAAAATTCGCTCGCGATTTACTTCCGGAATGCCGGGGCCGTTATCTGCAATACGAACCACTACGCGGTCATCAATCCGCTTAGACTGGATCTCAATTGTTGGTTTAAAGTCATCATCACCCTTCTCCTTTGAATACGACCAGACTGAATCAATCGCGTTTTCAATCAGATTCTGCAAAACCTGCCCAACCTTCTGTGCCATCAGGTCTATGGGTTTGAGTGATGAATCCAGATCTTGAATCACTGTTACGTTGAGCTCATTATTTTGAACCTGCCTGCCGTGATAGGCCAAATCCGCGTACTCTTTTATGAGCTTATTCAGGTCTGTCTCTTCCATCTTAGAGTCTCCGCCCCTTGAATGCAGCATCATCGACATCACAATAGAATCAGCCCGCTTTCCATGCTCCTCAATTTTTTCCGCATTCAACCTCAAGCTCGACAGAATAAAATCGATCTCTTCTGTTTCATTATCATCAACTGCTTCTTTGAGCTCACCCACAAGTTCACTCGACAATTCGGCAAAATTGTTAATGAAATTGAGCGGGTTCTTAATTTCGTGTGCAATTCCCGTTGAAAGGCGGCCAAGAGACGCCATCTTTTCAGCCTGTATCAATCTGGTTTGGGTGTTTTTAAGCTCATGATAGGCAGATTCAAGCTCCCGTGCTTTTTCCAGCTCGGCTACTTTGAGGTCGTTTTCAGCCTGCAATGCTTTAGCCTGTACCTCCGCAACTTTTGATCGGGCAATAGCTGTTTCAGCTTTCAGTTCTGTTTCACGCAGATGGGCGGCTTCCCTCTCTTGCTTCAGCAGGCGTGCACGCTGAAAGCGATCAACGGCAAATACGCCGAAAATAAATATGACTAAATATATTAGAAAAGCCCACCACTGAAGCACAGGAGGAGGCGATACAAGAAATGAGTATCGTGCCGGTTCGCCTGATGAAATGTTGCTTTCATTTATTGCGCGAACTTCAAAGATGTACTCTTTGGGAAAAAATACGGCCGGTAAATTTGTGTAGTTAATCCGTGTGTCGGTCTTCATTTGTGACCATTCATCACTGAATCCAATTAAACGTGTTTGATACTGAAGGCCTCTTTCATTTCCGAAACTCAAGGCAGAATATTCAAACGTAAATTGATTTCTCTCATTCTGATCGTCTTCCGTCTGAACACTTTCAATTCGTACAACCGGCGGTTCTTCATTTCGGTAGTCTTTAGCAGGATCATAAATTGAAACTCCCTTAGCCGTTCCATAGTAAACGATACCCTCACTGCTGATATCAACAGATCCGTAATACCAAACTTCATTATCCACGAGGCCGTCCTGGCGGGTCACTGTTTTAAGCACCGTTCCCGTCTGGGGATTTACCTCTGAAAGTCCCTGGTTTGTTCCCACCCACAGCGTTTCTGTAACAGACGAAAGCGCAAAACTCGTAGCGTTGTTGGCTAGAAAACCATCATCTGATGTAATCAGGTATCTGTTTTCAAGTGTGGTCGCATCCAGCGCATACAGCCCGGCAGGCGTCCCTACCCACATCATTCCGTTCACCCAAAGCATTTTTTCTATCTGGTTTGATGGAGCTCCGTTTTCGGTTGACCACCACTGTTCGAATAGATCAACATTTTCACCTGAATCTGTGATGTCTTTCAGAGTCTGAAGTGAAAATGGTTCAGTTGAACGGTAGATCCCCCGGTCGCGGGTTCCCAGCCATAAATGGCCTTCGCTGTCGAATGCTGCTGAATGATAAATCACGGCCGGCAAACCAAATGTGTCGTCCATGCTGTAAAATCTGTCATCTGCCACAACATACACCTCATGATATCCCGGGAACCAAAGGCTTTCAATTGATTGTGTCCGTGAATCCTCAACATCAATCCTCATCTTGTCTGCTGCAAGAATACTAGCGGTATTCTCATATAACGATAATACACCGGATTCTCCGAACAGACTGATAGGTACCGTAGACTCAACACCATTAATTGGCGGAAGGTCACCGGATGAAATACTGCTAAGCCCTCTCACTGTACCGATCCAGATCCGGCCGGAATTGTCAGACTCAAGGCCGTTAATCCAGTTGTTCTGCAGACCCTCATCCTGGGTAATGCTTTCAGACTCAAACTGGTCAGTTATACAGGCAACACCTCCCTGGGAGGTTCCGGCAAACAGGTTGCATGGAAAAGGGCTGTCTGAGGCATAGTGTACAGTACCAACTGATGAACCAGGAAGAAGTGGCTGTTCACCGGCGTAAGAGACAGCCGTTAAATTTCTGAAGGCTGGATAGTTATATCTTAGTTTAGACACGCCACCGGACTGGGCAATCCAAATATTTTTTTCGCGATCTTCAAACACGTTAAAGACGATGTTACCAAGAAGGCCGTTCGTCTGCTCAATCACCTCTTTAGATTCTGGGCCGCCGTTGTTCAGAGGTATTTTCAAAACGCCGGCACCTTCACTTGAGATCCAGAGATTGTCGCGGGAATCGGCTTTTATGTCCGAAATATTACTCGACAACGTTTGATCTACTGTTTCGAACTCAGGCCGGCCGTCACTATCATTCATCCGCCAAACGCGTCCGCTCTGATCGCCACCCCAGAGCCTTCCATTCGAATCATAGAATAAAGAGTTGGTACTTGCACTGTTACCTGAGCTGAAAGAAGTCATCCTGTCATTCTGATCGTAGCGAAGCAAATTGCCTTTAACAACGGAAGCCCATACAATACCGTCTCCTGTTGCCTCAACAGCCCGCACAGATGTCTGAAAACCTTCATCATTTAGTCCGGTTGCTACTGTATCAGCTGTGAATAAACCTGCATCATCATAACTGTATCGAACAATGCCAAGGTTGTCTGTGCCCACCCATAGCCTGTTGCGGCTGCCGAGCGCCATCCTGTTATGATTAACTGAACGGTCCAGGAGTTCAACCCCGTCAATTTCGGTCACAAACCGGATGGATTCCCCGGTTCCATATTCGGTGAGTGGTTTTTCAGATGCCACCAGGCCTGCGTTGGAGGTTACCCACAATCTCCCTTTTGAATCTTCGGTGACCTCCCAAACGGTAAGATCCCGGAGGCCTTCTTCCACTCCGTAAACGTCCATGGTGGTGCTGTTATAGCGAACTAATCCAGAGGAATACACAGCAAACCATACATAGCCTACCGTATCCTGGTAAACGAAATGAACCTCTGCTGAAGGCAGAGGATTAATTTCACGCTCAGGAGTATAGTGGGTGAAGGGGAGGGTTTGAGCATTTGCTGTAATAACCTGTACCATCACCATGCACAGGAAAGCTAATAAACGAATTCTCATATCTTACCCTTCACGATATTAGCCAGCTGGCTTACTCGGCCGGACCCACGGATCCGCCACCACCACCTGAAAAGTTAAATGAGCGCAGAAGTGATTCTGCTTGACCGGGTACAATAAAAGAGCTCACAGGGACAGATCGGGTTGTAACAGTATTGGCCTTAGAATCTATCGTTTCTATTGTTTCACGCAGAAGTAATTTAGCGTCTTCCACAGTTTTTGCCGACTTAAGTTCAGGCATAAAATCCGGGCCTTCCTCTCCGACTTTCATTGCTGCCCGAAGTCCCGGGAGATTATCATTATTAAGCTCAAATGCTGATGATTCACCAAAAGCCAGCAATGCAAGATCAAAATCAAGTGATCCGGACCCTCTGCCACTCACAACATTCAATTCAGCCGTGATCAACTCAGCAAGTAATTTGTCAAGATCTGTATCATTTCTCAAAATGGTTTTCCATGCTGAGAACAATTTATCTACGTTGTCTTCTCCAAACTGAAACGGCTCATCAAGAAATAAATTTTCGATCTCAGATAAATACAAAATCAGCGAATCCTTTGGAACCTCAACATAAGAGTCTAAAGATAAACCTGTAGCTTCTGAGATAAATCCAGCAGTAAGCTGTACTGCCCAGAATTTTCTGGTTTCGGTGTTGGTCTCAATCTCACCGCTATTAAACCGTTCAATTAAGTTTTCAACTTGAGGCTCAAATCCAAAATTTATCCCGGTACTGTTTTCAGTATCAACCATCACTGTAATGCCGGAAGTTGGTGTAGTAGGCAGGTAAGAATCAAATAGTCCCTCATTGAAATCTTCCGTGTCTTCAGTTTCCTCTGAAATCTCAAGAGTAAATGATTTCTCATCATCTCCCGTATAAACAATGAATGAGTAGAAACCGTCTTGCTCCGTTTTTGTATGGAACTCCATTCCCTCGTCATCCGTCAGTGTTACGGTCGTGTTTTGAATACCGGACTCACTTGAATCCTTTTCTTCACTTGAATTCGCATCTACATAAACAGAACCTGAGATAGATACAAACCCTTCGCACTGATCGGCATCACCACTCTCGCAAGGCACAAAGCCACCATTCTGGCTGCTGTCCTCCGTACGAGCAAATACCATAAAGGGAGACGATTCGGAATAAGTGTAAGCGTCAACATTGCTTCGTACACGATCTACAATTTCCTTTACCTTTGATACGCTGAAATTTGGCAGTCCGTTGGTCATCAAACGTGACGGCATTCGACCCGATGCAAGCACTTCATCCATATCAAAGCGAGGTACATCAATCAGAGACCACAAAGAAACCTGTATTTCTTTATACGTCAGGCTCGGATCTTCTCTTTTCAGCTTATTCTGGATAGACATCAAGTAATTGACGGGCTTCCATTTTTCACTGCCAAACGTAGAGTAGGCTTCAACACCGTCGTGACGGTCATTATTTTGTGCAATAGGTTTATTCCACTCCAGACACCATCCTGCAACAAGCCCTTCAGAAATAATACCATTGGTTTTCACATTGCTCACATCAAAGGCAAAGTAGCTATCGAGACCAGCCGCGGCGCCTTTCCGTATAGTCAGAGTTGTATTGGAGGCTTCATCAATAGCATCCAGCTCCAAATAAGGAGATAATGTTTGTTCAATATCCGTGTTTAAACTATTGTCGCATGATGATACTGCGCCCAGAAGAAGCAGCAATACCGTGATTGAAATGATAGATTTTGATTTCATAATAACCCCTAAGCCATTAGTGTTTTAGAATTGCCTTATCCTGAACCCCAGTGTTCATTTACCTGCTTATAGTATTCGAACCAAGTTGATAAGTGACGTTTTCAATAGTATATAAGCCCATTTTATCAGATCATGCCAAACATATATTGGCTAAGTCTAATTTTAATTACCGCGCAGGCTTACTACTTACATTATATATCCAACTAACATAATCAAAAACAATTCGATATAACTTTAAGATTTACTCATCTTTCAGATTTATACTCCCTGAAAAATACCGTGGAATTTTTTAATTAGGGATTCATTCAAACTACAGCTTTGATTTTAACCCAATAATTAATGTCTGCAGTGAAAGTAATACAGGTTAAGATCTTTACACTTTACATGATAAAATCAAAGTTTAGGCGTGATGGTATACAAGAAGTATTTGCCCCTCGGGATGCCTTCGGCGCAAAACCAGGGATTTTGTCATGGTTCAAGGCCAGTCCGCCAGCTGGCGGACGTGATGATTTCAATGTCGCGCACCAATCGCAGCGATTCCCACGCAGTGATAACGACGAAATGTGGAGGCTGTCCAAAAAGTGAATTTGCCAGTACCCAAGCTTAAATAATTTAGCCATATAATCCCTCTCTATTAGATAGAGAGGGAAATAGGGTGAGTCGGGATAAACATCCTAAATTATCTAAGCGGAATAGTTGCCAGTAAACCTTTTTGGACAGCCTCAAATAGGGTAAGTCAGAAGAAGATTCCGGGGCAAAATACTTTTGGTCAGCCTCAAAGCCTTCTACAAGATATGACAGTGTAATAGTACTTGCACAAAAGATGGCTCAGAAAGAGAATACCAGGCCGTTTTTCAGCGTATATATCAAATCCGGCGTATCCCCGATAGGCTCGGACTCATACGTAAGGGTAAATTTTACTCGGTAGGACAAATATTTTGATATACGCATATCCAGTTGATTTTCTGACGTCACCCGTGGCTTGAAAAACTGGTCGGGACGCGCCTGGTAGTACCCGATCAGCAGCAGCTGAGTAGTTTCTGTCAGCTGTCCGCGAACCGCCACATTAGACGTCGATTTCAGCAAATTGTTTTCTATGGTTGTATTATCATCAAGCCCCCACTTCTCATGTTCAAACATTGCACCGGTCACAACGCTGCCGCGGATACCGGGTTCGTCTAAAAATCGATAACGGATTGAACCCCCGGCAAGATACCGCTCCTTTAACCCAAGGTTTTCATTGTACTGAAATTGTGTAAACAGCTCAGGCGACATTTTTTTGTTTTCATTAAACGTGCTTCTCAGATGAAAATATCCGTTACTGATCACACTTGAACCGTCGATATTAATCAACTCCACACTTGTCAAAAACAGGTAGCGATGTCTTCCGGTAAAGTATGAGGCTTGAGTTTCATTGCCGAGCTCGAACACGCTTTCGTTAAATTTACTCAGTGACATGTCGAAACCGGTTTCACCCGACCATACAGCAACTGTATCAGCTGAGGCTTCTGTACGATAACTTTCAACATTGAGGACTTGGCCGTGAAGAGGTCCGGAAATTAAAATGGTTAGAAGCGCGGCCGTTGTAATAAATCGATTCAACATCTGTCGGTATTTCTTTGTGTTATTCATTAATCGGTCAAAACAGGCCCAAAAGGTACGAAATGGGTCTTTCAGGTGTTAGCCTGATCTTACAATTAAAGGAGACAATTTTTTCAATTTAAATCTCCCGAAACACATTGCTCGCGAATTACTTATACTTATATCAGTAGCAACCCAAAATCAATCTAAACTATCATGAAGAAAACAATTGGCGGACTTTTGAGTATTGGCGGCCTGATAGGCGTAATTTTTTATACATATCAATACATGCAGGATTCGGATTCATTCAGTGTGCTTGGCGCTGACGTTGCTGTCAGTACAGGTAACTGGGTTCCTATAGTAATTTCTGCGGTGGTTATGATAGCAGGAATTCTGTTAGCCAGAAGCAAATAGTCCGAGGCTGACAACCACGTTACGGACAAATTTGACGTGTATGGGCAGTTTTATTACAGCCGATGCTGAAAAAGTGTTTCTGTTTCTAAACCAACAGATCTTACCATTCCGAGCTACAGATTTGTAAACATTCCTACGATATTATTATTTCTATGCACTCCCTCAAGCTCATCGGTCACATGAGTTAACACATAGATTTTTTGGGACAGGAATGTGATTTCTTTTACGCCAAGATCTCCCTTATCTTTACGCCCGGAATCTATTTTATATGCAGGACTTTAAGTCTCCGGAGCAAGGTAGCCACTAAACTATATAATCGTTGGCCTGCACGTATATTCTAACCGGTTTTCGCTTTACGTTGAAATAATTCCGGCCTAAGAAAAATTCATTTAGTATTAACAAAACGAATCTATCAGAATGAAACGAGTAGTTGTAACGGGACTTGGTGCACTCACGCCTGTCGGTAACACAGTGAACGATTTTTGGGACTCAGTTACCAACGGTAAAAGCGGTGCAGCACGCATCACAAAATTCGACCCCTCTAAATTTCGAACACATTTTGCAGCCGAACTGAAAAATTTCAACCCGAAAGATTTTCTCGACCGCAACGAAATTAAGCGAACAGATCCATTTACGCAGTATGCGCTGGTCGCTACCGAAGAGGCAGTAAAAGATTCAGGGCTCGATTTTGACTCTATGGATCCGTTTGATACCGGCGTGATCTGGGGAACCGGCCAGGGCGGCATGCTTACATTTGAAGAACAGGTACGCGAATATGTTGAAAATGATTACAATCCTCGCTTCAGCCCGTTTTTTGTCCCCAAGCTCATCATGAATATGGCGGCCGGGATGATTTCCATGAAATATCACCTGATGGGAATTAACTACGCTACGGTATCGGCCTGCGCCACCTCCAATACGGCTATTATGGACGCCTTTAACTACATTCGCTGGGGCAAAGCCAAAGTGATCATCACTGGCGGTTCGGAAGCGCCCATTACTGAAGCCTCTTTTGGCGGATTTTCTGCAATGAAAGCGATGAGCACCCGAAATGATGACCCGGCTACAGCATCCCGGCCGTTTGATACGGATCGCGATGGATTTGTAATGGCCGAAGGCGCCGGTACGCTGATCCTGGAAGAATATGAGCACGCCAAAGCCCGTGGCGCTACAATTTACGCGGAGGTGTCAGGAGCCGCAATGACGGCAGACGCCTACCATATCACGGCTACACACCCGGAAGGCCTTGGAGCAGCAGAAGGTATGAGGCGTGCGCTGAAGGATGGTGAGCTGAATCCGGAAGATGTGGACTACATGAATATGCACGCTACATCAACACCGGTGGGTGACATAAGTGAACTCAAGGCGATCAAAAAAGTTTTCGGGGAGGCAAATAAGGATCTTAAAATCACTGCCACAAAATCTATTACCGGTCACCTGATGGGAGCTGCGGGAGCCGCAGAAGCCATTGTATCCATTAAATCAATTTCAGATGGTATCATACCGGGCACTATAAATACCAAAAATGTGGATCCTGAACTTCCAAGTAATATGAACATCATTTTCGGAGACTCCATAGAAGCTGACGTGAATGTAGTGATGAGCAACACGTTTGGCTTTGGCGGCCACAACGGAATTGTAGTCTTTAAAAAATTGTAGCAAACCAAACACCCTGCACCGTCCTTAAGAATTTTCGTTATTTAATTGAATTATGAGGCGGCTGCAGGTTCTCTTTTCTCACATCGAATACTATCCGGGAAGCTCAACCTCAAAAAGAACTCCTGAACTCACAATATAGAACGTGCGTGGCTGACCCGAAGATCCATCGATACTGCTGATCGATTGAATGACTTCACCTGAATCCCCCCGCTTCAACACATAGCTTTGGTTGAATATATATTCACCATTTCGCTGCAGTTGTATATGATTGAGCTGACCAAAACTGAAAAGTAAAATATCTCCATTATCCATCAGGTACAGATCGTCCATCAGGTCACTAATTCTAACCGCTTTACCCATGACGGGTTGAAAGGGTGTCAGATCAGGATTGTCAATCTCTTCATATGTTGATGAAACCAGAAGAATATTCCTGTATTGCTCGTAGTTTCGATATACAAATAAGTAGGGCAGTGCCGGGAAAGACGATACAACATCACTTCGCCCGTTCATAGAAAATAGCAGATTATTGAAACCGCCGGGATGTTTTCCCGATGGAACAATTCGGGGGATCAAATCAGCAATGGTTGATTCAGGTTGCTCAATTGGGGCAATAGAGAGCAGTCGGTTCACCCCTGAATCAGTCAATCTGAATCCTGATGCATCCTCGCGCTGATAAGCAATGTGTTTCTCATTTACCTTCAGACTGCCCTGAGTGTAATATGGAGCGTCAAACGGAAAAGATCGTTGATAGGAAAGATCGGAATCGAAAATATGAATCTGCTTTGTTCCGTAATCATAAATATACAAGCTGTCGCTGTTACTCGTAATTGAGGCGGCTTGTGATAACTCTTCATTTGTGATTTTTTGAACAAAATCGCGGTCTGTAGTGAATGCAGCGACATTATCAGTCAAGAATTCCATTAGGATCAGATAATCGCCAAAGTTGATTGCCTGCGTCGATGAAAACGGCTGAAGCATTTCATCTGATATAAAGTTAGTCGTGAACAACTGCTCAACTGGAATAATCAGCGTATCAGTCGTACTCAGGTTCAGATTAATTCTGTTAACCGGTGCCCCGCGTAAAAGCGTATTGAGGTTTTCCGAATCTGTAGCCGGTGCAGGTAAAGTATTATCACCTTTATATAAATACCAGGCCGCTGCTATCAAAAGAATAACTACAACACCTGCTAATAATTTTTTCATGCAGAAAATCGCCTTTGTTTACATCAATCTGACGTACTCTGCCCCACGATGTTTATCACTCCTATAGTGATCCCGTAAAGCCGTCCCAAATATAACAAAGCATAAAAAAATATCGAAAATCTTTTAAAATATTAATGGATAATATAAAAGTGTACATACAATTATGCGGTTGGTTGCTAACGTAATTTACTCAATATGATTCTTAACCTCCTGCAGCAATAGGTTTAGCTGTTCCCGGTCATAATAGACCCCGGCGGAAACAACCCCTTCTATATGATTTTGGAACGGAATAGTTTCAAGAGGGTTGACATCCAGAAACAAAAGATCAGCTCGTGCACCCACCGCAATGATACCGGCACTGCCTGTTTCGTTCAAATAGCGGGCTACATTCACAGTGCCTGTTTTTAAAGCTTCGTATGGCGTCAGACCCGCTTCAACAAGAAGACTCAATTCACGATGCGCTGAAAATCCCGGCGGATTGAAAATTTGTGGTGCATCTGCTCCCAGCATCAGGCCGCCACCGGCTTTATGGATCGCTAACAACAGACTGTCGCGTATATCCAAAAACCGATGGGCTTTATCTGCATTATAATCTTCTGACGCCCTCAAATTCCTCACGTAGCCGGACCAGTTATCCAGTGTTGATTCAGAGATATACTCCATTCCGGGCCAGTTTCGCATCATCTCAACAGACAGGTCGGGGTTAAATACGTTATGAAGAAGCGTGTGTGTGGGGACATTCCATACGCCGGCCTCTTCCGTCATTTGCGCGGCTTCTTCGATTCTTCCTTCTTCTATATCGTAGGCCAGATCATATCCGAAATATATGATAGACGGATCGTCACGATCTTCGGGATTTCCTGCTAAGAACTCCATGTAGCGATCCAGATGATCAATTGTGCCCTGACGGGCGTTAAGGCTTCTTTCAAGTCCCACATCGTGTGAAATATGGCCTGAAAATTCAATCTCCAGCTTATTGGCCTCATCCGTTATAGCACTGAACTCTTCAACCGTAAGGCCGGGATGGAATTTAACCCAACTTGCCAACTTTAGCCAATATTTCAGATATTTTCGGGATTCAATGTGCGATTCAGTCATTTTGAGGGGTATTTGACCGTAAATAGTCCATTGTAGTGATGTACGGTTGTTGTTTTCTATTGCTCCCGTGCGTATCTTCAGGCCATGTATATACGACGTGTTAAAAAACAGCGAAGCAAAACCAGTAAGGTCTTTTA
>Ga0307966_1002623_pt1 | contig 13576 bp, 12 predicted proteins | sample OrgLakmetagen646_FD_203141 | JGI IMG/M metagenome (GOLD analysis project Ga0307966, IMG submission 203141) | Saline water microbial communities from Organic Lake, Antarctica - #646 | ecosystem: Environmental > Aquatic > Non-marine Saline and Alkaline > Saline | place: Antarctica: Organic Lake... | reverse complement strand
TTTTACCAAAGCCCTCTGAATCATAACCGTCAGCATTATAAATACCACATGGCTTCCCATTTCTATTTAAACCATCTTCATCACAACCTTGACGGTTATATCCTTCTCTATCAAATCCAGTTTTACTGTAACCATATTTGTTAAAACCATCTGCATCATAGCCTTCTTCACTAAAGCTATTTTCGCAAGGCTCTCCGTTTATGTCTAAACCTTCCTCGTTACAGCCGAATCTATTAAACCCTTGACGATTAAAGCCACTTTCATCAAAACCTTCTTGATTAAAGCCCTCTTCATCGTAGCCATCAGCACCATATTGCTTACAAGGATTACCATTGCGATTCAAACCTTCTGAATTACAACCAAATCTGTCATAGCCTTCGGTATCATAACCTTCAGTGTTATAGCCTGTTGGTCCAACTGACAAGCCACCATCCAAATACTCTGACGGAACACCCTTTGTGCAAGGGTTACCGTGACGATCCAATCCTTCTTTGCTACATCCGAATTGATTAAAACCAGTGCGATTAAACCCTTCCTCATCATAGCCAGCACGATTAAATCCTTCTTCATCGAAACCATTTGCGCCATATTCTTTACAAGGATTTCCATTGCGATTAAGCCCTGTTGAATCACAACCGAATCTATCAAACCCTTCCGAATCGTAACCAGTGCGGTCAAAACCTTCTTTGTTAAACCCTTCTTCATCATATCCATCAACGCCATAAGGTATTATGGAAGCCTCTATATCGCTTGGCACGTTATCTAGGTATTTTACTGGAACACCTTTGGTGCAATTATTACCAAATCTGTCTAAGCCTTCTCTGTTACAGCCGTATTGATTAAATCCATTTCTATTGAATCCTTCTCCATCATAGCCTTTACTGCTAAAACCCTCTTCATCGAAACCGTCTGCGCCATACTGCTGACAAGGGTTTCCATTTTTGTTGAGTCCATTTTCATCGCAACCAAACTTATTAAACCCTTCTTTATTAAAGCCACTTTTATCATAGCCCTCTTTATTAAATTCAGCGGCATCGAAACCATCAGAACCATAAGGAACATCTGAAGCAGCAACACCTTCATTTAGATACTCATCTGGAACACCTTTAGTGCACTCATTTCCGTATCTATCCAAGCCTTGTTTATTACAACCAAACTTATTAAAACCTTGGCGATTAAAACCATCCTCAGTATACCCATTTCTGTCGAAACCTTCCTCATCAAAACCTTGGGCATTATAAGAACCACAAGGATTTCCATTTCTGTTGAGTCCATTTTCATCACAACCAGTTCTGTTGTAACCTTCCGAATCGAAACCGCTTCTGTCATAACCCTCTTTATTAAACCCAGAGGCGTCAAAACCATCGGCTCCATATGGCACATTAGAAGCAGCAACACCTTTATTTAAGTAATCTAAATCCACACCTTTAGTGCACTCATTACCATAACGGTCAACTCCATCTTCATTACAACCAAACTGATTAAAGCCTTGGCGATTAAAACCATTTTCATCATAGCCGCTCTTGTTGAAACCCTCTTCATCAAAACCTGAAGCGTCATAAACACCACAAGGGTTGCCATTACGATTCAATCCGCTTTCATCACAGCCTTGACGGTCGAAACCTTCTGAATCGAAACCGCTCTTATCATAGCCCTCTTTATTAAATCCAGAGGCGTCAAAACCATCAGCATTATAAGGAGCATCAGAAGCTGAAACACCGTCCATTAAAAATTCGTCTTTAACACCTTTTGTGCAAATATTACCATAACGATCTAAACCTTGTTTATTACAACCAAATTCATTATAACCCTGACGATTAAAACCATTTGTGTCATAACCACTTTTGTCAAAACCTTCTTCATCAAAACCTGAAGCGTCATAAACACCACAAGGATTACCATTACGATTCAAACCACTACTATCACAACCTTGGCGATTAAAACCTTCCTTATCAAAACCATTTCTATTATAGCCCTCTTTATTAAATCCAGAAGGGTCATAACCATCAGCACCATATGGAGCTGTTGAAGCGCCAATCTCTTTATCTTTTAGATATTTTACTGGAACGCCTTTAGTACAAGCCTCTCCATTTATATCTAAACCTTCTTTGCTACAACCATATTGATTAAAACCTGAACGATTAAATCCTTCTGGATCAAAACCTGAACGATCAAAACCTTCTTCATCATAACCATTGCCATTATATTGCTTACAAGGATTACCATTTTTATTTAAACCGGATTCATCACATCCGAATTTATCATATCCGTCAGCATTAAAACCTGAACGATTAAAACCACTCGAATCATATCCATTAGCATTAAATCCTTCCGCATCAAATCCATCGGCACCAAACTTATTTTCACAAGGATTACCATTTATATCTAAACCTTCTTCATCACAACCAAATTTATTAAAGCCCTGACGATTATATCCACTATCATCAAAACCATGACGGTCAAAACCTTCTTCATCAAAACCATCAGCACCATAAGAAGGACAAGGATTACCATTTTTATTCAATCCTTTCTTATCACAACCAAATTTATCATATCCGCTAGCATCAAATCCTTCGCGATTATAACCCATTTTATCAAAACCTGATGCATTGAATCCTTGCCCATCAAAACCCATAGCATCACCAAAACCGGCACTTGATCCGGAAGAAATTGTTTTATCTTTTAAACCTCTTAAAAGATCTGCCAACTCAGGGCATAAATCATCAAAACACTGTTGCTTCTTAACGTCATTGTTTGCTATAAAAGTTTTTGGAACATCATCTTCACCGCAAGGCTCACCAGCCAAGTTCATACCAGCTCTATTACATCCATTTTTATCAAAGCCGAATTCATCATAGCCATCTCGGTCATAACCATTTTTATCAAGACCAGTTTCACAATGATAGCCATCTGCGTCATACTCTGTATCAACACAAGGAATATCTTCAAAAAGAGAAGCTCGGTCAGCATCAACAACATTTGCTCTAACAATATCCTTATCTTTAGGTATAGGAGCTATATAAGTTGATTCGTTTTCACTTGCATCTTGTTTTCTTCCTTCGCGATACAATTCAGTTTGCTTCTTAACCCTGTCATCAATTTCTATTGTACTTCCATCATAGCGAGAACTACCACCGTCTGCCTGAGCAACTGCGTTAGAACCGCGAGAACCAACATTATTCGTCTTAGATTGATTCATAATGACCACACCTACAATAATAGCAATTGCGATCAAAACGACTGCACCAATAATATACATTCCCTTTTTACTAACCTTATCATTTCTTTTAATACCAGCCATTATATTTCCCCTCTCATTCTATATAATTTAAAATTCATTTTATGTTCAACTCTATGTATCTTCCCTGTCTTAGTAAAACAAGTGATGGAGTGTAAGGTATTACATAAATTTTAGTTCCGTTCACATCACTAACTTTATTATTTTCATTATTAACTAAGCGTGGTGAAATCATTTCATCTTCAGATCTTACAAACATCAATTTATCTTTTGCCCATACTTGAACGTTATCATCATTTACATTTTTTAATTCATAAGATTCATTGGGAACATAACCTTGAAGCAACAGTAACATATCTTTTTTAGTAAAATTCGACATTCCAGATAGATCATTTGTTGAATATGAACCTACGCCCCCCCCTGAAAAGCTAGGCTGACTATATGGGCCAAAATCATCAATCCTTACTTTTGTTTGAAAATCAACTTTTTCAGGACTAACCAAGACTGTCATAGTTACTGGCATATCATTTTCTTTAAGCATTACTACTAGGTTTCCCTTTCCAAATTGTTGTCTTGGTTGAAAAATAATTGTTCCGGTATCTATAACAGAGTGTATTACTTTCTCTCCCAAAGATAAAGTGTAGTTTTTTATAGGCCACTTTTTTCCATCTCTATCCATAAACATAATGGTTGAAGTGTAATCGGCAGATAAATATATTTCTTTACCAATTTGTCTCTCAATAGGCTCTTTATGATTTATAGGAACTATCCTATAAAGCATTTCAGGATCGTGTGGGGCTGTTTCTTTAATTTTTTGTGTAGTTAACTGTGCATCTTTCATTTCTTTTGCACTGCTTTCATCAAAAGGCTGAACCTTTTTAAGCAATTGTTCATTACTTAACATATCTATTAGTTTAGAACGGTCAGGAGACATTCTTAATGGTGGCTCTTGATCTTCGTTAGCAGCATTCAATGGCATCATAAATGATGCACCAACTAAAATAGTAGAGAGTAGTGCAATTTTCCTTATTTTTATCATTTTAATCCTCTTTTTTAACATTACTTTTTATTATGCTATCTAAATTTAATATGGTCAATAGCTACACCCTTTTTTGATAACCTAGTATCTTGTTCCAAGACCGTAACTATAAAATCTGTTCTTGTTGTAACACCTTGACTAATTACTTCACTTTTATACACATGGTAAAGTTGAACATAAAATTTCCAACCCCTTTTCCCATTAATAACTGCTTCGGAAACAACAATAGGTTTTTGACTAATAACCGTATCTACTATTTGAACACCAGAATCAATGTTTTCTTCTATTGTTTTTAAAAATTGATCCCAAAAAACAGGAGCATATTTAGATGAAAAATACTCTTCCACAAAATCCCCTTTATCATTGTAATTTGTAGATGTGTAGTTATAAATGTCCAGCATTGAACTACTTACCCAATCACGAACTAAATCAGTATTTAAAATAGGCTTATCTATCATTTCTATAATTTCTATCTTAGGTTCTTTTTCAACTTGAACAGTCCTGAATGACTTTGGTTCGAAAGATCCTATACCCACAAATTGCATATACAAAAATAAAATTGGAAGAATTAAAAAGACCAAACCAGAAACTTTTAAAACAACGTCCAAGAAAAAGAATCTGAAATTTATTAATTTTGTTTTGAAATCACTTTTCATAAATAACTCCCATCATTGACTTTCCTGAACATCTTCTCTTATATTATAAATTAACACGCCATCTTGAGCTTCTGGACTATTACTTCTAACAATATTTACTATGAATACATTTTTCTCTTTTATGAAGCCTAAATGGTTTACAAAAAGCCTTCTTAAATCTATTTTATATCTCCAATATAAAGCACCATTGTTTAATTGCCCACTTTGCACTAATTCTGGCATGCTTGGCTCAACATCTACTATAAAGAAATTTCTTTGAACTCGCTTGATATCAGAAGATTCTTTAAAAACTTCCATGTACTCTTCGAAAGATTTTGTGCTGAAATACTTCCTTATTTTCGCTCCGTGGGTATCAACCCTATAATAATCATAAGAAAATATAACAGATAGTGCATCATAAGTCCATTGCTTTAATTGGTCATCTGTCATCACTGCTTGTGATTCTAGCACTTCTTTTAAAACCTTATTTTCTGCATCCACAGGAATGTACTTAACTGGTGGCTCATACATAAACATGTGAGCTGACCAATAAACCGAAGTTGCCAAAGTTAATAAAGTGAATAAAACTATACCTAACGATTTTAAATAACCATCCTTATAAAAACTATGTTTAATTACGACTTCTTTCCCATAATCAGAATTTGTATTTTCATCTTTTTTAAGATCAGTAATTAACGCTTCTTTTTTTTCTTTATTATTATTATTACTTTCCGCTTTCATTCCGACTCCATTTATATTAGTGTTTTATCTATTTCTATTGTTAGAAATTACTCTAAAAGCTTCTCTCATTTTATTAACATCATCCCTTGTTAACTCATGTTCAACTATTCTACCATCAGTTGAACTTACATAGTAATCGTGAGCAGCTTTTTTCTGTTCTATTATGATACCTGATGAAATCACTACAACAAGAGCCAATAATGAAAAAATAAATGATATATTAATGTTTAAACGATAACTTCTTATGTAAAACTCAAGCGGTCTATTATTAAATTTTTCATTTATAAAATCATCTTTATTCCAAACATTATCTAAATGAGAACTTTTACTCACTTTTTCAACAGGAGATTTACCTTTCACGTTAAGATTCTTTTTCTTTTTCTTTTTATTTAATAAATTAATCATATAAAATCTCTTTAAATTAAATCTATTTATCAATATAGTATAAAAAAATAAAAAATAAAGTGTTTTTTAAAACTTTTCTTTAATAAGGCAATTCATAGTCTATTTTTTCCTTTATTTTCATATATTGTGCATGCCATTCACAAGGTATTATTCCTATTGGACCATGCCTACTCTTTAAAATACCTATTTCCATATCATCAACTTCAAGCATTATTTCTTTTGGAGTCGAATCCTTATGAAGATAAAATATTAAATCAGCTTCTTGCTCTATCATACCAGAATCTTTAAGATCGTCCATTGTTGGTTTTTCGTCTGGGTTCTTATCTGAGCCTCTTTTCAATTGAGCAAGTTGCACAACTGGAATTTCCAGTTCTTTTGCCAATTCTTTTGATTCTTGAGCAACCATACCGACCCTTTCACTTCTTTGCATTTTTTCAAAACCCTTTCCTTCATATCTTATTCTTTGTAAATAATCAACATATAATATTTTTATATCCTTCTCATCTTTCCAACGTCTAGCTTGATCTGCAATTTCATGCATTGTTATAGCAGGTTTATCATTTATATATATTTTTCTTTTAGATAAAACTGAAGCCATTTCTTTTATAATTATCAACTCTTCTTCAGTTATGTATTTTGGGCTTCTAAATTTCTGAGCATTAATACTTGCCCTCAAAGCAATCATTCTATAAACCAGCTGCTCATAAGGCATTTCAGAAGTAATAAAGCCAGCTTCAGTTAAATCATTATTACTTAAAAAATTTATCACACTTGAAGTTTTTCCCTGTCCGGGACGAGCAGCAACGATAATTAAATCTTTTTTATGAAAACCGCCCGTTACATCATCAAGTGTTTCTATACCCGTTTCAACGCCAACAAAACCTGTCTCAGACTTCATATTCTCTTCAAGCATGAAAAGAGAGTTTTCAACAGCTTTGTCCATTTCTATGGAATAACTTTTTTCGAATGTATCTATGTTTTGCAATTCATTAGCAGCATGTTTAATAGATAGAAAATTATTTTTGTCTATTTCAACTTTAGTATTATTAAGTATTTTAATAGCTTTACTTTTTATATTTTCATCTCTCAATATCCGTTTATACAAATCAACATCATCTTTTTTACCATTAACTTGGCTCAAATGTAAATCTTCAATAGTTTTTAACCATTCTTTATTTTTAAATCTATTCGATAAAGTTAAACCAACATTTTCGACAGAATAATTATCAGTATGATCTGATACAAATTTAATTGCGTCTAAAATTTCTTTATTTTTTAAACTTAAAAATATATTTTCATCAATTTCCTTTATTTTCACTTCATGATTAAGAAGCAAACCCAAAAGAGCTTTTTCAGCATTGTTACGAGGATCAACATTTTCAGATGAAATCACCTTATTTTCTAATTCTTTTTTTGTTTTTGTTAACTTTCCCATTTACTCATTACCTTTTTTTTTAAGAGTGCTTTTCGATAACAATGGCAACTTCATTTTACTTGAATCTTTTTTTAAACATAATCTTCTAAACTTTGGGAGATTAGGTGGATAATCCAAAGATTCTTTTAAGCAGTTATCAAAACCCTGTGCTATTTGCTCAATTGTTAAATCTATTAAACCCGCAACCCAAACATCTCTTGCATTATTATTTTCAAAACTATTAACCCACTGTGCGCCATATGCTGAGGACATCATTGAAAATAGTTCATCAACAGTCTTAAAAATTTTTTGATAATCTTCTTTTGTATATTTATTTGAAACCACTTCCATTTTTTTATTCATGAAAGCATTAAAAACACTGTCTTGATTTTTCATTTAACACCCGAGGATATTTTTTTTACGTCATCATCATTATTAAACATTTTTAACCTATCCTCAAGCCACTCATTTCTTCTCTCACCAGCAGCTTCAACTTTTGTTGTTTTTATAGACTTGCTCTTTTTGTTTATTTCATCTAACTGCTCATCTAAATTTGGAAGCTCACTGTTTTCTATAAACCTTTCGACATATTCTTCATTTCTAAATATTAGACTTAAATCGACATATCTTTGATTTAATTTATCACCATAATCATTGTAACCCATATTCCAAAGAGTTTTACTACAACCCAAAATGCTTTTCTTTGCTTTTTCATAACCATATTTTTCAATTGCATTTTTTAAAACTTTCAACCTCTTATCTTTAATTTCAGAACGTGGTTTATTACACACAGACTTCCAGAATTCGCCAATTTCCAACGCTTGCTCTTTGATAAGATCTTCTTTTTTAAATACTTTATATCTTGTGTCATTCTTAATTTTGAAAACAGTGCTTCTGTTTTTGAACTTTATTTCAATTTCATTTGAATCATTAATCTCGACAAGAGAGTCAGTACTTTTAAAAGATTTCAATGAATCAACAATATCCTTTTGTGTTTCCCCAAGCTTAATCGACAAATCTTTAATTGTAGGGTTGTGATTTTTAGCATAAGCCATATAAAGAAGTATTTTGCACTGTATACCGTTAAATTTATTCTTTATTATAAAAGAAACCATACCACTCATAAATTCAACCTCCATAAATAAAATATTGTTATAGAAGTTTATAGAGTTTATTTTTTTTTTCAAGAGCAAAGTCATTTATAAAAAAAATAAAAACTTTAAAATTATTTTATTAGTATTATAGTATTTTACCAAATTTAGTCAGTAAGCATCTCCTGACAGGGCGGGGAGTGTCACTGATGTTAATTTTCTTTTAAAATTTAAAAAGGTATTTTATCGTCATTCAGATGATTTTCAGAAGGAAAGTAGATATTAAACATTGTTAAATCATTTTCATTAACATCAATAATAAAATCACCTTTTAATTCCAATATAAAATCAAATATTTCAGATGCCTTAGATTCATTTACATCTATATTGGTATGACAATCACTTCCAATTGTTTGTTTAATGAAATATCTTTTTCGAAACAGATAAACCTCTGATTCGACTGGAACTCCTGTGGGAAAATCAAAAACACGCTTTCTGTAGTCAATAAAATTATTATTAAAATAATTTTTAACTTCTTTTACTTTTACATCCCCATTATATGTATAAGACTCCAACATTCCATTATAGCTAGTCACTTGATGTTTATAATTTAATTTTGAAAAAAACACTGAAATGTAATTTTCTTTTGGGTGAATTATTCCGGATACTTTATGATTTTTTTTCTTTTTGCTTTTTAATTCAAAATAAAGACTTTCATTTTCATTGAAAACAAGCAACATTTTATTATAAATAAAATCATTGATTTTAAAAGTTGATAAATATTTATTATTTTTAAAAACAATCTTCGCTCTGTCATTTACACTATCTCTTATTATAAAATTTAGACTTAGTAAATTATTCATACATTCAAAATCTGAAGATTGAACGTCACCTAATTCATATGAAATAACTTTATTTAATAATGGCTTGCAATCATCAATAAAAAAATTAATAAAGTCCTTGTTTTTTAAGAATATATTGTTTTGAGAGGACTCTTTTAGATAAAATAAAATAGTCTTTCTCACATTATCATCAACCATAGAATAACCTTTGACATTTAAATTGAAAACCATTATAATTTAAAATCTTTAAAAAATCAACTGTTATAACACTGAAAAGGTCTGGAAATGGTTATATTGAAAAATGAAAATATTAATTCTATTAGATTGTGCAAGCACCTAGAACAGAAGCTTAAAATAAAACTTCCCGAAAAAGGTTACTTAGCAGGTCAGTCGGTAGCATCAGCATTTTTTGAATTAAGCAACTCAAATTTAAACCCAGTTTATAACGATGTAGATATATTTCATGATTTTCCTGCTGAGTTTTTTGATAAAAAATACTTTGAAGACACCAGAAGAAAAAGATTTATTAATAATAAAAAAATAGTTCAAAAGCATATTTTTGAAGAACGTTCACACGGTGATAAAGATTACAAAGAACAAAACATTAGAAATGAAAATCAATTTTCAATATCAAATTCAAAAAGAATTGATTTATTTAATTTCATTAAAATGGAAAAAAACACTGATGAATTAAAAATAGAAAGTTTAATTGAAACGTTTGATATGAATTGCACTAAAATTGGAATTGATTTGAAAACAAAAAGATTATATATATCAAGAGATTTTATAGACTTCATGAAATTTAAAAAACTTTTAATAACTGATTATGGGTTACCTTATCATAACGTTTTAAGATACTTTAAAAAACTCAATGATTTAGAAATTAGAAGTAGTTTTGATGAAAAAGTACTAGAGATAAATAATTATGCAATATCTATAGATAATTTAATACATCAAAAAAAAGAAATGGAATATCCTAAAATGAAACTTTATGTTAAACAACCACCAGCATTTGGGTTAAAATACAAAGAAATGTTTAATTGCAATGAAAAAATAAAAGACCATTATTACATTTGCAATGACATGTCTTATAATGAAGCGAATCTATTTAAGTTAATCCCAAAAAAACCTATTAAAATATTGGATGATGATAAATTTTATAACAACATATCTAATGAAATGAAAATGTACAATAAAAATGTATTTAAAGAAATTAGGCTTTTAAAATATTTAAAAGATAGCTTTTCATAGAAAATTTTAATTTAACACAGCTTCTAAATCATAAACAAGACGATTTTTTAACATAAAGGAATGAGATCACAATAAATTTATAAAGTAATTGTCAGTATTCATTTTTATATTTAAATATTTATAGTAATTCGCAACCGAGCCATCATTAATAATACTTTCCTTTTTAAAAATTAAACTTACTATAATTTCATTTATTTTTTTAAGTTCTTTTTCCATTTCCCCTTTTTCAGCGTCACTTAATATATTTTCATCATTAAACTTAACAACACTTCTAAACCAATCAACTGTTTTTGAATTTTTTAACACATTATCGTTTAGTTTGTATTTTAAATACTTATTGTATTTCCCACTGCTTAAATCAGATTTAAAATAAAATTGATTTTTTCTTATCAAATATAAATTTTTCCTGAAATCAACTCCATGATGATACGACAACAGGTCAAGAGCCATTAAATCTGCTAAAAATTCCAGATCACTGGCATGTTTGTAATCAGATTCCTTAAGTATTATCAAATGAGACAATTCATGATAAAACACAAAATAATCAAAATAATAACTATACTCATAAAAAGTAAAGTCCTTATAGCTAGTCAATATATTAGTTATTTTTTGGTAATTAATGTCATGACAATTTTTAATATGATAAAACTGAAACATATCAATACATTTTTTATTTAAAAATTTATCATTCATATAAATAACAAAAGAACCATCTTCAAATAAAGAACTAAACAAATCTTTTTTAAAATCAACTTGTCCATAACTAGTTGATGAATTTGTAATTTCATCTTTTATTAAGTATATTTTATTATTTTCTTTCAAATATTCATAAACATTAGACTCGTAAAAATCAGGATAACGTAATTCCCCAACAACGTTACAAGATAAAAATAACAACGAAACAAAGAAAAGTTTAAATTTTTTCATAAACCAAGAACGTATGATCATAAACATTATCCTTGTTACTTTTATTTTTTTGTTTTCTTATCAGTTTAAAACCAACCAGAATATCTTTAGGAAAATATGCATCAACAGGATCTAAAATAGCATCTATATGTGTTATGTATAAATAATCACATAAGCTAACGTAATGATTATAAATTTCAGATCCACCTATTATGAATACTTTTTTTTCAAATTTTTTTGAAAACAACAAGGCTTTTTCAACATCATCAATAAAAAACAAATTATCTTCTTTATTGGTTTCATTTAAACACTTTGCATTTCTTGTTAGAACAACATTTATTCTATTTGGTAGCTTATTACCTATACTTTCAAAAGTTTTACGCCCCATTAAAACAACAGAATCACTTGTTACTTCTTTAAAATACTTCAAATCATTAGGTAAGTGCCAAGGCATCTCATTGCCTTGACCTATCGCTCCATTTTTATCCATTGCCACAATTGAAGCTAACATATTAAACCGCAACTGGTGCTTTAATATAAGGATGAGGATTATCATAACCAGTTATTTCAAAATCTTCATATTTAAATTCATCAATTTTCTGGTTTCTATTTAATATTTTTAATTTTGGAAACTCCATTTGACTCCTTGATAATTGCTCTTTTGCTTGATCTATATGATTTGAATAAAGATGTAAATCACCAAAAGTGTGAATAAACTCTTTAGGAACCATGTTAGCAACATTTGCTACCATGTGAGTAAGTAATGCATAAGATGCTATATTAAAAGGCACTCCTAAAAATATATCACCACTCCTTTGATATAATTTACAAGATACATACTTATCAGGAATATCATTTAGTGTTAGCAAATCCTCTATAGCTTGTCTGTTTTTTCCTAAATCAGAAAATAAAATTTTATTATTATAAATTAATATTGAATCTATATTTTCCAAATGAGAAACTCTTTCTTCTAATGACATATCCTCACAATAAAATTGAAATAAAGTGTGACATGGCGGTAAAGCTTGCAAACCAGATTTAACATTTTCTTCATGTGATTTATTTTCATCTGGCAGGAGAGCAGGGTTCCATCCGCAAACCAGCTGTCTTCTACTATAAGGATTATTTTTTAATAAATCCATTACGTATTTTATTTGATCAACATCGTCCCCATTTGGATTTGGCCAACTTCTCCACATCTTCCCATAAACCGGACCCAAATCACCGTTTTCAAGAGCCCAAGAATCCCAAATATGAACATTATTATCTAATAAATATTTTATATTTGTATCACCATTCAAAAACCACAATAGCTCATGTAAAATTGAACGCAAAAACACTTTTTTTGTTGTTAATAAAGGAAATCCGTTTCTCAAATCTGCGACTATTTGTGGACCAAAAATACTATAAGTTCCTGTTTTTGTTCTATCATCTTTAAACTTTGCTGTGTTCAATAGTTTTTCAAGCAGTTCTAAATACTGACCTTCGACATTTTTTTTAATATCCATTATCAACCCCTATTTTTGATTTTTTCTTTTAAATTCATAGTCTATCATTATAAAGAACATACAAAAAAAATCAAACCTTATTTTATAATTTAATTTAAGTGTTTTTTTATTTTTGAAATATGCTAAAATAATATATGTGATTAATAAAAGGTAGTTTTAAATGAAAACAAAAATTTTTGAAGAAAATAAGACGTTTTGTTTCACTCCTGAAAATAAGATGGATAAGTGGAAAAAATTAATTTATCAAAAAGCAAGGGAAGGAAATATTGTTAAACTTTATTCTGATACTGAATCAACTGGTTTCGTTTGGTCTAATCGTGGACGCCCAATATATGACCCTCAAACTGATAAAAAATCTTTAACAAGAGATTCGATGGCTTTTGACATTCCACTCCATAAACTTGAAAAAGAAGCTCGTGAATTAGAAGGTAAAGTTGATAGGCTTATAGAATATGCTTTTGTAGCTTGCTATACAGACAAACAAGGAGATACACACTTACTTGTCG
>Ga0307966_1002618_pt1 | contig 13595 bp, 14 predicted proteins | sample OrgLakmetagen646_FD_203141 | JGI IMG/M metagenome (GOLD analysis project Ga0307966, IMG submission 203141) | Saline water microbial communities from Organic Lake, Antarctica - #646 | ecosystem: Environmental > Aquatic > Non-marine Saline and Alkaline > Saline | place: Antarctica: Organic Lake... | reverse complement strand
ATCGTTGCTTCCTTGATATTGCGCTCATGCTTGGATTTCTCTCCCTCTAATTCATCTAATTGCTCCTGCAATTTATCTATGCGCTTCTGCAATCCTGACAACTCGTCCTCCAGGTCGGAGACCTCTATTGGCAACTCCCCTTTTAAAACCTGAATTTGATCCAATTCAGAATCTATCAGCTGCAATTTGTAAAGGTTTTTCAACTTATCGGAAACTGTTTGCTCTTTTTTCTTTGCCATAAACTAAAAGTAATTCACTGGGTTTGTCACTACTGTGGTACAATGAACCGCAAAGGTACTAAATTTCTTAGAAATCCATTCTTTTAGAAGAGAGATCGTCCATTGTTCACTTTCGTAGTGACCAATGTCTGCAATAATAATGTTATTCTCAGCATCAAAAAATTCATGGTATTTGAAATCACCTGTAATAAATATATCTGCCCCGGCGCTTTTAGCTTGAGGTAATAGGAAAGCACCAGATCCTCCACAAAGTGCTACTTTATGGATACTCTTACCTAGCAATGATGTATGCCGAATGGTCGTTCCACCCAGGGTCTCTTTCATTTTAGACAGGAAGACCGTTTCCGGCATGGGAACGGGCAATTCTCCTATAACTCCAAGTCCAACACCTGGAGAAAGAACCTCCGAATTCATCAACTGAGCGGTCATGCCCTGCTCCTTCAATCGATGGATCAGCTCCATCGCCCGGTCACTGCGCCCAGTCCATCGCATCCATTGACGAGGCCCCTCAACTGTTTCGACTTCCACCATAGAGCTAAATGCTTGATCAGTGCAATCTATCGCCACTTTCTGTGCATCCTCAACTCGCATTTCAAGAACAGTGAGTTCCACTTGTTTTTGTTCCTGACGAGCTTGTAAAACCTGCATTTTCTCTACGCCCAGTTGGTGGCCCAACATTTGACTGACTCCTCCTTCCAAAATACTGTCAATATTTGTATGAATCGCATATATGGCTACGTCATTTTTTATCGCCTTGATTAGTGTTCGTTCAACATATGTTCTCCCCGTTAAAGACTTTATTCCTTTGAAAATAACCGGGTGATGTGCTACAATCACATTGCAATCCATTTCGATGGCCTCTTCCACTACGGCCTCCGTGCAATCTAAACAGGTCACTACCCCTTTTATCTCACTCTCAGGATCCCCACATAATAATCCTGGGTTGTCATAAGATTCTGCAAAATGTAGTGGGGCATGACGTTCCAGGGCAGCGACTAACTCTTTCACTCGTATCATAAAGATTGAATTTTTTCAATGAGAGCGGTTGAACTATAGCCCTCTAAAAATGATAAAATTTGTACGCGACCTCCCGCTGATTCGACAATATCCTTTCCAACAACATCTTCCAGCTTATAATCTCCTCCCTTCACCAAAATATCCGGCAATAAAAGCTCAATCAATTGCTCGGGGGTCGACTCTTCAAAAACAACGACTGCATCGACAAAAGTAAGACAAGCTAGGTGCAAACTACGCTCTCTTTCAGCCCAAATCGGCCGATTCGCGCCTTTTAAAGTGCGGACTGAGGCATCTGCATTTAAACCAATAATAAGCCGGTCCCCTAGTGAAGCGGCCTCTTTGAGATAACTTAAATGGCCAAGGTGTAGTAAATCAAAACACCCATTGGTAAAAACGGTTTCCTCTCCCAGGGACGACCATTCCTTCATTTTCTTCAGTAGCGCCTGACCGTGGGGAAATATTTTCTCTCTAGCAATACGATCTAGGGGGTTATTCTTTTTCATAATTAACAATTATTTCCTTCTTCCTCCTTCGGTGGCGAAAAGGTAAGATAATCAATGCCATTAATCCGAAAAACACATTACAAAATATCTGAATGGAGAAGAAGTTGATGTTGGCATAGGAAAAGCCGTCAGCTAGTGATACTCCATAGAGAGAGACGGCCAGTGCGACCAACCCTTGATAAGAGCCCATGCCGCCCGGAGAGGGAATGAGCATACCCAAGCTACCAAACACAAAAACCAATAGAGCGGTCGACAAGCCCAGGTCTGCAGTGGGAGCAAATGATAAGAAAGTAAAATACGTCATTAGGTAATACAACAGCCAAATAGATATACTGTGAAATACAAGCCAAGGTATAGATTTTACCCTACGTACTGATTGCACCCCTTCGAAAAAGCCCTTGACCACCTCCTTTATTTTCAATACAAATCCCAAACTATACAATTTCTGGCGTAAGCGATACAAAACAATCAGTACCAAAAGAATTACCCCGGCACTTATCCAAAGGCTGGATTGGCCGGACCACTGACGCAATTGACTCCAAATGTGAAGATCAATTTGTTCCCAGAGAATATCAAACTCAAAAGCTAAGGCAAGTAAGAACATCATTCCAAAACTGAATAAGTCAATTACCCGATCCGCCACAATCGTACCCATACTATGTTCTAAGGGGACCTTCTCATAGCGCGTCATGCTTCCGCCACGTATCACCTCTCCAATTCTAGGAAAACCTAAGTTGGCAAAATAACCCAACATAATCGACCAAAAGCCAGTAGTTAATGATACAGAATAGCCTAAAGGTTCTAGCAATTGTCGCCACCGAATAGCTCTGCTCAGGTTACTTAATAAAAAAGCAAGACAAGCTAAACCGATCCAAAGAGGATTGACAGACAAGAAATCCGCCCACAACTTATCCAATAGTGAACAATCTTCGGCAGTGCCTCTAGTCATGCAATCTTCTACATATTGGTGTTCGAACTTAATATATACCCAATACAAAATCAATACACCCGTTCCCACGAATAGTATTGATTTAGCCCATTGCAAAAATCGCTTCTTCACTGTCAATTATTTGAGTGTCTTGTAAGTCATGTCTTTGAATTTTTCACACCACTCATCAATTTAAAAAAAAGTGTTCCTAATACTATCCTCCTTCAACCTTACTCATTGGTCTTCTCCTCCTGAGGACGAATCCAAATATTGTCAATTAAACGCACTTCTCCCACCCAGGCAGCAGTGCAAATAATAAATTCTCTTGTCGGCTCCACCTCATCTAAGGGTTCTAAGCTATCCTTATCTACTACTTTAAAATACTCAGGACGAAACCCAAAGGATAGCATTTGATCCATCGCCCACGACTCAACTATGGAACTACTGCTTCCGGCGCGTAATCGCTCTGCTCCTTCTTGTAAGGTTTCGTGAATTTTTGAAGCTTCACGACGATTTTCAGCAGTCAACCGCAGGTTGCGACTACTCATCGCCAATCCATTTTCTTCACGGATAATAGGACAAGCAATAATTTCGGCACCCAAATCCAATTCATCAGACATTTGATCGACAATCTTATATTGCTGATAATCCTTTTGTCCCATAAAAACCTTATCCGGCTTCAAAATTTCAATAAAGCGATACATTACCCGAGCCATTCCATCGAAATGTCCGGGACGAAACTCTCCTTCCATGGTCGAAGCCCAAGCAGAAATATCCAAAGGGGGGCTTTTGTCTAGCCCATCGGGGTACATCTCCCGATCAGTGGGCAAAAATAAAACGTCACATCCCTTCTTCACTAAAGATAAAACATCCTGAGAAAGGGTGCGAGGATAGTTTTGCAAGTCTGAGGACTCGTTAAATTGGGTGGGGTTGACATAGATACTAACAATAGTGATGTCGCTTTGTGCTCGCGCTTCATCTATCAGTGATAAATGTCCCTGATGCAAGGCACCCATCGTGGGAACAAAACCCTTTTTTTGCCGGCGATTGAGAGATAGGTATTGTTGCAGAGATGAAATAGTGGTTATTGTTATCACTTCCGAAGAGTCTATGAATAAATGATTTGTCTTTCGACTCGCAAAAATAGTAATCTCAACGAGAGATTCGACAAATGTCCCTTTATAATTGATGGTCTCAGCGACATACACAGTTGAAGCTCAGACCAACCAAAAGTTGGGGTCGGGACAATTGCTGCGATAATAATCTAGTTGACTGGAAGGGGCTACACCGGGATAGTCTCCAATTTTACCCTCGAGGTCTAGAATCAATTGAAAATGTAAATGTGGTACCCAGCCTCCATTCTCGTGAAGGTCTCCTAAATGACAAAGTAAATCCCCAGCTTTTACCAAGTCACCGATAGACCATCTTTCGATATCTACTTTCTGTATGTGCCCGTACAAGGCATAGCAAGAATGATTATCCCACCTATGCCTTATAATTAGAGTGGCCCCATAATCAAACGGCGCTGCATTATAGGCAGTGCTGTGTACCTCTCCATCTAAGGGGGAAAAAACTTGCTGGCTTACCGGTGCCCATATATCACAACCCAAATGGATGTTACGGGCCTCTTTACCTTGCGTAAAATGACCTGATCGCTGATAGATGTTCCTGCGTTCCAAATAACCCCCGACTCCTATTTCTGCAGAATGAGAGTTAAGTTGATCTTGAATGCACTGGGACAAACCGGCATGTGTCATCAAATCATAGGATTCCGTATTGGACAGGGTGATAGGCGCCCATTTCCTCGCCGGAGCATGAGCCCCTAAAAGTGGGGATAAATTATTGAGGTGGGGCGGATGATAAGTCATTATCTTGTAGTCCATTGTGATTTAAAACTATAATCCTGTGTAGTTCAAAGATATCGTTTTCCCTCGCATTATCCTAAAAACGAAATATTCTTGAAGCGAGGTACAGACAGAATACCTCTTACCAAAATATTGGTATGTTCAGGCTCCAAAATCCTTATACTGGCTACCCCGCCCATCCGGAGCGATCCAAATTTCGATATTGAATGGCCTCTGCAATATGGGAACTACCTATATCTTCTGATCCCTCTAAATCTGCAATGGTCCGTGATACCTTCACGATTCTATCATATGCTCTAGCCGACAATTGAAGCCGTTCCATCGCTTTTTTTAACAATTGAGAACTTGAGTCATCGAGTTGACAAGTCTGCCGTACAACATGGCTCGGCATTTGAGCATTGCAGTAAATCGACTCCTCATCAAACCGGTCAGTTTGTATATTTCTTGCCTGCTCTACTCGTTCACGGATATTCACAGACTTCTCTTTAGCAGGCTTGAAGTCCGACAATTCATCGTAAGAAACTGGAGTTACCTCCACGTGCAAATCAATTCGATCCAACAAAGGACCTGAAATTTTATTCAAGTACCGCTTCACCTCGCCAGGACCGCACATGCATTCCTTTTCGGGATGATTGTAAAACCCACAAGGACAAGGGTTCATTGAGGCAATCAACATAAAACTTGCCGGATAGTCCACCGTAACCTTTGCACGAGAAATTGTAACGCGCCGCTCTTCCATTGGCTGTCGCATCACTTCGAGCACCTGCCGCTGAAATTCAGGTAATTCGTCGAGAAACAAGACTCCATTATGTGCCAATGAGATTTCACCCGGCAAGGGATTGGATCCGCCGCCGACTAAGGCAACATTGCTGATCGTATGATGTGGTGATCGAAAGGGTCGCTGGGCTAATAAGGAAGTGTTCTCCGGTAAGATACCCGAAACGGAATGAATTTTTGTCGTCTCCAATGCTTCAGTAAGACTCAAAGGAGGCAATATTGTGGGCAATCGACGCGCCAACATCGTTTTGCCAGCGCCGGGTGGTCCGATCAAAATCACATTATGACCACCTGCAGCAGATATTTCCATCGCGCGCTTAATTTTCTCCTGCCCCTTAACATCGCAAAAATCAAGATCGGTCTGTCGCTTCTCTATTTGAAATAATGTACGGGTTTCCACCTCGACGGGCTCGTATTGCTCAGGATTAGACACAACATCTACCGCTTCCTGCAAAGTATCAATTCCATAGACATTCAATTCACTGACAATCGCAGCTTCTCTGGCGTTCGCATTGGGAACAATCATCCCTTTAAATCCTTCTTTTCTCGCTTGTATCGCAATGGGAAGCGCTCCGCGAATAGGTCGCAAGGAACCATCCAAGGACAATTCGCCCATAATGACGTATTCAGACAAATCACGAGCTGCAATCAAGCTCGATGCAGACAAAACCGCCAGAGCAATAGGTAAGTCAAAAGCAGACCCCTCCTTTCGGATATCAGCGGGTGCCAAATTGACTACAATTTTGCGTCGGGGAAACTTATACCCTATATTAGTTATAGCTGATTCCATTCGCTGATACCCTTCTTTGACTGCATTATCCGGTAAACCGACTAAATGATACGCATTCTGGTTTGGGGCGAGAGGCCCCCCAACATTCACCTCCACTGTAATCGTTCGAGCATCAACACCAAATACGGCACTTGCATATGATTTAACTAACATGAACTTTTTTACCCTTAAGTGTAGGGTAAGTAAAGAAATGTTCCACAATACAGTGCTGATTTACTTGATTCGCTCAAGTCCGAAAGGATAGGTAATGGTAAAAGCGGGGAAATTAGACCGAAGTTTTTGCGACTTTGATGGGAATACCAACACATTTTTTCTCCATGTAATCCATCATCTCCATCACCAGAGCCCGCGAAGGCTCATCTAACTGGCTGATATCTTTCTGAAACACTTCGTTAATTGCGCGCTCTTTGACTTGGTTGATCGCAGTTGGTAATTGACTGAGCGCTTTTTCAATTTGCCGCTGCTGAAAAGCCTTCATGAATTCCTTCCCATAAGCGTGGATAATTTGTACGGCTTGCTTGACTTCCTTTTTTCTAAAATTGAGATGCGCTTGTGCCTTAGCCCGAACACCTTCTATTTCGATATAAGTCACCGCGTCCATTTCAACCACTTCTGGTGCTACATTTTTAGGAATCCCTAAGTCCAGCACTAGTTTATGAGAGTAGGCACTATCGCGCGAGTTTAGTTCCCTGAAAATTTCTTCCGTAATAATCGCTTGAGGAGCAGAAGTGCAAACGATCATAGCTTTCCAGGGTCGGTGGTGCTTGGGCAGGTGATCTAAAGCGAAAGCATTGCCTTCAGATAAACTCGCCAGAAATTGAGCCTTGGCTAATGAGCGATTAAAAATAGTAACATCTTTAAATCCTCGTTTTTTTAACACCTTAGCTATAATCGTATTCGTTTCCCCGGCACCTACCAATAGAACGGGATCTGCAGGAGTTAACCCCTTATCAAAAAGCATAGTCGAAGCTAAAGAAGCCACTGAGACAGCCTTCTCACCAATTCGGGTATGGTTGTAAACTTTTTTTGCTGACTCTATGGCATATTTCATCAACAGCCGAATGGAGTCTCCAGTGAGACCAGCCTCATTGCATTCTTCGTATGCCGTCCTCAATTGCCGGAGTATTTCTCTCTCCCCAACCACTAAAGAATCAACAGAAGCCGCTACACTAAAAATGTGCTCTACAGCTTCCAAATCGCTGTACTCCACAAAAGACTCATTGAGTCGATGGTAAAAAGAAGCTTCCTTTTCAGGGTGAAAAAAGGAGAAAAGGTCTTGCGCTTCGGGTAGTCTCGGTACTTGTTGGTCAAACAAGACAAACATAATCCGATTACAAGTCTGCAGATACATCAGCTCTTCAATTCCAAAATGAGCTTTCGCCTCCTCGAGAAATGGATATACACTTCCATCGCGGGCAGGAACTACATAAGCACCTAGATCCCCCACTTCAATGGATTTGTGTGTAACAGTTATAATTTTGTATCCGCGTAACATATTCTTACTTACTGAACACAAAAATAGAAAATCGATGGTTTATAGCTGTCATTCTTTTGTAAGGAGGTTTTTCCTCGAGATTTGACCTCCTACAAGATTTGCAGGGAAGTGGCTATATGCTCCAATTCTTGCAGGTATTCCCGCTTTTCCTCACCCGGAGCATAGACAAATAAATCAATAATATAGATAGAATCTAAATTGTCAGACAGTACAAAATAACTCACAAAAGGTCCTCCCATAAAGTCATCCGTCATTTCCCATACCCCCCGAAGTTCATAAGCATTATATCCAGCTAACTCAACATTGCGATGAGTAAGCGGCAAATCCTTATCATTTACGACCATTTCTGACCCCGGAGACCCCGAGCGAATTTGCCTGGCCATAATCTCATTGCGTTTCTTAACCATTGAATCACGAGAAAGTTGACCGGGGTCGGTGTAATCCATAGATGTGATAACCACCGAAGAAGAACTCTTCTCAGTTTCCATGCGCACCCAAGCGACCTCACTATTTACTCGGGCCGCCTGAGCAGATTTCGGCCATTCCAGACCTACACCCAGACTATCAGCCACCATCCGAGATAGTGAGACATTCCGACCTGCAGTATAGATTTGCCCTTCTCTCGCTGAAGCCTCAAATTCTCGAATCCTTTCGATAATAGAACTGTGATTCCTCGACAAAGCCGTGGTTATCAGATCTGTATTTTCTGCCACCACATACACTAAAATTTGATTCTTGGCCCATTTGTCACGAGCCACTTTGATCAACATACTTTTATCTATTCCCTCAGCCCGCACCTCCTTTAGATCGGACCGCGCCATTTTATAGCTTCGAGATGTTGTATCTGACCCATCCACCAATATCAAATATGTTCGCAAATGTCGGCGCCCTGATTTTTCTGCAAGATCTTCAGGAGAATAATGCATCAAATCAAATAAAGGCTCGGGTTGGGGTAGGATAGGGTAAGGTGCAGCAAATAAAAACTTTGTCGTATCGCGCAATTCATCCCAAACCAAAGGCTCAGCCACTACAACCATCTTATTCAGAGGACCAAAGGCCGAAGGCTTAGGCCGCATGCGATCTGAGAAATCACTTCCACAGGCACTCCAAAGCATCAACATACAAAGCATCGCAGTGGGAAAAGTCAGTTTTCTCATAGAAAGCACCATTTTTTATTAGATGCACGAAAGAAGCTGTTTGGTGTAAGCTTCTTAGATTTTATAGCAATTCCTGTATGATTTGCTCTTCTGTAATGCCTTCTGCATCCGCTTTGTAATTGCGCACGATACGGTGTCTGAGAACATAAGGGGCCACAGCCTTTACGTTTTCTATATCCGGTGCATAGCTACCGTGAACCGCTGCATGACATTTTGCTCCCAAAACTAAATATTGGGAAGCACGTGGGCCAGCACCCCAGGAGAGATACTCCGTTACTCTGTCTGGAGCCATTTCAGTTCCCGGCCGCGTTTGCGCTGCCAACTTAACCGCATACTCCACAACAGCATCAGAAATCGGAATCTTTCGCACTAGTTGCTGATACTCCAAAATTTCTTGAGCCGTCAAAACATGCGACACTTGAACCGACTTCTCTGTCGTCGTGGCCCTAACCACATCCAATTCTTGTTGATACGAAGGATAGTCCAGCAAAATATTAAACATAAACCGGTCCAACTGCGCTTCAGGCAATGGATAGGTTCCCTCCTGCTCTATCGGGTTCTGCGTCGCCAAAACAAAAAACGGCTTAGGCATATCATATTTTCTTCCCGCCACAGTAGCTGCCCGCTCCTGCATCGCTTCTAATAGGGCCGCCTGCGTCTTCGGAGGCGTTCGGTTAATCTCATCCGCCAACACGATGTTGGCAAATAAAGGCCCCTTATTAAATTTAAACTGACGCGAATCGTCGAGAATTTCTGCTCCTGTAATATCTGACGGCATCAAATCCGGCGTAAATTGAATTCGCTTAAAATTCAGGTCCAGCACTTCGGAAATCGTACTGACCAAGAGTGTCTTAGCTAAGCCCGGCACACCGACCAATAAACTGTGCCCATTGCTAAATAATGAGATCAGCACCGCTTCAACCACCTCTTCCTGTCCTATAATTACCTTCCCGATTTCCTTTGTCAGATCTTGGTATTTCTGAGCTAACTGATCCACCTTCTCCGCATTATTCGATCCTATTTGAGCCATATTACTTTCTTTTTTCGTCCTGCAAATGTAGCAAGAATAAACAAAGTCTCTAACGTCCCTGCGACGCTAATTGTTATCTCTTTTTCCGATATCCCCGATCTCAGCCACATTCCTCCCAGGTCTATTAATATTTTTTTGCCGGCCGGCCCCGCCGAAGCCTGAACTCAACGTACTAATCGCGGCGGGGCCGTCGGGCTATCCGCTTGTAGTGCACGCACTCCACACTTAGTCGCCCTAGGGCTGCGGTGGCTTCTGTTGTCGCCTCCTCGCCTCAGGGCGGACTACAGTGCGGGAGGCGCGCCCTATCGCTACTATCCCTGCCGGAGGAAAAGGCGTTACAACCGCTAAATAGAACCAAATGGCCACAATACAAAATTTTTGAAAAATATGACACCGTTTAATTTCTGGTGTGCCAAGGCATAACATAGGTAGCCGTCTTGAACGGTTATATCGATTCACAGCGTTTTGTGATAAAATGCAGTATAGATGGGAGAGTAACCGTTCTGAACGGTTAGTAACGACTATTACCGTTCGTAGCTTTCTATTTCAAAGCCTAGTAGTGACGGGGGATGAACCGTGCTGAACGGTTAGTAACGTCTACTACCGTTCGCAAATCAATGTGTTATAATCCAGTTTTGGCGAGGTGTTAGCCGTTCTGAACGGTTATTAACGTCTACTACCGTTCGCTTCTTTCTATTGCAAAACCAAGTCGTGACGAGGATTAACCGTGCTGAACGGTTAGTAACGACTATTACCGTTCGCACCTTTATATTACAGAATCCAGTAGCCGCATGGAATAAACCGTTCTGAACGGTTATTAACGTCTAATACCGTTCGTGGCTTTCTATTTCAGAACCTAGTAGTGACGCGGGATGAACCGTTCTGAACGGTTATTGACGTCTATAACGGATACACGGATACTTTGCCACGCTGATAAAGTGTCGAAATAAGAGTGTAGTGGTTAATTACAAACGTTTGTAAACGTCTATAATCGCTTACAAATGATTATTATTGAACACCAACTCTCTCGCTTGTAGATCCCTATTTATAAAGGGTTTGGCCGACGAACACCGCTGAAAAAGGCTTGCCTGGCTGTAGTCCCTTCGGTGGTGTACTTGGATTACTTTTACTCCTTTTATATTTTAGTAACTGAATTTAATTTATTTATCATTAAGAATAACCCAATGTCAGAAAGAAGATGCAAGCTATGTCAGTCGCCCTATTCGGGTAGAAGAGACAAAATATTTTGTTCCTCAGGATGTAAATCAGATTATCATCATCAATTAAGAGCTTTGTCCAACAAAGTGGCTTCATCAACGGATAAAATTCTGCATCGCAATCGTTCTATATTATTCGAGCTATTGGGTGATCATGAAAATCAAAGGAGAATAGATCGGGATGCTTTGGCTAAAAAGAATTTTCGGTTCGAATATATGACAGGCTGCTACGAAAATGAACAAGGGAAGCGTTATTATTTAGTATATGACTTTGCCTGGATAGAGTTTAAGACGGGAGAGGTCTTGCTATTGAGAAGAAAGAAGATGGAGCAATAGCATTTCAAAAACGAATCACCTAAACCCCTATTTTAAAGATTCCGTCAAAAGAATCCTCTATTATGAGAAATTGAGAACGCAACAGCACAGCTACTGCCCTATCCAATCAAAATCCATACTTCCTTATTCCAAGCTATCCCCTTGTCTAAAAGGAAGCAAGGGCCGAGTATCAAGTACTCCTTTCGCTCATACCAATTCCTAAAAGAAAAAGGCCGACGCCCTTCAGGATGCCGACCTTTCTATACGTTCCATATTCTATATGCTACTAGCGGTAGCGCTCAAAGTACATTGTAATCTCGTCGTCGAGGAATATAGCACCATCTCTTGAAGAGTATACATCCACATGCAAGGTGGCGCTATCTGCGTTGTATTCTACTTCCCAAAAAAATTGCATACCGTAAAAGGAATTAAGACCATACCTCCTTTCAAAACCCTGGGGATAATATCCTTGAGGATCTAATTCTGACTGTCCAGAAATGGGAAAATCTCCATTGCTTGGATTATTATTATCGAAGACTAAATCAAACTGAGGAGAAGGATATCGATCATAATCAATTGTATCGGATCGAGAAGTAAACAACCCTACAATAAATTGTGCCGGGTACTCTTTCGAGATCGAAGATGATGAGAAAGTATATGTAGGAGAATCAGAAGGTATTTTCAATACATCCATAGGCGCAAAATATTCAATATCCCCCTCGTGTCCTACCCGAACATAAAAAGAGTCCGTCAAATCATGGCACAATTCATCTCTATATTGCCATGGAGTGAAAAACCTTTCTTCCGGACAAAGGCATTGCCCCTCTACACAAACCATATTTGGCTTATTTTCACAAGAGTAACTACAGGGCTCTGGGTCAATTACCGGAGTTTCCTTTTTATCTTCACAAGATAAAAGGGTCAATAGAGCCAAACACAACAGTAAAAGATTATTTAAATGTAACATAAATTTCATTTATGGGGTGATTGGATGAAACAAAAGCCTTAGACGTTAGGAATGATCCGTCAGTTAAATGAGCTACAATAAAATACATTCCTGGGTTCCTTGGTTTTCGAATGCTAATCATATTCTCATTTACCATTTTGTAGTTTGTAGATTCATTTACTAATCTCCCATTCACATCAAAAAGCTGGTAATTTTGTATGTAAGTTCCATTAGGTAATTTACTAACTCTTCTTTTATGGAGTTTTTCATGTGTTGTCTCTTATTAAGGTGTTGGGGATTATACTGTTTTTTGCGGCGAAAAAATAAGAAGTGCCTCAAGAATACTTTTTAAGCAAATCACTTGCCTCTTCTCTGATTCTAGTGCGGTGAGCAAATCTAAGTTTGTGAAGAAAATCTTGTATATCTTCAGGGACATAACTTCCAACATCGGCTATGTTTAACGCTTTCTTTCCGGTTTCGGTTTCAAGAAAATCATTATGCACCATAAATCACAACCTTGTCAAATTTTAGACCACCCCAATATCTTATAATAACTGCTTTGTTATTGTAGCAAAATTCTACACTTGGGTACTTGTTTTTTAAATCAAAATTTATTATCATATCAATTAAAATTAACGGTGCATGACATTGTATATAGTTAATGCGCCAATGAAGGTTGGTGCTTAATTAAATTGCTTGTGGTAGGCGCACTAACCATATAACTACCGTTAGCAGCCATTTTTGAGAAAGTCTGGTAGCTTATCATAACAGTCACTTGGCAACAATGGTCTGTCTTTATAATGACTTCGTAATTTCAATGGCATATTTCTTTGGTATTCCACCTGTTTGACAAAGTCTGCATATTCTTTTTCGCTTAATTCTTTCATGCCATCTTTACGAACATATTTGTTGTAGAAGTAAACAGGTTCATCTTTACATTTTTGAAATTCTAATTCATCCGCAGAAGATAAACGGCTGCTAACAGCACCTATATTCAATTGCGGGTTTTGCGGTTCATTTGAGTTCATAGTTTCTAATTTAATTTTGTGAATAATTCAAGTTTTCTGCTTCTAGGTCCGCAACTAAATATAGGTGCAAAACGTTAAAATTATTTTCGCTTCTATTTGTGCCATTATCTCTACCCCAATAGTAAGCTTGCCTTAAAACCCCTCTTAGTTTTTGTTCTGTCATCTGTTTGCCCATCGTTGTTTTTACATTTTTTGTTTCAGCAAGACCTAAATTTTAAGTCTTTTTGTGGCTTAATCGGTTTTGCTTCTTTGCTTTCTTATTTGTTTAGCCAATTTACCTAAACCATA
>Ga0307966_1002613_pt1 | contig 13609 bp, 10 predicted proteins | sample OrgLakmetagen646_FD_203141 | JGI IMG/M metagenome (GOLD analysis project Ga0307966, IMG submission 203141) | Saline water microbial communities from Organic Lake, Antarctica - #646 | ecosystem: Environmental > Aquatic > Non-marine Saline and Alkaline > Saline | place: Antarctica: Organic Lake... | reverse complement strand
CCATATAATTTTCTATCTCCTTCTAATGGAGAACCTATTATCATGCCAAGTCAAGATATGGTATTAGGTTGTTATTACTTAACAGTTAATAATATTCAAGGATTACTTGGTTCCAGTCACTATTTTGCAGACTTAGAAGATGTTATTTTAGCTTATAGTCAGAGTAAAATTGAAATTCATAGTTCAATTTGGATTCGAACTAAAGATGAAAATCAATCTAAATCAGACTTGATAAAAAAAGTTACATTAAATGATAGTACGGTTGTTGAATATTATGATGATTTACAAATTAGAAAAACTGAAAATGGTGAAACTATCGTTCAATATCTGAGAACAACAACAGGCCGTGTTATTTTAAATTATACAATTCAGAAAACTTTGAATTTTTTATAAATTAACAAAGTGAATTACTAAATAAATTTTATGAAAAATTATACTTATCAAAATAATCTGATTGGTAAAAAACAACTAAGACAACTATTAGCTTGGAGTTTTACCAATTACGATTCTATGCAAGCTTGTTTTTTAGCTGATGAATTGAAATATTTAGGATTTAAATACGCTACTCAAGCTGGTATTTCAATTAGTATCGAAGATTTAAAAATTCCTTTTGTTAAAAATTTAATGCTTGAAAAAGCTAATAAAGAAATAATAAATGCTGAAAAAATTTACCTTAAAGGAAAAATTACAGATATCGAACGATTTCAGAAGATAATTGATACTTGGAGTTTGACGAGTGAATCTCTAAAAGACCAAGTTATTCACTATTTTAAAAATTACGATCCTTTAAATTCTGTTTATATAATGGCGTTTTCTGGTGCTCGAGGTAATCTTTCTCAAGTTCGTCAATTAGTGGGTATGAGAGGTTTAATGTCTGATCCAAGTGGTGAGATTATGAAATTACCTATTAAGAAAAACTTTCGTGAAGGATTAACTATTACAGATTATTTAATGTCTGGATATGGTGCACGAAAGGGGATTGTTGATACTGCTTTAAAAACTGCAAATTCAGGATATTTAACTCGTCGATTAATTGATGTAGCACAAGATATTTTAATTCGTGAAAAAGATTGTTTAACTATACATTCATTTTTAATTTCGATTGATCAAAATGAATCAAAAAAAAATGATTTAATTTATGAACAAATTTTGGGTCGAATTATTAATAAACCGATATTCGATCCAAAAACAAAAGATTTAATTGCAAAAACGAATGCACAAATAACTCCAACTTTAATTGAAAATTTAAAACAAAGACAAATAAGAGAATTCTATATTCGATCACCACTAACTTGTAATCTTTATAGAGCAATTTGCCAGAAATGTTACGGTTGGGATTTAGCCAATGAAAATTTAGTTGATATTGGTGAAGCCGTTGGTATCTTAGCTGGTCAATCTATTGGTGAACCAGGTACTCAACTTACTATGAGAACATTTCATACCGGTGGTATTTTTACTTCAGAAGCTAGACAGCAAATCATAAGTCCTTTAAATGGAATTGTCCGTTTTTATAAAACGTTAAAAACAGTAATTCTAAGAACTAATCGTGGTGAAGATGTTCTTGTTACAAAAAATTCGGGTTCCTTAATAGTAATTCCAGATGATAATACCCAAGAACTAGTTCAAATTGAAGTTTTACGAAATACAATTTTATTTCCAAAAAATAATCAATATATTTTAAAAGATACGGTTATTGGAGAATTAATTAATATTAATAAACAAATTAAAACTGAAATTAAACCAATTTTAAGCGATACATCTGGTGAAATCTTTATGCCACGGTTAAAAAGAAAAGTTAATTTACTTAATAATAATAAGTTAATTTGGATTTTGTCGGGACAACTTTATAACAGTCCGAATAATTCTTTCATAAACTTTTACCCAGATTATAAATTAAATAAATATAGTTATATATTTAGAACTAAAGTAATAAATCATTATGAAGGGTTTATCGAGTTTATTAATAATAAACAAAGTTTATATCAACAAGCTGTTCAAATCACTAATAATAAATACTCATTATCTCAATCAAATTTACGAAAGCTAACAAAGTCCGTTCAAAATAAAAATTACTTATTAACTTTAGACAATTTAAAATATCTTCTAAAGATAAAAGTAAAAAATTCAAAATTTTACCTTCAGATGGCAAGAAATGAACAGTTAGCGACTCTTGCAACTAACACATTTCGGACACTAACTGGTGGAATTTTATATTATGATTATCGAATCGTATTTAAGTTTAATGAATTTAATAAAAATATACATTATTTAAATCCAGTTAATTCACAAAAGAATTCTACACCACTTATTTCTCATAGAACAATTATTTGGCTAGGAGAAGAGATTCATAAAGTAAATTGCGAACAAAATATCTTATTCGTCGAACATGGCGATTTAATATCTGAAGGGTTTGAACTTATTCCTAGTCTTTTCTCTAAAACTTCTGGAATTGTCACTATTCGACAAAAAAATAATCTCGTTCAAACAATTTCTATTAAATCAGGCTTAGTCTATGAAGGACAGAAGTTTAAAAATACCGCTAAGAAAATTTATTATCCAGGCGAAATAATTTTCTCTAATATTTCGATTAAGAAATTATCTTTCTGTGAGCATATTGTTGGAAAAAACACTGAACAACTGCTAATTAGACCAATCGAAATTTATGAATTTGCACATCCAAATTTAAATTTACTAAAATCACAAAATAAAAGTAATTTAAACTCAAATTTTGAATTACAGTCTAATGTTAGTTATACTTACAAACCAAATCAGATTTTGAAGGGTATGAAAAACTTAAATTTAGTTGCTAATACCTTAACATTTAAAACTAATAAATTATTGAATAATAATGTTAGCATTGAATTACTAAGTAATAAAAAAACAGAGTCCATTGATTGTCAAATTAGTGAAAAATTATGTCTAAATAATTATATTTCACCTTATTTAAAATATAAAAATTTACAACCATGTTTTCTAATTCAACAGAATCAATTTGTTGATAGATATACAATTTTAGGTTATTTAGAAGCAGTAACAGCAAACTCTTTGGAAGTTGTTAAATTTAAAACCAAGAAACAAGAAAGTAAACAAATTTTATTAATTTCTAATAAAGATTGTTTAACACTACAAAGAGACAAATTTCCTAAAAAGAAATTAAATGATTTTATTATAAATAGTTCTAATGTAATTGAAACCGGTAAAATTATTATCGAAAATAATAACTTTCTTACATTGCAGAAAGGGAAACCTTATTTCTTCCCTAATTGTAAAAATGATGATTCATTGAATAATATTAATTTACAATATAAGCTTGTTTCTCCAACTCGTGTTAAAACTCAATTGAAGACAAGCCGTTCAGTGAAACTGAATTATTCTGATACTTTAAAACTTTCTGTAAGAAAAAAATTTGATTCTGACTATCTTTTAAAAACAAAAACAAGCATAAAATCAGAATTCTCTAAATTATTTTTCAAAAAAGATGGAAAATTATACAGCTCACTAATACCTCAATTTTTTAAAAAGTTTTCAATAAATAGTACAGAATCAAATTTAAAATTTGATAATATTTTACGGCCAGACAGTTTAAAAGAACCAATTTTAAGAAAAATGGACCGAACTTTATTAATCAAAAGTTCTGATATTATACAAAATGATTTTAAAGAATTAAATAGTTCACACTCTCAATTAGCATTAATTAAATTTGTTGAACATCATTTTACAAAGGCGACAAAATCGATTGGTCTTTATTCCATTACTGAAGACTTTTTTGAACAAGATGTGAATAGTGTTTTTTGTAAAAATAGTGAATTCATCGAAGATGGTGAAACAATTGGACTGTTAAATCTTGAAAAAGAAATTACAGGAGATATTGTTCAAGGTTTACCACGTATTGAAGAAATATTAGAAGCACGAAAGAAAAATTTAACCATTAAACGAATTCCTACTAGTCAAAAAAAAGGTTTATTAGTACAAAAAACGAGTTTAGATCCAAATTTTGAATTTAGAAAACTAGCAACATCAATACAAGAAAATGAGAAAATTAATCCTCATAAACTATTAAAAGTATATTTTAATTATTATGGATTAATAAAATCGTTTTTATGTGATCAAACAGAATCAGTAAAATATAATCGCTTGATCACTAATTATGAGGGAAGTTATAAAAGTTTTAAAAAAGTTCAATCATTTATATTAAATTCTGTTCAAGCTGTATATCAATCTCAAGGTGTAACTATTAATGATAAACATTTGGAAGTTATTATTAAACAAATGACTACGAAGGTTCTTATTACTTATGAAGGAAATACTCCTTTATTAAGACGAGAAGTTATTGATTTGTATCATATTCAATATATTAACCAAATTATTACTAATCAGGGAAAACAGTCTGCTTGTTATGTTCCATTACTGCTTGGAATTACAAAAGCTGCGTTAAATAATCCAAGTTTTATTTCTGCTGCAAGTTTTCAGGAAACAACTCGTGTATTAACGAAAGCGGCAATTGAAGGCCGTATTGATTGGTTACGTGGTCTGAAAGAAAATATTATTATTGGTCACTTAATTCCAGCCGGAACAGGATCTCAAAATTACCGTAATTGTTTTAAAACTTATCAATTATCTAACAATCAGACGCAAATGACACGTGAAAATCTGACAAACGTAAAATAAAATAACTAGACAACTTATTTAATGTTTGCTAATATTTATATTACAAATCAAACCTTTAATTAAGTAATTTAAAATTTCATGTCAGATATAAGTTTATCACAATTATTAGAAGCAGGCGTTCATTTTGGTCATAAAGCATATAGATGGAATCCAAAAATGTTTCCATATATTTATAGTGAAGTAAACAATATTCATATATTAGATTTAGTTCAATCTGCGACTTTATTGAAAGAAGCAAATGATTATTTAGAATCAGCGGCAAGAGAAGGAAAGACATTCTTATTTATTGGCACTAAGCGTCAAGCTAGTACTTTAATTGCTCAAGAAGCAAAACGTTGTGATTCTTTTTATGTGAATCATCGTTGGTTAGGAGGTATGTTAACTAATTGGACAACCTTAAAGGAACGTATTGCATACTTAAAAGATTTAGAACAACAAGAAGCAAATAATACATTTGATTTATTAACAAAAAAGGAAGCCGCTCTACGTCGTAAAGAATTAAAAAAATTACGTCAATGTTTAGATGGGATTAAAACAATGCCCGATTTACCAGACGTTGCCATAATTATTGATCAAAAACGTGAAATGACAGCAATTCGTGAGTGTCAAAAGCTAGGAATTCCAATTGTCTCAATCTTAGATACAAATTGTGATCCTGATTTAATCAATGTTCCAATTCCAGGTAATGATGATGCTGTTAGATCAATTAAATTAATATTAAAATCATTAACTGATAATATTATTGCTGGTAAAGCACAGTTGAATTAATAAATAAAATAGTCATGTTGTCTTTTTCAATATTTCTATATTTCTAACCTCTTTAGTTGAAAAAAAATTAATCAATCGTTTTTCTGTTAATATTATACTCACGATATAACTTTTTAAGAATTATATCGTGAGTATAATATTAAAACGCTTATGTAATTTTTACAATTCGATTACAAGATAATTTTGCAGTAGTTCTATTAAACAATATTTTTAGGATTTTTAATAATTTGAAACTTAACTTCTAATTTTATCGTATTAATTTAATATATTTTAGTTGTAGAAAAATTAATATCATTCAAAATTTCTTTAAATAGATTCCATTTTTTCTTCGTTTCAAGTTCAAAACGTTTAGTTAGTTTAATTTCATTTTTAATTATGAAGCTTTAGATTAAGATTGAATAAAAAAAAGTTTAACTCTTATATTTTTAATTTCTTGTTCTTAAAATTTAATAATTTTAAGAACAAGAGAAAAAGACTATTTTGTTTTTGCAAACATTTCTTTACTTTCACTAATCAATTCTTTTAATGAAGCTTCAGCTTCTTCTGTAAATTGATTTGTTGATGTAACAATCTCTTTAAACGGTTTATTCGATGTAGTAATGTATTTAACTAAACTTGTACAATAGTTTTTAACATCACCTACTGGTAAATCATCTAAGAAGCCATTAATACCTGTGTAAATTAAAGCAACTTGTTCAGCAACTGATAAAGGAGAGTTTTGTGGTTGTTTTAAAACTTCTCGTAAACGAGTACCACGTGCTAGTTGTTTTTGTGTTGCTTCATCTAAATCTGAAGCGAATTGAGAGAAAGCTTCTAATTCATCAAATTGAGCTAACTCTAATTTTAACTTACCAGCAACTTTTTTCATTGCTTTTGTTTGTGCTGCAGATCCTACACGTGATACAGAAATACCAACGTTAATAGCTGGACGAACACCAGAGTTAAATAAATCATTAGATAAGAAAATTTGTCCGTCTGTAATTGAAATTACATTTGTCGGAATATAAGCTGAAACATCACTAGCTTGTGTTTCAATGATTGGAAGTGCTGTCATACTTCCACCACCTAATGCATCACTAAGTTTTGCAGCACGTTCTAATAAACGTGAGTGTAAGTAGAATACATCACCTGGGTAAGCTTCACGTCCTGGAGGACGACGTAATAATAATGACATTTGACGATATGCCATTGCTTGCTTCGTTAAATCATCATAAATAACTAACGTTGCTTTTCCAGTATACATAAAGTATTCAGCTAGAGCTGCACCAGAGTATGGAGCAATATATTGTAATGTAGCTGGGTCATTTGCACTAGCAGCAACAACAATCGTGTAACTCATTGCTTGTTTTTCTTCAAGAACATTCACAACTTGAGCAATTGTTGAAGCTTTTTGACCAATACCAATATAAACACAAACAACATCTTCTGTTTTTTGGTTAATAATCGTATCAACAGCAATTGAAGTTTTACCAGTTTGGCGATCTCCAATAATTAATTCTCGTTGACCACGACCAATTGGAATCATAGCATCAATAGATGTAATTCCAGTTTGTAAAGGCTCACAAACTGATTTACGACTAATAATACCAGGTGCCATTGACTCAACTAAACGACTATCGGTACTTTTAATTTCACCCTTTCCATCGATTGGTACAGCTAATGGGCTAACAACTCGCCCTAAGAAAGCGTCACCAACAGGAATTTGAGCAATTTTACCAGTTGCTTTAACTGTACTGCCTTCTAAAATTTGACGACCTGTACCCATTAATACAACACCAACGTTGTCATTCTCTAAGTTTAAAGCAATACCAATTGTTTTGTCTTCGAACTCTAAAAGTTCTCCACTCATTACTTGGTCAAGACCATAAACTCGAGCGATGCCATCACCAACTTGTAATACAGTACCAATATTATCTACTTTAACATCTTGATCATATTTCTCAATTTGTCCACGGATAATACTACTAATTTCGTCTGGACGAATATTTATCATTGTATTATTTTTAATATAAAAAGTTAATAAAAGATTTTTTTAGAATTAAATTTCTAAAACAGTATCTAAATGTTTTGCTAGATTTTGTAATTGGTTTTTTACAGTAAAATCAATTACTTTAGAATCAGTTTTAATTAAAAAACCACCAATTAAGCTAGAATCAACCGTAATTACTAATCTAATTTCGCGTGCATTTGTTAATTCTTTTAATTTTTTAATTAACATATTTTTTTGCAAATTAGTAAAAGCAAATGCCGTTGACACTTCAATCATCTTGATTGAAGCCGCTTCATATACTAATTCTAAATAATTAGCAATAACCGCGTCTAGTAAATTAATTCTATCACGTCTTACTAAAACCATTAAGAATTTAAATGTTTCAGCGTTTATTTGTGATTGTAGTACTTTAGTTAAAACTTCAGTTTTTGCACTTTGATTAACAATTGGATTGTTTAAATAATCCGTTAACTCAGAAGTTTCATTTAAGAAACTTTCTAAATTTTGAAAATCTGCTGTAACTTGGTGCATAATGTTTTGTTCGATTGAAAAATCAAACAAAGCACGTGCATAGGGAGCTGCAATTTTTGCTGTTAATGGATTTGCACTCATAATAAATCTCCTTCTAATTTATTAATAGTATCATTAATTAATGCAGTTGCACGTTCTTTTGGTCCAAATGTTTCCTGTGCACGAACAATAGTTCGTTTTAACACAAGTGAAATAATTTGTTGTTTGATTTCTAAAAATATTTGGCGCTCTTTTGACCGAAAAGTTGCTAACGCACGTTCAAAACGGATTTTTAAATCTTTTCTTGCATCACCAGCATCAGATTCAAGTAAAATTTTCTTTGTTGATACAGTTTCATTTCTGATTTCACTGATTACAAGATTTGCTTGATTCAACTGTTTTTGTGCTTCATCTAAACGTTTTTGCGCTTCATTTAATCGATCTTCTGCATCTTGAACACTTTTTACAATCGTTGTTTTTCGCTCTTCTAATAGAGAGCCTAAAAAGTCCCGACCTGTAACAAATAGAATTGCAAGTAACGCTATAATATTCAGTAAGCCTGTTTCTAGAATATCTAGGTTTAAACCAATACCTTCATGTTCGGCAAGTAATGTAAAAATTTGATCAAAATTTTCCATGTTTTCGAGTTTTTATATAAACTGTTCACTTATTAAAAAGGAAAATTACGTCTAACAAAAAATTTAGATTGATAATCTAGTTTCAATATCAACACATAAAGATTTAACGATTTCATCTAAACTATTAAGTGCGATATCTCTTTTACCAAGAAGATCTTTTGTAATAGTATCTAATAAATTATCAATAGATTTTTGAGACGTTTTTAATTCAGTCTCTAGAATTTCTTTATGAATTTTTTGTGAGTTTGTAATTTCTAATTGGGCTTCTTTACGGACGCTAGTTAATTCTTGTTCATATTGTTCTGTTAGCTTATTGGCTTCTGCTAATATCTCTGAAGCTTTGCTAAGATTAGTTAAAATATACTCTTTGCGCTCTTCAATGATAGTTAACAATGGATTATATAAAATTATGTTTAAAATAATTGTTAATAATACGAATTGAATTGCAACTAACGGTAAAGTTGCATTAATATCAAATAACCCACCAGGTCCACTAACTTCTGAACTTGAAATTAGTATTGAAAGATTAATCATATAAAATCTATATGTTATACTATAGAATTAAAATTTTTAAATAGTTTTGTCGAATCTATTAAAATGTAGCGGAGTAATAATAAATTATTACTCCAAACTATTATATTTAAATTGAATTTCTAATGTTAGAATTCAATTGTTTTTAATATTTCTACATTATTCTTAGAATTTTTTAATAAGCTTCGACAATTTTTTATTAAGAATAGAGTTCTTTAATTTTATCGAACTTATTCAAAAGATTTTATGAAATCTTTTCATAAAATAACCTAAAAAACGAATAAAAATAGCAATAGTAGCTATATCGTTTTTATTTTTGGCTTAATTTTTAGCTGTTGAATGGGTTAGCGAATAATAATGCTAAAGCTACAACAAGACCATAAATTGTTAACGCTTCCATAAACGCTAAACTTAATAATAATGTACCACGAATTTTGTTTTCTGCTTCTGGTTGACGAGCAATACCTTCAACAGCTTGACCAGCAGCGTTACCTTGACCGATACCAGGACCGATTGCAGCTAAACCGATTGCTAAACCAGCAGCAATAACAGAAGCAGCAGAAATGATTGAATCCATAATAAATTTCCAATTGTAAATATATATATAATTTTTAAAAAATCTAATTGCAATAAGCCGATCAGACAACTTATTCTAAAGCTTCTACAATATATGCAGCTGCTAATGTTGAGAAAATTAAAGCTTGTACTGAACCAGCGAAAATTCCTAATAACATAATCGGTAATGGGATTACCAATGGAACCAATGATGTTAATACAGAAATTGTTAATTCATCAGCTAAAACGTTTCCGAATAATCGGAAGCTTAGTGATAAAGGTTTCGTAAAATCTTCTAAAATATTAATTGGTAGAAGAAGTGGAAGTGGTTCAATATATCGTTTAAAATATCCGAACCCTTTCTTACTTAAACCGGCATAAAAGTAGGCAAACGATGTTAAAAGAGCTAAGGCCACAGTTGTATTAATATCATTTGTCGGAGCCGCAAGTTCTCCTTCAGGTAATTCAATTAATTTCCATGGGATAATTGCACCAGCCCAATTACATCCAAAAATAAATAAGAATAACGTCCCGATAAATGGAACCCATTCTTTATAGAAGCTTTCGCCTAATTGATCTTTAGCAATATCTACAACAAAGTCTACAGCTGATTCCATAAAGTTTTGCCAACCATGTGGAATGCGATCTGCATTTGCAGTTCCTAGGAATGAGAATACTAATAAAAGTAATACTACAAACCAAATAACTACTAAGACTTGTCCATGTACTAAAGAACCAGCAATATTCCAGTAAAAATGTTGTCCAACTCCCGCGTCCGCTAATAATGTAAACGTATTTGAATAAAGAATTTCTGGGTACATAAAATCTAACTAATTTAGTAAATTACCCAATATAAAAAATATACAGGAACAATTAATATTATAAGAAGTTTTTCATATTTTTAGGTTTGTTTTTATAAAAAAGCTCTTTTTAATTTGATTCTACACTGTTAACCACTCATAACCTTTACTTTCTAGTTCTTTCGCTAATTCAGCTGAACCAGTTTTTATTATTTTTCCATCTTGCATTACATGAACATAAGTTGGAGTAATATAATCTAATAACCGTTGATAATGAGTAATTAAAACAATAGATTTGTTTTCATCCATAAAATTATTAATTCCGGTTGAGATAATCTTTAAAGCATCAATATCTAGACCAGAATCAGTTTCATCTAAAATAGATAATTCAGAATCCAATAAAATCATTTGTAAAATTTCATTTCGTTTCTTTTCACCACCAGAGAATCCTTCATTAACATTTCGACTTAAAAACGAAGGTGACATACTCACAAGTTTTAATTTTTCGTCTATAATAGATAAAAATTCAAGTGGATCAACTTCAGGTTTATTATAAAACTTTTGCTTCGAGTTATATGCTAATCGTAAAAAGTCTTCATTACTTACGCCTGGAATTTCAATCGGGTATTGAAAAGCTAAAAAAATTCCTAAATGTGATCTATCTTCTGGGTCAATATCTAATATACTCGACCCTTTAAATAAGATATCTCCATCTAAAACTGAATAGGCTGGATGGCCAGCAAGGACTTTTGAAAGCGTACTTTTACCAGAGCCATTTGTTCCCATTATTGCATGGATTTCACCTTTATTAATTTCTAGGTTTAAACTTTTTAAAATTTCATTGTCATTAATTGACACTTTTAAATCTTTAATTTCTAAGAGAGGAGAATTTAAATTCATTAGCCAACACTTCCTTCTAATTTTAATGTTAATAATTTATCTGCTTCTGCAGCAAACTCTAAAGGTAATTCTGTAAAGATTTCACGGCAAAAACCACTTATCATTAATTCAACAGCTTTTTCTAAGCAAATTCCACGTTGTAAAAAATAGAAAATTTGCTCTTCACCAATTTTTGAAGTTGAAGCTTCGTGTTCAATTTTAGTTGTTGAATTTTGAACAGAAATAAATGGAAATGTATTTGCATTTGATGAATTTCCAATTAATAAAGAATCACATTGAGAATAATTTCTTGCCCCGACTGCTTTACTCATCACATTAACTAATCCACGATAACTATTTTTCGATTTTCCAGCTGAAATACCTTTTGAAATAATTCTACTTCGTGTATTTGTTCCGATGTGAGTCATTTTTGTTCCAGTATCAGCTTGTTGATAATTATTTGTTAATGCAACTGAATAAAACTCACCTTGTGAGTTATCTCCAACAAGTACACAACTTGGATATTTCCAAGTAATTGAAGACCCTGTCTCAACCTGTGTCCAAGAGATTTTAGAATTTGTCCCAGCACATAAACCACGTTTAGTTACAAAATTATAAACACCACCATTTCCAAACTCATTCCCTGAATACCAATTCTGCACTGTTGAATATTTTATATTAGCGTTTTCCATTGCTACTAATTCTACCACAGCAGCATGTAATTGATTTGTATCATATTGAGGAGCTGTACAACCCTCCAAATAGTTTACTTGACTATTTTTTTCCGAAACAATCAACGTTCGTTCAAACTGACCTGATTTTTCATCATTAATTCGAAAATATGTTGATAAATCTAATGGGCAAATCGTATCTTGAGGAATATAACAAAATGAGCCATCTGTAAAAACAGCAGAATTTAGAGCAGCAAAATAATTGTCACCAATAGGAACTACTGAACCTAAATATTTTTCAATTAATTCTGGGTAATCATGAACAGCTTCAGATATTGAAGCAAAAATAACTCCTGATTTACTCAATTCTTCTTGGAACGTTGTTGCAATAGAAACACTATCAAATACTGCATCAATTGCTACATTTGATAAGCGTTTTTGCTCATTTAAAGAAATTCCTAATTTTTCGAATGTTTTTAGCAATTCAGGATCTACTTCACTTAAATCTTTTAGTTTCTTTTGTGCTTTTGGAGCTGAATAGTAAATAATATCTTGATAGTCAATTTGTGGAAATTTTAAATATGCCCACTCTGGTTCAGACATTTGTTTCCATTTTTTATACGCTTTTAATCGAAAGTCTAATAAAAATTCAGGTTCTTTCTTTTTTTGTGAAATTAATTGAACAGTTTCTTTATTAAGTCCCTTCTCGATAATATCTTTCTCAATACTGGTTGAGAATCCATATTGATATGTTTTATTAACTAATTTCGTTATATTCGTGTTTGTTACTTTATTTGATTGATTAACCATATAATAATCGTTGAGTTTAAAATATATAGATGAATTATGTAAAAAATTTAATTTATTACTAAGCTTTAATTACTATTATAAGGAAATAATTGGTTTAATTAAAGTAGAATAGTAAAATATTAATGTGTAACTATTCTTTAAAGTTATAGGTACCATAATAAAAATATATTAACACAAAATAGTATAACCATGTTATAATAATAAATAAGGTTGCTCAACATAATTCAACCGACAGAACTAATTTTTAAATAAGTTAGTTAAACATCTATTATATATTGCCTTTTATTCTAAGGAGAAATCAATGTCTCAATCTGTATCAGAACGGACTCGAATCAAAAGTGACCGTTACGAATCTGGTGTAATCCCTTACGCTAAAATGGGTTACTGGGATGCTTCATACGCAGTAAAAACTACTGACGTTCTTGCATTATTCCGTATTACACCGCAACCAGGTGTAGATCCCGTAGAAGCAGCAGCAGCAGTAGCTGGTGAATCTTCTACAGCTACATGGACAGTTGTATGGACTGATTTATTAACAGCCTGTGACCGTTACCGTGCTAAAGCTTACCGTGTAGATCCAGTTCCAAATACACAAGATCAATACTTCGCTTTCATCGCATATGAATGTGATTTATTTGAAGAAGGTTCTTTATCTAACTTAACAGCGTCTATTATTGGTAACGTATTCGGATTTAAAGCAGTAGCTGCTTTACGTTTAGAAGATATGCGTATTCCTCATTCATACTTAAAAACATTCCAAGGTCCAGCAACAGGTATTGTTGTAGAGCG
>Ga0307966_1002608_pt1 | contig 13637 bp, 12 predicted proteins | sample OrgLakmetagen646_FD_203141 | JGI IMG/M metagenome (GOLD analysis project Ga0307966, IMG submission 203141) | Saline water microbial communities from Organic Lake, Antarctica - #646 | ecosystem: Environmental > Aquatic > Non-marine Saline and Alkaline > Saline | place: Antarctica: Organic Lake... | reverse complement strand
CCAACGTTTTTGTATATGGTTTGTTGCGTGTTTTAAGCGACTAATTTAGTAAAAAAACACGAACCAAGAAAGTCCGTCTGGACTTTCGTAAGTAAGCAAAAACCAGCAATAAATTATATACGGTGTTGCCATTTCGTTGTTTTTATTCAGTTTTTTGATTTTCTAATTGTTTCCTCAAGTTGTAACTAGTCAACAAACCCATAAAAATCCCCAAAAACGATGAATTTAAAATAAATTTCCAAACATTAAAACTTTTATCATCACTAAAATCAAATTCAGCCATTCCTAATGCGAACAAAATTCCGCCAAATAAACCTCCTTTTTTAATTGCTTTTGTTTGTGATTTCATATTTATTTTTTTCGTTTTGTTTCGTAATATTTTTCAATTCCGATTGAGTAAGCAATTCCGCACCTTGACAAATTCCTCACGCAATTCGGTTTTATTTTTTCAATTCAAATTCGATTCTATAAACCTATTGAAAATCCATTTTAATTATCATTCAGTATTTGAGAGAGTATTTTTATATATTTTAAAAATTGCCCAAATAATTAATATTCCAAAAAATGCAATATTTGAAATTCCAATTATAGTTCCTAAAATAGAATCAGTAATTTTCAATATATAAATTCCTAATATGATAAACAAAATAGAAGGAATAAATGCTTTTATTAAATTTAATATTTTTATCATATTTTTCGATTTTCAGTGGTTTTTTCGTCAATGAATGGCAACGGTTGGGCTATGACAAGTAGGGCGGGTGATAAGCGATGACCTTTCCGTTTAAGCACTTAGCCAAATCTTTTGCATTTTGTTTTATCTTATTTTTCTGAAAGCCAAATCAAAAGATTTGGCGGACTTCGAAAACACACCCAAGCTTCTGAATATAGCACTTTCTGCCCTATTTGTTATAGCCTTTGTTATCTGCTGGCTTTATTCCGCAAGTTGTTTTAGTCTGTCAATCGCATTTTGATTTTGAGAATTCAGTTTTAATGATTTTTCAAAATTCTCTATAGCCTTTTCTTTATTACCCATAAATAAATACGCCTCCGCCAAACTGTCAAAAAGATTTGCAGAATTTGGATAAAGTTTTGTCGCCAACAAAAGAACATTTATTCCTTGTTCCGATGTATTTGGGTTGAAAACGCGTTGTAGTCCAAGTGTATTAAGATTACCTTCTGGAATTTCCATCATAGGGTTCCTTTTTTTGCTCGCAACATATAAGTTGTAAAGATTATTATAGTTTTGTTTCATCGCTAATTCATTGAAATCTTCGAAGGTAAAATTTTGACTAACTGCTTTTTTAGTCTGTTTGGTCAAAAGACCTTTTTTAATTCCATTATCGAGAGGATTGTTTTCAATAAATTTTAATGCACTTTCATCATTTTTCAAATAGGCGTCTAAAAAGTTCAAGGTGTAAACTGCTACCCATTTATAAGATTCCATAATTTCAGAATCATTTTTGTCCTGTCTTTTATCTCTTTGTTGAAAAAGAACACCAAGTGAACTAAAGTAGGAATGTGTTAGATTATGAAATTTAAATTTATATGCGTTGCTATTTGTTAGGCTATCGTATAATTGAAATTTTGAATTTAGTTCGGAATCAATATTATCTTCTTTGAGAACTATATCGGGAATATCTTTTTGAGCCATATGAATATATGGAACATCCATTTTTTTCGGTTCAAAAAACGGCGATTTTTTTAATAGTCCAAATTGATACCTTTCTGTTCCGTCAAGGCTAACAATTGCGTTTATTCTGTCATTTCGTGTTTGAGCAAGTATGTTTGATAAACCTCCGAAACTGAAACCGATAGTTGCAATTTTATTAGCGTTGGCAGTTGGTAATTTTGCAACCTCTTTTATCAAGAATTCCACATCTCTGGCTTGTGTTTCCATTTCTTTCGGATTATTTCCGCTAAACCAACGAGTATCAGTTCCTCGGCTTGGGCTTGCTATTACAATATATCCATGACTAGCCAAATATTCGCAAAGTCTAAAATTCTCAATTGAAGAAGCTTGATAACTTGGTGTGTAAACGACTACAGGAAAACTGCCATCAGCAAACTCCAACCCAAGGTAGGTTGTTGTTTTTTCTTTAAGATGACCTTGATTATCAGGTGTGTTTGCATAATAAAACCAATTCAATATTTGTTCATTTGGCAGGTATTCCTCTTCTTCTTTTAATATTTCTAAATAATCTAAAACCTTTAATTGTTTTTTACCATCTACACTTTCTTGGGAAGGAAACCAAATACTTGTTGGAATTGGTCTTGGGGTTTTTTGATTAGTATAATCGTAAATTCTACTGTAAGTTCTTGTGCTGTCAGAAACAGTATAGTGTTTAAATCCTACGCTGTAAACTCCAAAATTCAAGTCAATTTTCTTTAATGATGTTTGTCCATAAGATATTGTGGTTAGAAGAATAGAGGTTATAAATATTGGCAATCGCATTATATTGGTTTTAGTGTACATTGTTAAAGATGCGATATTTTTATTATTGTTACATTTTTTTTGAGCTTGCAGATAACGATTTTGTGTATGATTAGTTGCGTTATTTAAGCACGAAAGTTAGCAAATAAATCACAGATAGAAAGTCCGCGAGGACTTTCGTAAGTAGGCTATAACCAAGCAATTAATTATACACGGTGTTGTGAGCTGGCTTTTTTCTGTTCGTATTTCGGCTTTATTTCGTAAATATCTATTCCGCTTGGTTTGTTATTCAGAATTTGGTTAATCAATTCCGATTTTCCACCAATAAAAGTGAATGGACAGTCATAATCTGTAATTATGAACCAATCTTTTCTATTTGTCGGATAGATAGCATTTGGATTGTCTCTAATTTCAGGTTCAAATTCCATTACTTTCGGTAATTCAGATAATCGTCCTCTCAATATTTTATCTTCGTGAACTTTTTCTGTTTTAAGTAGAACATAAAAGAAGTCAGATTCCACATCTCCGTAATTCTTAATTAAGATTTCAGTTATGAATTTCAAATCAGTCATTTCAGCTTCTCCCTCTGCTGGATACCATATATGTTTCGGCCACTTATTATCTTTTCTCAAATATTTGTCCGCAATTTTTTCTTTAACCTTTTTTGCTGTTTCTAATTCAAATTCCTCTTGGTAAAGTTTAAAGAATTCCGTGTAAGTTAATCGCTCAAAGCCATTGTCGTTTATATCTTTATCTTGTGGGAATGTTCCATATTTTTTAAGTCCTTTCGCTTTCTCGTTTATCCAAAAAGGATGAAGTAAAATTAAATATTTCTCGAAATTTGGGGGACTACACATTGCCATTAAATACCAGAAAAAATTTTCGTGATTAATTTTCACGTCAAGTTCAATTGCTGGTCCCAATTCAGCATAAGGTTTAATCCATTTCGGTATGTCGTCTTTTACGAATTTCATTTTTTAGCTTGCTCACAACGTTCTTGTATATGAAAAGTAGCGCACTAATAATGCGATAATTTTCGGATGAAACACAAGCCGAATTTTTAAATTTTACTAATTATTTTATTTTTGGGAATTTGTCAAATTTAAAAATTTGGCGACTTCCTATAAATGCCCGAACCTTTGTGTTAGCAACGACTCGCGCTATTTTTTATATACGTTGTTACCATTAGTTTTTTTCCGCAAGACATTTTTCATATCCGATTTTGGCTTTTTCAAATTCTGGCACATATCTTTCTTTAAAACTCATTTTTGGATATCGTTTGTCAACTTCTATTTTGAAATCCTTAAATTCAGGTAGTTGATATTCATAAAAAAGTTTACCATTGAATTTAGGCATATTTTCAACATATTCTTTTGCACGAAAACAGTTTTCGGGAAAACGAGTGTTTGAATATGATCCTACTTGTCCACCAATATGTCTCATCGCACACAAAAAGACAATTGCTTTTTCAGTATCGTTTCCAAGATTTAGATTTTCGAAATCAATATTTGTCTTACTTAAATCCATCGGTTTTTGTTTATTCAAAACATCTGAAAAAATGGATAAGTAATAATGAGCTATTAGTTCATTTTCCGTTGGCAAATTTTTCAATTCATTTTTTATGACTTTTTTGTTTTTAAGCTTTTTTATTCCAACATGTGGTCCATTAAAGGAATTCCATTTTAATTTTTTATGCAAATAGTTTGCAACAAGAGTATTAGTTGTTGGTTTTGTGAGAAATTCATTTGATGTTATTTGATTTTCTCTTTTGCCTAATTCGGCTAAAAATGACTTGATTTGGTCAAGTTCTGTAATTTGGAATTTAGCATTATACGAAGTTCCATCATTTTCCCAAACGGCTAAAATATATTCAGGAATAATTTCATTGTATTCCACTTTATTATTTTGTCCGAAAACAGAGTTAATTGAAAGAAATAATATTGTTAAAAGTGTAATTTTCATTGTTTGGTCAAATTAATGGTAACGTTGTTGTATATGGCTCGTAGCTTGCAAATTAAACAATTAGTTTTGGATGAAGCACGAGCCGAATTTTTAAATTTTTCTTATTATCTTTTTTTTTACTAATAAGCCAAATTTAAAAATTTGGCGGACTCGCAAATATACCTTAACTTCGTTTAAGCAACTAATTAGCTATGAGCTATATACGTTGTTAGCGGTAGTCTTCATACCGTTCTACAATCGTTAACTTTTCATCCTTATTTATTTCAAGAATTTCTAATTCATCATCATAATCGTCTTCATTAGTGATATATGCTAATACTGATAACGTTGCTGTTTCGTCTCTTACAATTTCTTCGATTTTGGTTTCGAAAAAGTATGTTTGCTTGTCTTCGTTGTCATAATGCATAAAATCTTCGTCATCAATATTTAGCTCAACCTTAAACGTCAAATCTGCATTAATTTCAATTTCAATTGATTCCTCGTCAATCGAAACAATTTGGTAGGACTTATCTGTTACTTTGACTTCTGTAATCTCTATATCGTGAATTTCATACCAAATAACTGAATGATATAAACTGTCATCATCTAATTTGTAGCGATACCAATCCTCTATTTCTTTGTCAATTTTATCTGAATTCTTCTCAAATAATTTTTGAAGGATTGAAATTCGATGTTCTATAGTTAAATAATGTTGTAAAGTTTCATCGAGATAGGATTCGTAATCTTTCTCAACTTTAAAATGCTCGCTTTTGGAATTTAGAAAGTCTTTATCAGATGAGAATATTTTTCCTTTTAGTTTGTTCTCAACACACCAAAGTTCAATTAATTTTAAAGCAAAAGCATCGGGAAATTCATTTTTTTTATCGCCACTGCTAAATGGATATTCATTGCTGAAATATTTTTCAAAAACTGTTTGGATATTTAATTCTCTATAATCAATTATTTCAACCTTTGATTTTATGAGCAGAGCATCGAACTTTTCATTAAATTCACTATGAATTTCCTTATCAATAATTCGAGAATAGATTTTTTCTCCTACTGAACTATTTCTTAAAACTCTTGATTCAAACTGATTTTTAAATTCGTTCAAATCTTGAACCGCTTTTTTAGAAAACTGCTTAAAACGATTTTTTACTTCTGCAATTGTTATTTTAGTCATAACAATTTTTATCTTTTCTTCTTCAGACAATTTCAGAAGTTGGTTGATTCTCTTTCCTTCAAGGAAATTTTCTTTGATAAAAATATTTGTATCAAGAATTATATGTTCCATTAAATTCGTTCGTTTTTTTTAGATTACCGCTAACGGTCTTGTATAAGAATAGTAGGGCAGAAAATAGGCGACTACCATTCGGTTGAACACAAGCCGAATTTTTAAATTTTTCTTATTATCTTTTTTTCTCAATAAGCCAAATTTAAAAATTTGGCGACCTTGCAAAAGTGCCTGAACATTGAATTAAGCGACAATTGCCCTATTATTTTTATACGTTGTTGCCACACGTTTTTAATCCTCAACTTGAAATAATAGTGGCATTTTATAAGATACATTTATTGGTTTTCCGTCTTTCATTCCAGGCTTTAATTTTGGTAAAACTCCAATAACATCAATAGCGTTTTGGTTCATTATTTCTGGACCGCCACTTGCTGTAATATTTATTGGATTACCCTCAACATCAATTACGAATTCAATCATTATTCGGATTTTACCTGAAATTCCAACTTCACTTGCAAGCTCTGTATTAAATTTTCTCGCTACGTGCATTTGAATATACTTGGATGTACACTCTTTCTTTTTCTCGTTATTCCATTTCTCTTTACAATCAGGTGCAAGTGGTGGGTTTTCTATTACCGCAAATGGAATTAAATCTTTTTCATCTATTTCTCTCGTTACAACATCAACATTTTCAACTTGGCTTTCGTAAACTGGGAAATCACTCTTGTTTTTTGATGTTTTTGGCTCACTTGGTTCATCATCACTTATCTTTTCCATTTCTAAACTCATCATTGGTAGCACAAAATATATTTTTCCGTTATTCTTTTGGACAGTAATGTGCATAGTTGAAAATCCGTTATTTTCTGTTCCAACAAGAATTTTGTCATTATTAATCTTCCAATTTTCGCCGTCAAGAAAGAACAACTCTTTAATTCTTTTGTCTGCGGTTTTACCTTCTTTAAAATAAAAAAGTTTGTTTCCTTGAAAATTGAATTTTGAACCAGTAAAAGCATCGGTCATAAATTTTACTGCATTTTTTTGTGGCACTTCATCTGGAATTAATACTTTTAAAGTATTCCATTCGCCCATAATTTCCTTTTCAGTTAAAGTTTGAGCATTTAATGAAAGCCCAAATATCAATGCTATAATTAATTGTGATTTAAATCTCATATTTTTTTTTAAATGTGTGGCAACGTCTCTGTATATGGCTCGTAGCGTGCAAATTAAACAAATAGTTTCGGATTAAGCACGAGCCGAATTTTTAAATTTTTCTTATTATCTTTTTTTACTAATAAGCCAAATTTAAAAATTTGGCGGACTCGCAAATATACCTTAACTTCGATTAAGCAACTACCTAGCTATGAGATATATACGTTGTTGTGCATAGTGCTTTTCACGTTCTGATTGGTTTTCCGATGTTTGTTATTTAGTTCAAATGTGTGCGTTGGCAAGACATACTCTTTTGCAATTTTTGGCGTAGCGTTGGCTGTAGCGAATTGCGAATGTGTATGGCTTTGAGCGTTGGCTATTCAAACTACTTTAATTCTATTATTGGTTCAAACAGTTCCATAATCGATTCCTCAATCCCGTCCTCAATATGTTTGGCTAGAATCAATTCCGCTTCCATATTCACATAACATTTTCCGTTAAGCGATTTGAAGTTATCCGATACAATAGATTCATAGTCTTTTGATGTTGTGAGTTTACATTTATAGAATTCAAAATCACAACTTTTAGAATCGTTGAAAAAGTCAATAAAATGCTTTCTAAAGTCTCTTTTTACTACTTCCCTGAACTCCTCAGATTTTATCGTGTTAAAATTAGTGTATGCTTTAAGGACAAATAAGAAATTGATTTTATATTGATGAACAAACAACGTATCTCTGTCAAATAAACGCTCTTTGTAATGATAAGATTTGACTGGTAATTCTTTCTTTTTTTCGATTAAATGTTCATCAAAATTCTCTTCATTTTCTATATAGCCATAGATAAAAAAGTTTGGTGTAATATTATAACCTTCCGTAAGTTCATCTCTATATCTAATTCCTGTTTTATAAGGTTTGTTTTTGTCCTTGTTAAGTAGGTCTATATTAAATTGAATAACATTTTTTGCGTATGTAAATTGCTTGTATTTTGATAAATTACCAGCTTCACTATTGGATTTGTAATATTTTGAATCGCCAATGTAAAAGATACTACTTGTGTCAATTAAAGACTTATAATCATAAATATGGTCAATGATTTTGCCATCATCATTTTTTTTCAAATCTTTAAGTGACACGTTATTCACTTCAGTATTATTTAGCTCGTCAGAAAATAGTTTGTCAATCATATCTTCAAAAACTAAATTGTAATTATTGACAGATAAAAAATCTTCTCTTTTTCTTTTAGAACTGCTTTTATCTGTTTGCGAAAAGTAAATCTCACATAAAGCGTACATTCTTTTCAATGTATCATTGAAATAACGATACTTTATTTTTCTAAGTTTAGATAATCCATTTACTTGAAGATTTTTAAACGATTTACCTTTTATAATTTTAAAAGATTTATCTATTCTAAGATTAAGTTTATGGTCTTGATTGAAATTTTCTAGTATAGAAAAGAAATAGGTTAATAGTTCTTCTTCTGTATTTATAGTTTTCTTTTTGTTTCTTATTGAAACGTAAATGGGTGAATTATCAGAAGTCAGAATAGGCAATGACTTTCTAATTGTTTTTTCCCATTTTGGTTTTTTCGCTTGATTTGAGTTATACTCTATGTGTTTATAGAGAATATGATTCTTGTTTTTTTTGTAAAAATTTACAAACGACAAAAGTAAATCTAGATAAGAATATTCTTGATTTCCTAAATTTGTGTTTAATTCAAAACGTTCTGTTTTATTAATGATTTGAGAATCAGTTATTCTTTTTCTGTATTCTAAAAGACTGTTGTAAAAATACAAGGATGATTGTCTAATCCAATTAAATTGTAAATCGTGCTTAATATTTTTTAGAGAATTTAATTGCAACAATTCTTCTTTTGTTTTGCCAAAAACAGAATTAACATCATCAATCATAAAAACTTTTGGTAGCATATAAACCAGTTCATTTTTATCAAATGAATGATAGTAACCAACAGATATTATTTTGCCTTCTAAACCATTTTGAGTATAAAATTTAGGGTCGTCAAAAATATTTTGAAGAGTTGGAATTGGATAATATGCTCCTTCGATTAGAATTTTCATCTAATCTTCTTTTTCAGGTGTATTTAAACCAATCTTGTCGAGTATTTTCAAGACTTTTTCTTTTCCTTTTGTTGCGATAGGGAAGAAGTCTTCATAAAAAGTGTTTTCTTCAAAAATATGGTCGTCTTCATCTTTAAAAACGTCATTCCATAAATAGAAAATAGCTTTATTGATGAATTCTTCAAGCGTTATGATATTGTTTTTAGCTTTTATGAAGTAGTTTCCAATACATTTATCCATTCCTAAATTTGGATTTTCTTTAATTACAGTATTTACTTTTTCAATAAAATCTAGCCAAGAAAAAGATTCTGTCTCTGAAATATTAACTTGAAAATCTGAAGATGGATTTTCAGGTGATTTTTCATAGTTAATTGGTATGTATTCCCAATCCCATCTTCTCTTAAATGCACTATCCATTGGAAATAGTGATTGGTCAGAAGTATTCATTGTTGCTAAAATATTAAGATTTGATGGTAATTTCATTTTACCATTTTCAATGCCTTTTAATCCGTCTTCCGATGTAAGTGTATTAACTAAATATTGTTTTAACTCGTTTGATGGTGTTATGTTATAATCTGAATTTCTATCTAAAAGCTGAAAAATATCTCCAAAAATTTCCGCACAATTTCCTCTATTAATTTCCTCAATAACTAAATAATATTGATGGTCTTTATTATTCCAAGCATCTACATATATGTTTGTAAATATTTGAGGTACAAATTTATATTTAATCTCTTCTTTTTCTGATACTGCATCTTTTTCTGTAATTGGTTTAAAACCACCAATAAATGAAGCATAATCATATTCAGGATGAAAAGTTACTCTTTCAGTTCGCTCTTCTTTACCTTTTAAAAGTTCGTTAACTTTATGTGATTTACCTGTTCCAGGTGCTCCGTAATAGATTTTATTTAATATTTCAACAGCATCTAAATTAGTTTCATCTTCTGCTTCTACGATTTTAATTTCAACAGATTTTGGATTTAAGTCTAAATAGTTAGATACTTTTTGCTGATAATTTTGGAATTGAGTTGCAAGACTTGGATTTTTTAGCGCCACATTACTACTAGAAATTTTCAAATAAGGATGTATGTCTTTTGATATCGCAGATTTTAAATTGCGTAAAGTTCCTTTGATTTCTTTAGTTCCTCCTATGTCGACAGTTGTATTTGTAGTATCAAAAGCATTGTAGATTCCTTCTTGCTGAAATATTATTTCAGTTGAATTTTCCCAAGTTTTAAATAATGTTTCTTCTGTAAAAATTGACAAAGTTTTTGCTAATTTTAATTCAATATTAGCTGATGCAGTAGGTGTATTCTTATTGGTTAGCCAACTGTAAATTAATTCTTTTCCAGTAGTTGTAATATCTCCGTTTTCGTTTGATATTACATTTTTTAGAATATCCAAATTTGTAGTAAACATTAATTCTTTTGGAAATCTAACGCCTCCAGTTCTTTCTTTACTAGATGAATTACTACCTAAAATATTTATTTTCGCAATTTTCCAAAATAATTGAAGTGGAACTTGTAGTGGTTCAATTTGCATTTCCACTAGAGGATTGTCAGAAGCTAAAGTATCAATGTCAGTATCACTATAGCCAGTTATTCCATTAAAAAAAGTCTTTAACAACTGTATTAAATTTGGTTTTAGAATAATTGTACTTCCGCTACTATCGGAATAATCTAAATAATCTTTTTCGTCATTGACTAAATAGAGAGCTAAAACAACAGCTAAAAGACCTTTTGGATTTGCTAATGAAGAACCAACAGCCAACTTTGGGTCTATTGCTTCTCTTTCTGTTAATTTATTTGGTAAATTCATTTGTTATAATCGTTTAATATTATTGTAGCGACTTCTTTAGCTAATAATGGTGGAACTGCATTACCGACTTGCTTCATTTGTGATGTTTTTGTTCCGTGGAAAATAAAAGAATCTGCAAAGGATTGAATTCGTGCAGCCTCTCGAACTGTTAAGCATCTATTTAATATTGGATGAGTAAACAAGCCAGAAGAAGGTGTATCAAAACGCGTTGTAATTGTTGATGCAATTCCGTCTTCTAATAATCTAGACCAAGTTCCGCTGTAAATTGATTTTGTTCTGTGTTCTTTTGGTAAAACTTCTCTGCCTTTTCCTTTTGGAATAAGCTCTAAACGTTCTAAAGCTACTTTTGAATGATTTGTAGCAAAGTGATTAAAAATGCCTTTAGAGTTTTTTCTGAGCATTTTTTGATAACCTGAATTTATAGGTTTTTCGTATTCAAAAAATTCAGAACCTTCTCCAGAAGCAATAAATGGCAAATCGTAGATTGCTTCTTTTATTGTTGTTTTTTTCTTTTTTGGTTTTGGGAATTCAAGTAAGGTTCCATTTTTAGAACCTATGAAAAATGCTCGTCTTCTATTTTGGGGAACTCCAAAATCAGAAGCATTTAACGTTTTTGCGTTTACTAAATATCCTAATTCTTCAAATCCTTTAATAATCTCTTGCTTAAAAAATCCGTCCGCTGTTGTAAGTACGTTTGGTACATTTTCTAAAACAAAGTATTGAGGTTTAAAAACATCAACAGCGTCTATGAATTTTTTAAACATAAAGTTTCTGTCGTCATTAATGCTTAGTCTTTTTCCTTTTTGAGAAAAACCTTGACAAGGTGGACCTCCAACAATAACATCAATATTAGGATGCTTTTGTTTGAGTTTACTCAAATCAATTTCAGAAATATCTTCATCATAAACGGTAGTTTTAGGATGATTTAATTTATAAGAATGTGCTATGTCTTTAATGTACTCTATCGCAAACTCTATTTCAAAGCCTTTTGAAATAAAGCCTTGTGACAAACCACCAACGCCAGCAAATAAATCAACAACTTTTAATTTATTCATTTAGCATTCTTGTTTTTGATAATTCATAATATTCTTTGTCCAAGTCAATACCAATAAACTTTCTGTCCATTTTTCTTGAACAAACACCTGTTGTTCCACTTCCCATAAATGGGTCTAGAACAACATCATTTTTGTTCGATAAATGTTTAATAAAATGTGATATTATTTTCGTTGGTTTTTGTGTTGGATGCTTTCCAAACTTTTTCTCTTTTGCTGTGGTTAAAGATGTTTCTATGAAATCGTGAACCATTTTCCCATTATTGTTAAATGTACCAGAGGTGTCATTATTAACGAAATAAACCCAAGCTTCAGTAGAGTTTACAAAATGGATATTCATATTTCTAGGCATTGGATTTGTTTTGTGCCAGATACCTGTAGTCTTGTAGTAAAATTTATATTTTGATGCAATTTTTATAATTGTTTCAATTTTAATTAAAGACATAAAAAGTAATAGAGAACCGCTTTTCTTTAAAATTCTGCTACTTTCTTGAAAAAAGATTTCCATTTCCTTTTCCCAATCGTCTTGTGATAAATTGTCCCAACCAGCATATGCAAATTGATTTTCACGCATTTTCACAAGATTTGTGTTGCGTTTGTGCATAAAATTACCAAGGTTGTATGGTGGGTCTGTTAATATTAAATCAACTGTATTAGTATCTATGAATTTCAAATAATCTACACAATTTCCATTTCCTAAAAGTGTGTTTTTTCCAATTGATTCGAACTCTATTTTTTTACTTTTTGAAACTATTTTAAAGTTGTCTTCTAAATTATTTTCTTCTGTATAAGAAAACAAATCTAGTTGTGGCTCTGAAACGCAATGTAATTCAGGTGTTTCTACTAATTCTTTATACATTGGTTTTGCTCTTTAATAATTCTGTTACGTCAACCGAAAGTATTTCAGCTATTTTATATAAATCTTCGATACTCGGTTGTCTCCTGTTCTGAACATAAGAATTTACCATATTGTAGCTTTTCCCTAACTGTTCGGATAACCAAATTTGCTTAATTCCTTTTTGTTCTAAAACCTCTTTTATTCGGTTCATTTTTGAATTCTTTAATTCAGTCCACTAAAATAATCAAGTTTTTCGATTATCTCACTAGATGAGTAGAAATATCATCATTCGGATTTTGTGTGCGGTGGGAAAAGGCAAGCTCTTTTGTTTTTTTAGCGTTGGCTGATGTGTTGGCAAAAAAAATAAATGTGCTTGACTGTGCGTTGGCTTTTCTAGCTCAAATGTTGAATTTCAGCACGATTTTCGCATTATGCACAACGTTGTTGTGTATGATTAGTGGTGTGTTTAAGCACCTAATTTAGCAAATACAAACAGAATAGAAAATCCGCGAGGATTTTCGTAAGTAGGCGAGAACTAGCCATTAATTATACACGGTGTTGCCAACTGGCTTTGTTCTCCACTATTTTATTCAGTTCAGTTTCTTTTTGAGTTCCGATTAGAAATTTTTTTCCATTCAGAAGTTCAATCGCCAATCCTTTATTTCCTTTCGTATTATATACAGTTCCATATTTTGTCCAAAGTCGTATTCCCCAACCTCCAACAAATCCATAATTCACGATTTCAATATTTTTTATTTCTTTCCAATTTACTCGCTTTTTAACGAAAGGGAAAAAATTCATTCGGATTTCATTTTGGTCGATTTCAGTTTTCAGTCGCATAAACCAAAACATAGCTATTAAACCAAAAATAAACATACAAAAAATAATAAGTCCGAAGTCAGACATTGGTTTATCGCCAAATTTTTCTCCGAGAATTAATTGCTTATAAATTCCGAAAATCGGTAAAACTCCGATTCCGATTAAAATCAGCCAAAGCCACCACTGTGTAAATTTTTGTTCTTCTTTAAACTCGATTTTCATTTTGTGTTTGGTTTTTTTAGCTTGTTGGCAACGTTTAGTATAACCGCAGTTACGGATAAATA
>Ga0307966_1002606_pt1 | contig 13652 bp, 10 predicted proteins | sample OrgLakmetagen646_FD_203141 | JGI IMG/M metagenome (GOLD analysis project Ga0307966, IMG submission 203141) | Saline water microbial communities from Organic Lake, Antarctica - #646 | ecosystem: Environmental > Aquatic > Non-marine Saline and Alkaline > Saline | place: Antarctica: Organic Lake... | reverse complement strand
TGTTTCCGATTCGGCGTTCTCACTGCGTGCACGGGTCAATGGCTATTACGAATTAACCAAGCCTCGCTTAAGTTTCATGTCGGTTGTGACGGCCGTAATCGGCTATTTATCCGCAGATCCAACCCGCGATTTCGGAGTGTTAGCGAGTTTATTGATCGGCACTTCACTGGCCGCCGGTGGAGCCGCTGTGCTCAACCAGTGGCTGGAACGTGAAGCGGACGCGCTCATGGTGAGAACGAAAGACCGCCCCATTCCATCGGGTCAAATCGCCCCATACAACGCTCTTATGTTTGGATTGGGGCTAAGTATATTTGGTTCCTATTTACTTTATGCAGGTGCCAATCCACTGGCTGGGCTACTGACCGCAGCCACGGTTGCCTCCTATGTGCTACTCTATACCCCGCTCAAAAAGTTAACCACTTGGAACACTTTAATTGGTGCCGTGCCCGGTGCCCTCCCCCCTCTAATTGGATGGGCAGCCGCTGAAGGTCAAATTTCCACTCTGGGATGGATCCTTTTTGCGATTCTTTTTCTCTGGCAAATGCCACACTTTTTCGCAATCGCATGGACTCATCGCAAAGACTACGAGCGAGGTGGATTCGTCATGCTATCGAGTGCTGACAAAAACGGTGCTAAAGTCGCTCGCCAGGCATTTGCCTTCGCTATCGCGCTGGTCGTCAGCACACTCCTGCCCACACTTCTTGGCTACGCCAGTTGGGGCTATGGCGCAGTCGCTATCATCGCGGGTTGCTATATCCTGCGCCCCGCATGGAGATTTCTGAATGCAGACCGGCGCGATACCGCAGCTCGCCGATTGTTCATCGCATCGATCTTCTATTTGCCAGCTCTTTTAATCCCGCTAGTGCTCGATCTCTGGTTGATCTAGTAACGTATGTCCTTCACCGAATCGCTTCCCACACTCAATGCCTGCCTCAACGGGACGGCAACCGTCTTACTGACAGCCGGCTTTGTATTTATTAAGAACGAGCGAGAGAAAGCGCACCGCGCCTGCATGGTATCGGCCTTTACGGTTTCAATCTTTTTCCTTTTTTTCTATTTACTGCACAAATGGCTGGTGCAAGGCGTGCACACGCCCTTTGTGGGTGAAGGTGCCTGGCGCGGCATATACTATACGATGTTGGCCACCCATATCGTGCTCGCGATGACTATTGTGCCACTCGTCTTGACCACACTGACGCTGGCGATCCGCGGAAAACGCGAGAAGCATAAGGCATGGGCCCGCTGGACCTTCCCTATTTGGTATTACGTGTCCGTGACCGGTGTCTTGATCTACTTTTTTCTCTATGTCTGGTGGTAGATCGACGCTTAGTATGTTATTCCACAGTCATCACACCGCGCATGCCGGCGAACAGGTGCGCAGGAAAAGAGCAGAGAAACTCGTATTCGCCGGGCACTTCCGGTGCAGTAAATTCAATCGTATCACTTTCGCCGGGGCCAAGTATCTTCGTGTAGGCTAGAATTTGATCTTCGAGATTGGTAGGAATATAGTCATTGTCCCGAGCAGAAGACGCAGCGGTGGCGAAAACATTCGCATCAGCCTCTGCCGTGAGAAAGACCACATTGTGCCCCATCGCTGCTTTTGGCATCTTACCTACATTGGTGAAAATTAACTTCACCTGCCCAGCGGCAGGAACCGTGAACGATTCCAGATTAAACTTCATTCGATCATTCCCTGTCATTTTGACTATTGTAACACCATCAACGACCGAAATTGGGTTGGTTGGACCCGCTGCACTTCCCTCTGACGGCTTCGGGCTATGTTCGGAATGATCCATCGAAGAATCGCCACAAGCAGTAAATATAAGAGGGAGAATGAGGCATAAATAGCTAAATTTCATCTGTTTATTTTTAAACTATAATTTACGTTTCGTCCAGTACGAGCTCATGAAATATCCAGCAACCACTCTTAATCCATACTCTTATAAACATAATTAGAAGCGCTGATGGTTGAAGTTCCGTGAAGATATTCTTGTCACTCTGTATTACTCTCGGTAATCAATCTCTTTCAACTTACTTATAAAGTAAGCACACGACTCACTAATCAACGAACTCACCTCACTCGTGAAGACCATTTCAAGCGGACTTAGCCGTTTCATTCAGTATTTTAGCGCACTCTTAGTTGTCGTCCTTTTGGGTGGCTGCAATTTGGATACGCGCATGTCCACCTTCGTGACTAAAGGCCCGATTGCTGAAGAGCAGCTGAGCCTATTTATGATCACAGTCTGGGTAACCTTTGGTATTTTCATTGTAGTTGGTGGAGTTTACGTGGTCGCGATCATTAAATTTCGCGAGCGCCCGAATGACGACCGCCCCATGCCCTCACAAGGCCACGGCAACCCTTTGGTCGAAATCGGACTCATCGGTGCGTCGGTTCTTTTGCTCGTGGTCATCGCGGTGCCAACACTGAAAGCGATCTGGTTTACCCACGACACGCCGGACGATCCTGAAAGTCGACTCGGCTCTTGGTATGGTGGCGAAGAATTGGCTGAAGAAGAAGCAGACAATCCTCTTATAATCAAAGTGATCGGCTACCAATGGTGGTGGGCTTTTGAATACCCTCAGCTAGGTATCACGACGGCTAATGAGATGGTCATTCCCGCGGGCAAAGTCGTCCATCTGGAGCTCCGCTCAGTCGATGTGATCCACTCTTTCTGGCTACCGAGAATCGCTGGTAAAGTGGATCTGATTCCCGGTCGTACTAATTCCATGTGGATTCAAGCCGGCGATAATTTTATCAAATGGAAGGAAAAACAAGGCCTCGAAGGCGAAGGCCCCGAACTTCGCTCCAACTACGCCAGCTATCTCGAAGAGGAAATCCACAACTACTACTATGGCCAATGCGCAGAATTTTGTGGTGACTCCCACGCCCGTATGCTCTTTCGCGCGACTGCTGTGAGTGACGAAGAATTTGAGGAATGGGTTATCGATGAGCGGACGGGGCACGGCACACCCGACGGCAAGAGCTGGGATGATTGGTATGCCGCTTACGATAAAAACCCCGAGCAACTCACCGGCGACCTGAACGAAGGACTCAAGCTATTTATGAGCCGCGCAAAATGCGCTACTTGCCACGTAGTCAAAGGCAACCCCCGAGCACTTGGTGTGGCCGGGCCTAATTTGACCAATGTCGGGTCTCGCATGTCAATCGCTGCTGGCTGGCTCAACCACCGTAACGAAGAAGATGGCAGCATCGATGCCGAACAACAATATGACAACTTCTTCAAATGGATCCACGAAACTGACGTCGTCAAGCCGGGCAATTTAATGTGGAAAGCCAACGGCGGCGGTATCGGTGAGCTGATCGATGAGAACGGCGACCCTGACCTCCTAACCGAGGAAGAAATTCACAAAATATCACTCTACCTTCAATCTCTCAAGTAGGCCTTTTCAGATGAGTCAAACGGAAACCGAAACACACGCCCCAGCCACCACCTACGCACCGAAGACGCACGTGCTCAAGCCTGAGCGCAGCAACCTCGGTGCCTTGCGACCGGATCACAGTAAGAGCGTGCTCATCGACTGGCTGACCACCGTGGATCACAAGAAGATCGGCATCATGTATGGGGCTATCGCCCTCTTCTTCCTCTTCGTCGGCGGACTCGAGGCACTGATCATACGCACGCAGCTCATCGTGCCGGAAAACGATCTGATCTCCGCGCAGCGCTATAATCAGCTCTTCACCATGCACGGCACCACCATGATTTTCCTCGCGGTGATGCCCTTAAACTCCGCCTTCTTTAATTACTTGATTCCCTTACAGATTGGTGCGCGGGACGTCGCGTTTCCCCGGATCAACGCACTCAGCCTCTGGACATTCGTGGCAGGTGCACTCGTGATTAACTTTGGCTGGCTTCTGCAAGCCCTCCAAATGATGGGATTGTTCGAGGCTTCCGGGGCGACTGCGGGTATGACCGACATGGTGCCCGCCGGCGGTTGGTTCGGCTACGCTCCCTTGACCTCCACGGACTACACTGGCGTCGGCACAGACTTCTGGATCATGGGTCTGCAAATCCTCGGGGTGGCCTCACTCACCTCCTCGATGAATTTCATCGTCACCATTCTTAACATGCGTGCGCCCGGCATGAAAATGATGCGTATGCCCGTCTTTACATGGATGAGCCTGGTTGTCGCCTTCCTCATCGTTTTCGCTTTCCCCGCTATCACCGTCGCTCTCGGGCAACTCCTGTTCGACCGCACCTTCGGCACTAATTTCTTTAATGTAGCCGGCGGCGGCCAGCCGATTCTTTGGCAGCACCTGTTCTGGATTTTCGGCCACCCGGAAGTTTACATTCTCGTGCTCCCCGCCATGGGCATTATCTCCGAGGTGCTCCCGGCCTTTTCAAAAAAGCCACTCTTCGGATACTCAATCGTGATCTTTTCCGGTGCCGTCATCGGCTTCCTCGGCTTCGCGGTTTGGTCGCACCACATGTTCACCACTGGTTTGGGTAAAGTGGCCACGGCTGCTTTCTCTCTGCTCACCATGGCCATCGCGGTGCCGACCGGGGTCAAGATTTTTAACTGGGTGGGCACGCTCTGGGGCGGCCGCGTCCGTTTCTCCGCTCCCATGATCTTTTCACTTGGTTTCGTCTGGATGTTTATGATGGGCGGTTTCTCCGGCATCATGCACGCGGCGGCACCCGCCGATGCACAACAGCAGGACAGCTACTTTGTCATCGCCCACTTTCACTACGTGATCATGGGGGGCATCTTCCTCGCCCTGGTTTCGGGCATCTACTACTGGGTTCCCAAAATGTTTGGAAAAATGTGGAAAGGTAACCTCAGCACATGGGTCGCCGTGCTCGTCGTGGTGGGATTGAACGTCACCTTCTTCCCCATGCACTTTCTCGGTCTGCTCGGCATGCCGCGCCGCACCCATACCTATCTCGAAGGCTTCGGCTGGGAGTCCTATAACTTGGTCTGCACCATCGGTTCCTACATTCTCGCGATCGGCATCCTGCTCTTACTGGTCGATTTGATCCGTTGCCTGCGCAGCGGCGAGCCCGCCGGCGACGACCCTTGGGACGCACGAACCTTGGAGTGGGCGACCACCTCTCCACCCCAAGTCTATAACTTTGCCAAGACTCCGATCATCCCGGCACGTGATGCGCTCTGGAGCCACAAATACGGCCCGGAAGGTCAAAAAATCACTTACGAAGATGACCACGGACATGGCATTCACATGCCAAGTAACTCATGGATGCCGCTCATCGCCTCCGTCGGTTTTATTCCACTCGGTCTGGGGATGTCACTGATGCAAGCAGGCGTTCCATATATGGGCTACTTCGCAATCTTTGGCCTGCTCACAGTAGGCATCGGCATCGCTCTCTGGGCGATCGAAGGCCCCGGCGGCTACCATCTGCACCCGGAAGAAGACGCCGCGTAATCTAAGTTTTTTTTATTTTTTTTTAAACAATGTCTGACACCGCTACAGCAACACACGACGACGGCCATGCCGGTCTGGTTATCGAGAACAAGAAGCTACTCATGTGGCTCTTTCTCGGATCGGACTGCATGTTTTTCGGTACGCTCATTTCGACCCACCTGATCTACCGTAAGCTCTATCCAGAGGCGTATGACCCGTTGACTGTTTATGACCTCGAGCTCACTTCGTTCTCCACTTTCATCCTGCTCATGAGCTCCTTCCTCATGGCGCTGGCCGTATCGGCCATGCACAAGGGTGAGCTCAAGAGTTTTCGTCGCAATACAATCGGCGTCATCTTTTTCGGGCTCATTTTTTTGGCCTGCCAGGTCTATGAATTCGCCCACTTCACCAACGAAGGGCTGACACTTTCAACCAATACCTTCGGCTCCACCTTTTACTTAATGACAGGCACGCATGGCGTCCACGTGGCCATCGGTATTTTTTGGCTGCTTTGCATGTATTTTTACTCATATACTGGAAAGATGGATGCTCATGAAAGCGCCGTAGATGTTGAGGTCGCCGGCCTTTATTGGCACTTCGTCGATATCGTCTGGATTGTCATTTTCACCGCAGTTTATCTAATCGAATATATTTGATTATACTGATCCAAATTTCTCTTAAAATTTTACCTTAATCATGTCTGAAGCCGACTATAACCCACTACCAGTTGCTCCCGAAGCACACCAGGACAGCGAAACCGAAAAGTATCACACTTTTGTCAATCTTGCCCTCGCTCTCGCGGCAATCACCGGGGTCGAACTGGTTCTGGTTTACCTGCCCTTCCACGATGTTTTGATTTTCTCACTTCTGCTCGCGCTTTCGCTCTTCAAGTTCGTTGCAGTCATCGCGTGGTTCATGCATCTGATCTACGATAAGCTCATTCTCACTTTGGTTTTCGGAACCGGCATGGCTATCGCCACAGGTACTTTTGTCGCTCTCGGTTTTATCCTATCACGCAGCAATGTGGATATGGACGCGATTACTCAATTCTAGGTTTACAAAATGTCAGGGTTGCATTTGATTCAACGCCTGAGCCTTTCGAAGCGGTGTAGCCCGTTTTGCATAGAGCCATTCCCCGGCGGGCGTCACAAGTGACGCCCCTACATTTGAATTGATGCAACTGCACTGGCATACCGAACCTCTTCTGCTGATCACCCTTTTGGGAGTCGGTTGGCTTTATGCCTTGGCGATTGGCCCCCTGCGTCATCGTATGGCCGAGAATGCTCACTTCCCACTCCGTCAGTGTATTCTCTTTTACGCTGGCCTCACTGTCACCTATCTAGCGGTCGGCTCTCCGCTCGACCAGATTGGAGAGCAATTTCTTTTCAGCGCTCACATGGTACAGCACATGATGCTGATTTATTGTGCCACCACCCTGTTCATCTTCGGCACACCTGCATGGTTGATCGATTGGTTACTCAAGCCTGAACCCTTGCAAAAAATTGTGAGCGTGCTGACGCATCCGGCCTGCGGCGGCCTGCTCTTTACCTTTGTTTACACGGTCTGGCACGTGCCCGTGCTCTACGAATTAGCACTCCATGATAAGCGTATCCACATCTTGGAGCACTGGACGATGTTCTCGCTCGGCTTAATCATGTTATGGCCTTACTTAACCAATTCCACCCGTGTGCCGCGCCGCAGTTATGGCGTCTGCATGCTGGCCATTTTCCTACTAATGGTGGGGCAATTACCCGTGTTTGCCTTTCTTACTTTTGCCGGAGAAGCCATCTACCCCACCTACGAGTGGGCACCTCGGATCATTGATCTCGACCCCCTCAACGATCAGATTCTCGGCGGCATTATCATGAAAGTCGTTAATATGGGTTTTTCGCTTACAATTTTGGGAGTGTCCTTCTATCATTGGGCAAAAAGTGAGGAAGCTGATGACCCGGTGGTCGCCCAGCCTGCTCGCAGCCTATCCTAAAATTTAAATGTCCTGGGAAGTTTTATTCGTATTCGCACTACTTGTTTTTGCGATTGTCAGCTTTATTTGGGAGCGAATTTCAGCCGATCTGACTTCGCTTACTGTTTTTGGCGTACTCCTCTTCGTCAGCATGCTGACAAAGAGCGAAGCGCTGCCATCGTTGGAAGCCCTTTTGGGGGTATTTGGCAACTCGGCGCCATTGACCATTGCCGGTATGTTTATCGTCAGCGCCGCGCTGGAGCGAACTGGTGCGATCGACCTCATCACAGGGTATCTGCGGAAATTGGTTAAATTACCTTATCGAAGCTTTCTCTTTGTGATGGTTCTGGGTGTAGCCGCAGTTTCGGCCTTCGTCAATAATACCCCGGTGGTGATCGTCCTCATGCCAGTCATCCTATCCCTTTCGCGTGAAATGGGCCTGGCTTCTTCCAAGCTGCTCATTCCCCTCTCCTATGCGTCCATTTTTGGCGGGACTTGCACCCTGTTAGGCACCAGCACCAACTTGCTCGCCAGCGGCATCCTACTAGAAGCAGGGCACGAACCGATCGGCATGTTTGAGTTGGCCTCAGTCGGCCTGCCAATTTTAGCCTTTGGCTCTATTTACCTTGTCCTTTTTGCGAATAAACTTCTGCCGCACCGGGAAACCTTGACCTCGATTCTTACGGACGAAGAGCGCAAAGAATTTATCACCGAAGCATTCATTCGGGCCGGCTCTGATCTACATGGGAAAACCGCGAAAGAAAGCGGGCTACTGAAGGGACGCGGCATTCGCCTTCTCGAGATCGTTCGTCACGGTGTAGCGGTTCACGGCGACCCCAAAGCTCAAACCTTGCAATATGGCGATCGTCTGGTTTTGGCCTGTCGTCCCTCTGGTGTGGCCGAAGCGCACGCCATGAAAGGTATCACCATACAGGCGGAACTAGCCGAAGGGCTCGAAACCATCGCCACAGACGAAGGTGCCCTGGTCGAAGGGGTTGTCGCGCCCCAGGCTTCTATCGTCGGCCTCACGCTGGGCGAGATTAACTTCCGCCAACGCTTCCGTATGGTCGTGGTCGCGGTGCACCGCAAAGGCACCAACCAGCGCGAGCGCCTCTCCAGCCTCCGTTTCCAAGCAGGCGATACTCTGCTTATGATGGGCTCGACCAATGCCATCGATTCGCTGGCCAATAGCGACGAAATCATCATTCTAGACCGACCCCGCGTGCCGGCGCGAAGCCTCCGGGTCAAGATGCCCATCACAATCGCAACCACAGTGGGTATCGTCTTGATGGCCACTTTTAATATCGTGCCGATTGTCGCCGCCGTTTGCCTCGGCGTGGCCGTGATCCTGCTCTCGGGGTGTATGAAGGCAAAGGATGCCTACGCCTCGGTCGAATGGAGTATCCTCATCATTATCTTTGGTATGCTTGCACTCGGCCAGGCCATGGACTCGACCGGCGCAAGCCTGATGATCGCCGAGAACATGACAGGGCTCGTCGGTAAATTCGCACCCGAGCACTACCAGAACGTGATCATGCTCGCGCTCATCTACTTAATCACCTCCACCTTTACCGAGTTTCTTTCGAATAATGCGGCTGTCGCCCTCATGGTGCCGATCGCACTCGGTATTGCAGCCACGCTGGGCGTCGATCCGCGCCCCTTTGTCGTGGCCAGTTGCATCGCAGCCTCGGCCAGTTTCGCCACCCCCATCGGCTACCAAACCAACACCTACGTTTATGGCGTCGGCGGCTACCGCTTCTTCGACTTCACCAAAGTCGGCCTACCCCTCAACCTTATCTGCTTCGTCGTCACAGTCACCGTAGTGCCCATGTTTTGGGATTTTTAGAGCGTCGATGAATACTTGACAAAAAGGACCTATAGATTTCTATAGAAGACATGAGCACGCTTTCATTCCACACAGACTCGGCTCTCGAAAGACGTATTCGAATTGCTGCTGAAAAACGCGGAATGCCACTTTCCAGCTTCATTAAAGAATCAGTAGAACATTCATTGAAGAGCTCTGCGCTGAAAGGTTCGGATGTGCGAGGCATCGTCTCAGGCAAAAGTCGTCTAAAGCCAGGAGACTCCGCATTACCTCCATGGAATGAGAAAGACCCCCATCTTAAATGATCTATTTATTAGATACGCATGCTTTGTGGCAACACGCATCCGACAGTGACGAACTCAGTCCGCAGACGGCTGCTCGACTAGATGAGGCCAGACTCGCAGATTTGTGCGTGCTAGATGTTTCGCTTTACGAACTTGCTCGCCACATGGCAGTAGGACGGATCGAAGTCGATAATCCCGCCCAAACTTTAGCGACCATTGAATCAAACTACCCAATCCTACACAGCGATGCAGCAATCGCGTGGAAATCAGCTTCGTTAGATTGGCCGAAGCGTAATGGCAAAGGCTCACACTTAGACCCGGCTGATCGGGCAATCTTCGCTGCCGCAATGCTAAACGATCTTTCAGTCATCTCTGCCGACCTGGAGATGCATCACTATGGTGCCACCCTCGGGATAACTGTTCTCTGGTGATTCGATGCTATCAAAATATTATCCCACATCTCGTATCCTGTATCCCGTATCCCGTATCCCGTATCCCGCATCTCAGATATAATACATATCCGCGTCCGCCTCTTTCACGATAAAATCGTCTAGCGTGTATTCACGCATCTTTGCTTCAAACGACTCGCCCACATCGCTCCAGATCGAAGCCACCCGCTGGCCAGAGTGCCCGGCATCGGCAAAATTGCGCTCGAGCAGCTCTGAATCCACCGCCTCCACGATCTCGATCAAGGTAATCGCTTTCGGCGCCCGCGAGAGCGCATAGCCGCCCTGCTTCCCGCGCTTGCTCACAATCAAACCCGCGCCCCGTAATTCGTTCAGAATCTGCACCAAATAATTGGCCGGGATGGCCTCCGCAGCGGCCAGCGTTTCGATGTGCGCCAGCTTATCCTGCCCATGCGTACGGCCAAGTTGCGCCAAGACACGGCAGGCGTATTCAAGTTTATGAGAGAGCTTCACATCCTTTAAGTTAGGCTCACGACTCAAGAAGTAAACTTAAAAGAAAAAACCACACTTTTTAGTAGCCAGTTTACTTTCTGATACATATACATTTAACGCTTATGTCAGAAGATACAACGCCCGAAAATTTAGATCCAACCCCCGCTCCTGCCGCGGCCAAAAAAGACGTCTACGACTCGTCTCAAATCCAGAAACTAGAAGGTCTCGAAGGTGTGCGCAAACGCCCCGATATGTATATCGGCGATACCAACGAACGCGGTCTCCACCACTGCGTCTTTGAGATTGTGGATAATTCGATCGACGAAGCCCTCGCCGGCTATTGCTCCGAAATCACGGTCAGCATCCACAACGACGGCTCTTGCTCGGTCGAGGATGATGGACGCGGTATTCCAGTCGATATTCACCCGAAATACAATATCCCCTCACTTGAGCTAGTCATGACGAATCTCCACGCTGGTGGTAAGTTCGGCAAAGGTGCCTACCAGGTATCCGGCGGTCTTCACGGGGTCGGCGCAAAGTGCGTCAATGCCGTCTCCGAATGGTTTGAGGTTGAAGTGCGCCGCGATGGCAAAGTGCACAAAATGGAATTCTCTCGCGGTAAGACCACCTCGAAGATGAAGATCATTGGCGACACCAAGCGCACGGGCACACGCATCGCTTTCTCGCCCGATCCGGAAATCTTTCTCACCACCCGTGAGTTTAAATTCGAACTGCTGGTCAAGCGCCTCCGCGAACTCGCCTTCCTTAACCCGGGCATCAAAATTACTTTTGTCGATGAGCGGATCAACAAAACTGAATCGTTCATCTTTAAAGACGGCATCTCGGAATACGTCACCTATCTGAATCAGAACAAAAACGTTCTCCACCCCGAACCGATCAGCTTCCACGGCGAAGCACCCACGCCAAACCCCGACCTCGATGCCAATATCGTGGTCGATGTCGCTTTTCAATACAACGATAGCTACAACGATCAAATTTACGCCTACGCAAATTCGATTCATAATATCGAAGGCGGCACCCACCTCTCCGGTTTTCGCACCGCGCTCACCCGGGTGATCAACGCCTACGGCAAAGCCAACAACTTAATCAAAGATAAAGAGCCCAACCTCTCTGGTGAGGACGCGCGTGAAGGCCTCACCGCCATCGTTTCGGTCAAAGTGCCGGAGCCTCGCTTCGAAGGCCAGACCAAGACCAAGCTCTCAAACGGCGAAGTCGATGGCATCGTGCAAAAGATTACCGGTGAGGAACTCAAATACTACTTTGAGACGAACCCACAAGTCGCCAAGCGATTGATCGACAAATGCCTCAACGCCGCCCGCGCCCGTGAGGCGGCCCGTAAGGCTCGCGAAACTGTCCGTAAAGGTGCCCTCTCCAGCGGCGGCCTTCCCGGCAAACTGGCCGACTGTTCCTCTAAAGACCCTGCCGTCTCCGAAATCTACATTGTGGAGGGTGACTCTGCGGGTGGTTCCGCCAAACAAGGACGCGACCGTGCCACACAAGCCATCCTACCGATTCGAGGAAAACTCCTTAACGTTGAAAAAGCCCGGCTCGACAAAGTTCTCGGTAATAACGAAATCCGCACCCTCATTACCGCTGTCGGCACCGGCATCGGCGACCATGAAGGAGATGGCGCATTCGATGTCACTAAAGCACGTTATCATAAGATCATCCTGATGACGGATGCGGACGTCGATGGTGCCCACATTCGCACCCTTCTGCTTACATTCATCTTCCGTCAAATGAAGGGCTTGATCGAAGCCGGCTACGTTTATATCGCACAGCCGCCGCTCTATAAAATTAAGCGTAAGCGCCGCGAGCAATATGTGGATAACGACCCTCAGTTGAACCGAATCCTCCTGGAACTCGGCTCCGAGGACGTTACTCTCATCCGACTACGCGACAACAAGGAACTCACCGGTGAAACCATTGACCAGCTCGTCGAGTGCATGTCGCGCCTCGAAATGATCAGTCGTGGCGTCACCCGCTACGGATGTGAGTTTTCCGACTACCTCGATCACCACGATGGAGACGAATACAAACTCCCCCGCTACATCGTCCGTATCCGCACAGGTAACGAAGAGGAGTTTCGCTACCTGATGGACGATGACGCCCGCATCGCTTTCCACAGTGAGTTCGATTTGACCGACGAAGACGGCCACGATACCGTCATCCGTGAAATCATCAGCGAAGATGGCGTGAAAGTCCTGCAACGCATCTCACTCCACGAGATCTTCGAGTCCACCGAGATGACGAAACTCATTCGCGAGGTGGCCGACGCCGGTATGGACATCCAGCAGTTCTCCAAGAGTGAAGAGCCTCGTTATCAAATTATCGAGAACAAAGGCGATGAAAAGAAGGAGAATATCATTGAGCTCTATTCCATTATCGAACTGATCGAGAACATTCGCGCCATTGGTCGCCGTGGCCTCAGTATTCAGCGCTATAAAGGTCTCGGCGAAATGAATCCAAAACAGCTCTTCGAAACCACCATGGATCCTAAAAAACGCCGCCTCCTTAAGGTCAGCATCGCCGACGCTGCCGTCGCCGACGGTATATTCTCCATGCTCATGGGCGAAGACGTCCCCAGCCGCCGCGCCTTCATCGAAGATAACGCCCTCAACGTCGCCCACTTAGACGTCTAACATTAAGTCTTAATCTTAATCATACTCTTAATCCTAATCCCCCTGATCTCCTCCATCACATGCTCTGATCACGAGTAAGATTAGGATACGATTAAGAAATGTAACGAAGAACCAATTTAGTTAATATGGAAAACACTCCTAACGAACCACCACACAACCCCGAGCACACACGCCCCGAGGTCACGTCGATTATCGACATCATGCAGACGGCCTACATCGACTATTCGATGTCCGTTATCGTCAGCCGCGCCCTGCCCGACGCCCGCGACGGTCTCAAGCCCGTGCAACGACGCATCCTCTACGCCATGTTGCGCGAAGGCCTGCTCCACAACCGCCCCTTCGATAAGTGCGCCGGCGTGGTTGGGGAAGTCCTCAAGAACTATCACCCCCACGGTGATAGTTCCGTCTACGACACCCTCGTGCGGCTCGCCCAGCACTGGGTCATGCGCTACCCGCTCATCGTCCCACAAGGTAACTTCGGCTCGATCGATGGCGACTCCGCAGCCGCCTATCGTTACACCGAGTGTAAGCTCGAAGGCATTGCCGAAGACCTGCTCAAAGATATCGACGAAGACACCGTCGATTTCGTGCCCAACTACAAGGAAAGCTCCACCGAGCCCTCCGTCTTGCCGGCT
>Ga0307966_1002600_pt1 | contig 13667 bp, 14 predicted proteins | sample OrgLakmetagen646_FD_203141 | JGI IMG/M metagenome (GOLD analysis project Ga0307966, IMG submission 203141) | Saline water microbial communities from Organic Lake, Antarctica - #646 | ecosystem: Environmental > Aquatic > Non-marine Saline and Alkaline > Saline | place: Antarctica: Organic Lake... | reverse complement strand
TGGGGCTCCATGTTGCGGTCTCAAAGCGAAGGGTGTGGACACGCAGTCTAAAACGGGCAACACCGCGAATGACATCTCGTGGGAGGTCTAGGAACAGGTACCTGGGAAGGCTGATGTAGGGAGAACGTGTAGCCAGAGCCTTTTTGGGGGGGCATGCACTCCATCTGTTATAAGTGAGATTTTTGCTGTTGTGCTCTCGTGGGCAGCCATCAGAATAGGATGTACAGAACTCCAAGTGTCTCTCTCTGAGGTCCATAACAAAACGACTGAAGCAGGTCATTGCGTTCACAGTTCCACAGCTTTTCTTTTAACATTTACTCTTGTACCAGACCAGTCATGGCTGAGAAAATATGGGAAGACCAGCACTCATCAGACCTGGAGCTCAGCCCCATATCAGCATGTAAAACTTGTTTGGCAGTAGTGCTGTTGCATTGAGTCAGAGACTTGCAAAGACGCATTGTGGCACGTAACCAGTTGAACTGTAGGGGCTCAAGGCCACACTCTCGCATAACGCACCAAGAAGGAGTAGCGTCCCTGACCCCAAGGATTCTTTGTAACACTGTCAGTAGCCACTTCTGAACTGGGTTGTCCATCTCTTTGCCCTGTTGTAAGAAAGGAGTTGACCAGATCTGGCTCGTGTACATGCTAGCAGGAGTTGCATAGGTTCTGAGGAGCCAAGCAAATGTGAGCATGCAACCTGTTGGTAAGGACATTCTCTTGTACAAACTTTCTATTTCTGAAAGTGCCAGCCGTGAAGGGTCTCAGCGCAGCATCAGCCGCAGTGGTCAGATTTTTGTTTTTGTCACATACCATGCCCAGGTATTTGAATATGTTGGTGTAGGGGAGTTGCGTGCCGTCATAATAGAGAGGAGGCAGATGGTTGTCAGACCTGGAGTTGAAGCACATCCCCTCAGACTTTTGTGTGTTCACCGTCAAAGACTTCCTGTGGGGCAACATATACTCTGAGCCTGTTGAGAATGGTCTGCAGCTGGTCATGGACATTGGACAGCAGAGAGAGGTCGTCAGCAAACAGCAGTTCTGGTACAGCAAAATTTGGAATACCAGTAAGTGTGCACTGTACCCCTTCAGCCAGACTATCAACATCATTCAAGTAGATGGAAAAAAGCAGGGGGGGAGGGGACAGCCTTGCTTCACACCAAGCTCTGGCTGCACACTTGCTTGCTTGTCCCCATCCAGCAGTGTGTACTCATCTGTGTAATACATGTCTTCAAGGATGGAGAGTAGATGGTGAGGAATGTGACAGCGGTGCAAGTGTTCCCACAGTTGATGATGGCGTATCACGTAGGTCCAGGGGAGATAGCAAACTCCCTACTACGAGGTTGAAACGAAACTGAAAGTTGATAAATAAAAGGGAAGCAAGAGAGGCAGGCTGGAAGCGATAACAGAAAGTAGGAGGGACAACCAAGGTGATGAGAAGAAGGGCAAAACGTGTACGAGAAGGTCAAGCACGGGAAAGCAAGAAGGAAGGAAAGCCTGCGTACTTTGGTGCCCACGTAGAAAAAACGAGGTTTAGGAGGACAGGGCTAGTAAAGAGTAAAAAGGCAACGGGCCGATCTAGCTACACCCCCAACAGTTTGTCTCTAGGTATCGTATGGAATCATATGCCTGCTGAAGACGATGAAAGCAGCATACAGTCGTGATGTGCTTGCTTGTAGTTTTTGGGCAGCATCTTATAAGGTCTTTACATGAAGAGTGGCTGTAGCGTGCTTCTGCCAGAGAAGAAACCAAACTGGAAATCTGGGATTTTGTTGTGCTGGCCACACCATTCTTGAACGATGTATTTATCCAAGAAGCGAGGTGAAAGTCAATTTGGTTCAGTCCTGGTTTCAGCTGTTTTGGGGATCTGGAGATTCCAAGATTACAGCTAGCTGCCTTCTTCTGTTGTCAGCTCTTTCTTTTATAGTTAAATGTCCATACGGATCTAACATCTACCAGAGGTATATAAAAACTCTCTACAAAGTGTGGCTACACTCCTGCGTCCTTTGTTCTTGTTTTCAGTCCATACGTAATCATGTTAAAGCCTGGATTTCCAGTCAGGAGATGGTATAAAAACACACACGATGGACAGATCATGACAACTGGAAGGAAAACAACACACGCTGTTCTAGTGGTCTTAAGTGTCTGCACAATTCAAACTTATAAAATACAACACACAACTAGTAAAGAAGTTTAATTCCCCTGCTGACAACATCAAATGGGTGCAATTTTTGAATTGTTGTATCTATATACAAAGCTATCAGGAAATACATCACCAGTATTGGTGGTACACTACTCTTACATAAAAGAAGCCCAACTCAACTCCAGGCATAGCAACAACTCAATCGTCCTGATCAATGTAAACAACCGAATTGCGTGGTGAATTTTGTAATGCCTGCTTCTTCCGTGGAGGCTCCACTGGCGGGTTGTGGTCCCGTAAAGGGGCTACGTGCCTGAGTGAGAGATATAGCGAGTGTTTGTGTAAGCGTGCATGAGTGCATATGTGTCTTGCATGCCGGTCACACATGAGCCGAACATAAATAATTTCTTCGTTGCAAGTAACACCACTGGTGGCCTACCTTGATATGGTGGAAGGAGAAGAGCCTGTAGCAGGATGATTCTGCTGCTGTGGCTGCTGCTTTTGGTGCAAACTACCGCTCTGATGTAGCAGCTGCAGTCGGTTCAGCGGCTTTGCCCCAATGCCCTGCACACCTTTAAGCCCACACTGGTCTCGTTGTTGTTGTTGTTGTTGTTGTTGCTGTTGCTGCCCTTGCTGCCCTTGCTGCTGCTGGTCTTGCCGTTGCTGCTGCTGCTGCCCTTGCTGCTGCTGCTGCTTCTGCTGCTGCTGCACACCTCCTCCCTGCTGCAGCCCCCCTCGTTGTTGCTGCTGCTGGCCTTGCAACAGCTTCTGTGGGCCTAGAGTCTGGAGACCTCCTCGGCCTCTGCCGCTTGGTCCTGCCCCCAGCCCACCCAACCCAAACGCACCCACTCCTCCTCCGCTCCCTTGTCTGGGCCTGAAGACAGTGTCCTGCACCTCCTTGCCAGCCACTTGGCAGCTGAACACAAAGCTGACGTCACCCTCGGCGACACGCTGCAAGGGCAGGTTTGGTGTGTGGGAGGGTGGGGTCAGGGGTGCTACCCAGAGTAGAGTGGCGTGTGTGTGTGGCTATGCTAGGGGGTTACTGCCAGAAAGGGAGCAACATCTTGCTGCCCATTGCTGTGCTCACGTGCTTAAATTTGGTTAGTGCCGTCATAAGACAGTGGTGCATATTTACAGGCGTGTGGCTTGTGAGTGGGCAGCATCGTTTTGTGTAAGCTCTAGCAAACAGTCGTGCCAATACCATCTTGCACACACGCACACACACACACACATGAACACATACACATACACACACATGAACACATACACACACACACCTGCATGACTACGTCCGGCACAGAGGTAGGGTCTGAGTGGTGGCCCCAATTCTTCAGCTCATCTTCTCCGCTTGGGTTGCCGATCTGATGTTAATGCAGTATTCAAATAGGACGCTTGGGTTGCAGTTTTCAAAGAGGACGCTTGGGTTGCCGATCTGATGTCAATGCAGTATTCAAAGAGGACGGACGCACGTGTCACAGCAAGGATGCAGTTGTGGATATAAAAGCAGGCGACAGGACCAGAAGGCAACAGGACAAAAATCAATGTGTCCATGTGCCTGTCCACTCCCAACCTGTTATCTTCCTGAAAAAGCACCAGTAGTGCAACACACAGGCAGCAACCACTTTGCAGCAAACAAGGCTTTGGTGAAAGTGGGCACCACAAAGGCCCCAAAGCGCAGAAACAGAGTCGAGAAAATCTCAATGGAGATCTGAGCAGCCTATTACCTGCTTCTGACATGCAATGCACACGGTGTGTGTTGCAAGTCACAAGTGTTTAAGCTGCAGTAAACGCAGTGCTACAAGTGTTAAACATATACTAGTAAACATAGTGTTAAGAGTCTTTAAAAAATGTGTACATGTTGCAAGTCACAATTGTTTAAGCTGCAGTAAACGCAGTGCTACAAGCGTTAAACATATACTAGTAAACAACGCAGTGTAAACATATGCTAGTAAACAACACAGTGTTAAACATATACTAGTAAACAACGCAGTGCTAAATATATCCTAGTAAACAACGCAGTGTAAACATATACTAGTAAACATAGTGATAAGATTCTCTAAAAAAAGGGTACATTGAAGGAATCCTATTACATATTAAATGATATGCACCTACACACAGCATGTTTATTGAGTGTATGTACTTTTGGCAGGGGAGTTTTAAACGCGTAAGCATTTACGGTATTAATGTATGGCTTGGCCACTGACGCGTAAGGCCCTAGGCAAGCATTTTGAGGGCAAAGATTGGTTCACATACCAAACCCATACATGCCCACAAATGCACTTACACACACCTGAGCCTGGTACACGTGCTGCTTTGCTGGGACCGGCACTTCCCCTTTGGCCTTTGCTGCTTTGTCACTGCTTACTCCTTCATCGTCCTCTTCTGAGCCCGAGGTCTCTGCAGTGATAAGGGAGAATAGAACAAAAAAGAAAGTGGAAGCTTTCGCTTCGCTTCGTCACTTTGCTTTGCTTGACTTCATAGCCTTAACGCTGATGTAGCGAACAGATGCTGTCTGAGGTCTGCGCTCAATGGCGAAGCAGAGAGCAACACATCATCCGGCCTGGCGAATAGGAGGGGGAAGAGGCTCAATGGTGCAGTTTTACTTTTTATTCGCACAGTTGTTTTGCTACTGATGCTGTTTGGAAATACGCGCTGGAGAATGGGAAGGGAGTTAGGCTCAATCGTGCACCTGAAAATGGGATTTCTGGTGGAAGCCATTGCAAGGAGCCAACACCCTCCATACATAAACACAGCAGGAAGTCAAATTTTTGCTTAAACCAACGTACGTTATTAATCTAGTTCAGTTCAGACCTTAGAAACGCACGTCAAGCTCACCAGATCTGTTGCCCTCTGACTCCGTCTCTTCCACTGCTTCATCATCCTCATCGCCTTTTTTGTCCTTGGCTTCCTGCTTGCTCTCTCTCTGGACCACCTCCAGGGTATGAGACAGTGTGCCTGTGGTGCGTGTGTGTGTGTGTGTGTGTGTGTGTGTGTGTGTGTGTGTGTGTGTGTGCACGCGTGTTTTTTTGTGTATATGTGTGCATGTGTGTAGGTGTGTGCATTTGTGTGTACGTGTGTGTACGTGTGCGTGAACATGTGTGTCTTTGCTAGCAAACGCGTGGCTCACTGTGTATGGTTATGTGGGTGTGAATGCAGGGACTGTTGAGCGTAGGTTTTATCATTTCTCAGAGGAGCAGCCCAAACCTGAAGACAGCGACGCGATTAGCAGCCCCCTTTTTTTTGTCCTGTCGACCTCAAACTTCATATGGATGCTACAAACTTTGCCAAGTGCCAAATATTTCCCCCCATGTGGATCCCCCAGCCTGTCCCTGCTGCTGCTACTCCACTAACAACCTCCTTCCCAAAGTTTCACTTATACGCAGGCATCCATACATGCATACACACATGCACATACAAGCAAACCTGGGGCTCTTCTTATAGGCAGACAACCACACATGCATACACTCATCCATACACGCATGCATACACTCACGCATACACTCATGCATACACACGTACACCGACCTGGGTGCAGCTGAAACAGCTCCCGCAGCTCCTCTGTGCTCATCATGTTTTTTCCTGCCCCGCCTGCACCCTTGGCACTGCCTTTTGCCGCTACTAACGACTGGAGACCCTCCTTGCTTATCTGACGCTGGAATACCTGCTCGTGTGTGTTTGTGTGCGTTTGTCTGTATTTGTGTGTGTGTGTGTGTGTGTGTGTGTGTGTGTGTGTGGGTGGGTGGGTGACGGGGGGTGAAAGAGAAAAAGAGAAAGAGAGAGAGAGAGAGAGAGAGAACATTCAGCCACGAGTGTCCACATCCTCTCAAAACTCCAAGAGTGAAACATATCTATGGCCAATCAAACATGTTGTTTCAAGTAAGCAGAAGCAATTAAAACACACTCTTTCCCCCTCTGACAGCCCAGCAAAAGCATCATCCCTACCTTCTCTTCAATGGTTCCAGTTGCTAAGAAGCGATACACAAAGACACGCTTCTTTTGGCCATCTCTCCAGACCTGCCAGACAAACACACATATGTGCCACAAGTGTACGTTTGCGAGGCGTGAGGTGCATCATGTTTAAATGCGGGAGAGGTAGACGCCGAAAGCAGGAACACAAAAACACACGACATGTTCTTCAAACCTTGCTGTACTTCCAAAATACTCAAAAGCCACTCCTCTTTAGGAAAAGCATACACTTGTTTTTGCCGTCGCTCCTGACCACCAATACATTGGCCTCGTTCCTTTTGTATTCTCTAGTGCACACACCCCCTCACCCGAGCAGCTGCTTGCTTGTCAACAGCTGGGTTCCAGTCCACATCTGCCAAGAAAGAAGGAACACAGGAAGAGCTTGTAACGATTGCAGGGTGGTTGTGTGTGTGTTGTGTTCATGTGTGTTGTGTGCACGACCACACCCCTAAAAGGAGTTTAATTGTCCTAGAGACCAAGTTAAATTGAAAACGTACGTCAGACAGACGCTTGAAAGACAACGGTGTGGGTGTACAGGAATCTTTGGCAGATGGACATCCAAGTACACGATGTGCATATATACACAACTCTGGCCAGCCTTATTATAATAAACCGCACCTAAATCCGTTCTGAGTCATTTTGTAGACTCTAGATCTATGATCAGTGACAGTCCAAAACCAACCCAACATTTGCAAGGACGCATTGCCATGCATGCTCCACACTCACCGTATAAGATGAGTCGGTTGGCCCCCACCTGTGAGTAGGTGCGTGTGTGTGTGTGTGTGTGTGTGTGTGTGTGTAGAGTGTGTGTGTGTCTCTGTGTTGAGTAGATGTTTGAGCACAGGGTGGGTGAGGCTGCTCGCAGTTAATGAGCAGCAACATGCTGAAAACGCCTGACTGTGATTTCTGTGTGACAGCATGCTGAAAATGCCTGACTGTGCTTCTTGAGCGACAACATGCTAAACACGCCCAACTGTGCTTCCTGCGTAACAACGTGACACGCGAGCGTAAACTGTGAGCGTCATGCGTGAGCGGGGGACGTGCTTTGTGGCGTGTGTGTGGGGGCATGCGTGCGGAGGATGGGCGAGACTGCCCCCAGCAGATAGTGGGCAGCACCATCTTATAAAGTGTGCTTACAATTGACAAGGGTGAGAAGCTGCTGGGGGCTCTGAGGAGAGAAATCACAAATGAAAGGCATAATAGCAAGATCCGCATCATTTGTTTCCACAAATGTTGTTTCATGGCTGCAAGGCCAAGACCATAGGCACTCACTAAGGTCAAGCCGCAACCCCCAGCCTTAGACCTCACTAATTCCAAGCCGCTCACTAAGCACTCACTAAGCATTCACTAAGCACTCACAAGCGCTCACTACGCACTCACTAAGGTCAAGCCGCAACCCCCAGCCTTAGACCTCACTAATTCCAAGCCGCTCACTAAGCACTCACTAAGCATTCACTAAGCACTCACAAGCGCTCACTACGCACTCACTAAGTTCAAGCCGCAGCCCCCAGCCTTAGACCTCACTGAAATCCAAGCCGCTCACTAAGCACTCACTAAGCATTCACTAAGCACCCACAAGCGCTCACTACGCACTCACTAAGTTCAAGCCGCAGCCCCCAGCCTTAGACCTCACTGAAATCCAAGCCGCTCACTAAGAACTCTTTAAGCACTCACTAAGCACTCTCTAAGCACTCACTAAGCACTCACAAGCGCTCACTACGCACTCACTAAGCGCTCGCAAGCGCTCACTACGCACTCACAAAGCACTCACAAGCGCTCACTACGCACTCACTAAATTCAAGCCGCAGCCCCCCGCCTTAGAGCTCAGCAAGAAGACAAACTGACGTTGGTGTGGGTCACAGAATGCCTTCACCTGTTATACGAGCAAACGAAACACGAGTTGCTTGTCCTGTTGCAAGCAAACCGGACGTAATGAGAAGGACAGGTGAGATGTACAAGCACATGAATGTATTCACAAACAATGATACTTACAAGCAAATGAATGACATGTACCAGCTAATGAAATACAGAGTGCCACGACCTGCCACAAGCAAACAAGATGCAAAAAGAAGGACAAACACCATTGGATTGCCCTGCCATACGCCGCACGGCAAACCCACATTCGACCCAATGCAAAATTCACTTATGCATGACCAACATATTAAAATCATTCTTCTGTTAATTTGTACCCTCCCCTTTTTACACAAAAACAGTGTATGCATACGAGCTGGCACTCACCAGCTTTTCACGCTTGCTGATGGACGTGGTGCCGTCCAAGCGCAGCACTGCGTTCATGCATGAACCCCATGCACGCTTATGCGAGTAAGTCATTGTGTATATGTGCATGTATATTGTTGTGCATGTGAGTGTATAAGTGCGTGTTTGTGTGAGTGTGAACATGTGGACTGGTATATGCGTGCACGTGCAAGGCTCTGTACGTACATTGGTGCAAGAACATAAGTGCTTGTATGTTTTTCGGGGTTAAAGAATCAGTGCTGGAAAGCTGGTAGGGTAGCTTAAATTTTGTCTGCTTGAAAGATCAAAAGACGGGCAGCCACACACACGCACACACACACACACACCTGGATAATTACGCTCCCGGCACAGAGTGGCAAACAGGTCCAGAGTCTGAGTGTAGTTGGATACGATGACAATCCTGCAAGGCGGTTTGAGCAGGGCACAGATCAGATCTACACGGATTTCAAACAAGCCTATATATTCCTTGTCATCATATTATTCGTATCACACAATTCAGCCACTCATTCACTCATGGTTCACCACCCCCGACTTAGCGAGCCACAGGCAAGTTACTTCCCCTTCCCCGAAAACACACAGCCAAACATACACACACATACATGGATACACACACACGCTTTTTAAGCACACACTTGCTTACATCTTCTATGTATTTGAGGACAGCAGGTGCTGCACAAACACACACACACACATGACACACAAGCACAGACACACCTCTCATCCCATCCTGTAAACAGCAGGTGCAGCGCACACACACGACACAAGCACAGACACGCCTCTCAATTAATCCTGTAAACAGCAGGTGCAGCATGACAGCGTACACACTCATACACACCTCTCATCCGTCTCTGTGGATAGCAAATGCAGCATGCGCGCAGCCACTGCAAACTTGCCACTGCTCAGCTCCCACCCAGACGCCATGCCCCCCCTTCCAGGCCGGCCGTCGTCAAATAGGAGAGGGGGAAACAGCGCCGCCACATTCTGCGTCAGTAATCACACAGCACACTCAGGCTGGCCAAAGCCATATATAGGTATATATATATACGGTCAAAACCATGTATGTATATACGGTCATGTACGGTGCATACCTACGGTTCTGGCCAACCTTAAGCTACTGTCAGTGACGGATTGCACACATCATGCATCCGTTTTGCCGCCACATTCTGCGTTGGTGATTACTAACACGTTATACTGTAATCACACACACACACACAAACACACACACACACACACACAGATAATTCCTGGGAGCCCATACTGTTAGCTTTTAGGAACGCACTGCACGAGTCATGCATTCGTTTTGCCAGTTTGGCTGTTGTAACAAAAAGAGGGGAGCAGCACCATCGGATAAATCCTACATCCTATGAAGGCAAGTGTAAAAGATCAGAGCGAGTAGTGACAATATATCATATGATACAAAAACGTATTGGGTCTGTAATACTGTGAAAGGGAGCAGAGGCTTGTGTCCCCCCCCCCATTGGGCAAACTAATCATGTTGAAGAGATTAATCTGCAATATGTATTCGATCAGACCCTGGAAGCAACTCAGCACGTGACATTGCAGCACGAGTCGCGTTCCCAAGAGCACACTTTAGACCAATCAATCCTCACGCACCTCAAAACCAGCAACACAACTGCCACCCTTGCTGCCCTTTGAGCCTGAGACATCATCGCCTAGGACTTTGCTGTGCACGGCGTCGTAAATGAGCTGCAAACGCAGGACAGTGTATGTGTAGGGTGTAGGATCACAGATGAGTAGGGTTGGCCAGAACCGTATATATACACCGTATATTTGATGATTTCCCTGCCAAAAGTACCGTATATACACCGTATATATATGGTTCTGGCCAACCCTACAGATGAGCAAAGCATCACAATGAGCGAGCAGGGACCTCGAAAATGCAGTGCGCAGCGTCGTAAATGAGCTGCAGACGCAGGAATGTAACAAAAAGCAATGACCGCCCCCCACATTTACATAATGGGTTTATCGGCTGCCAACACATGACAAAAGGTTTATGAAGGCCTGATGACAATGCTGGCATGGTAAACGAGTACAGGAGCTGCAGTTGCAGGAATCAAGGCATATGCTTTATGCTGAGCAAGGCGTTAGGACAAGAAGATACATGGAATTATTACAGTCCACAGCAATCGCGAATGAGTTGCTGTAAGGAAGAATAACAGACACGTCACGATGCGGCAGGCCTTGTGCATGGTAAGCCCGGTCTTTCTTAAGAAGTGTTTACTGAATAGCAAACGATTCATCAGTCACGGGAATTGCCCAATCCGCACTCTGATGCTCCAAGTCCGATTCTGATTGCAAGAAATCCCTAAAAGTACTAAAAACACACACACACACACACACACACACATAGAGGGAGCTGGCATCCCCACAGATGAGCTGGAGTAATCATAAGGCTGGTACCGTGGTAGATCACAGATCACGTAGCAATACGTTCACAGATGGATATTGTGGAGATGGAGATGGCACCCATGTTCTAGTGCTGGACAAAGTCCGCGTGTGAGCACCAATGTTTAGCAGCTCACTTTCTCCATCATTGGCCGATGTGTTGGGATCTCAATGCAACGCACAACAGCACGGCAGTAGAAGGTTCAGCCTCTGCTAAAAGCTGTAGCTTAGTACAAATCCAGAGAGAACAGGCCTTGTACCACTGCTGCCTGCCTGCCTGCCTTTGTACCACTGCTGCCTGCCTGCCTGCCTTTGTACCACTGCTGCCTGCCTGCCTGCCTTTGTGCCACTGCCCAGCCTGCCTTTGTACCACTGCCCAGCCTGCCTTTGTGCCACTGCTGCCTGCCTTTGTACCACTGCTGCCTGCCTTTGTACCACTGCCCAGCCTGCCTTTGTACCACTGCAAAGCCTGCCTTCGTACCACTGCTGCCTGCCTTTGCGCGCTTATCCAGCTTCAACCTGGTGTAACGCCTTCCCCTCCTTTGGTGGTTTTAGGGCTTCTCTAGACGTTGAGCATCTGCAAACTCTCTTTGAGAGGCCACACATTTTCGGGGGTCCCAGAGAGCATCTGCAAACTAACTTTTGAGTGGCCACACATCTTGGGGGGTCCTAGAGAGCTACCTTTGCTTAAGCGCTCCCTGCCTACCTTTGGATGGTTACACAGCTTCTTCAGGTTGGAGATGGCAGGAAGCACTCCGGTAGAGCCCTTGCCTCCTAAAATCTTGCGTGCCGCCTGAAACAGTGGGTGCGCACCAATGAGGAAGGAGGGCTCGTGAGCAGCATTGATGGATGGTCAAGGGTTTGCTGACAGGAATGGGTGCACATTTAGGAGCAAAGAAGGGCGTATATGAAGCAATGGCAGTGAAACCCCCATAAATGTGGGGAGTCATTTTTCACTCCCTGCGTAGAGATTTCCTTTTCTCTTCTTTATAGTGAAGAAGCCGCTGCTTGATGCGAGTGCATGCCTCATGACTGAAGTGATTGCACGTTCAGTAGAGGGTCTGTGTGTAGTACTTGATACTTGCTGTGATAGTTGCACATCGACACTAACATGTCTAATCACACTTGTTGGCTGAATCCATGCCCATCTTAAACAACGCGGAGCGTGGCCCTGCCAAAACGCTTTGGCAGGAGGAAAGTATGTGGGGCTGGTCAGAATTATGTGTTTAAACATGGACGGCAGGGAAAGCTTGAATACGGTCATACAGTCTCTATATACAATATTGGTTGCCCCTTTTTTCTCTTCCATCCATCATTTCATCATTCATTCAATAATATGGTGGAGGATGAAAGGGGTGTGTGTGCCTGCGAGGTGCAATCTGTGCAACAGGGTACGTATGCCTGTGTAAAGTCTTTGGGCACATGAGAGGCTCACCTTGGACTCCAAGAAGTGGTTGTACAGGGCCGTTTGAAGCGGTGTGAGGTGGCAGCAGACCACCTCCACCACCTGTGTGTGGGGAGGCAAGATACAACAATTGGGAACCTGGGGGAGGCTATAGGTATTCTGGATAAGGGTGGTTGGGGATATGTGAGGGCAAGGTGTGGATTAGGGTCGTTGGAAAGCGTGAAGGATGAGGTGTTTGATGTATTTCCGCGCTGCACACGACAATTCCAGCGCTACGTACGCCATTTTAGGCACTGCGCTTGCACTACACCGCACTGCACCTTTGGAGGAAGGTGAGCTGACAGCAGCGTGTTGGTCCGGCGCAGGATGAAGGTGTTGATGAGCTCACTCAGCTCTGTAGACTTTGTCTCACCAGCAGTCACCTCCTGTGTGGTTGCAATTGTTGCGCATGTGTTTGTAAGTAAAGCTCGTATGTGATGGTTAATGAGCTTTGTCTGTACACAGCATTTATGCTCCAATGCTCCAATGCTCCAATGCCTAATCTATCCTGTAGGCTTCAAGTGTTACGCATGGATGCTGCAGTGTGTACAACATTCAATTATGATTCGACATTGGTGAGCAGTGTATCTTTCTTACAGTGATGCCTCCGTCTTGGCTAAAGCTAAATTTTAAAGCATGTACAGCACACTCTCAATGATCTGGCCGACCATGCTCCCATGCTCCTTGCAAAACGAGCAATTTTCCCATGCAGGCAATGCAACTGACAAAAAACACCAGCTTAATGCCTGTTCATGCCCCATCATTTTGATGCTAAAAAGCACACACACCTCTGGTGACGCCCCAGGCTCTCTTCCTGCCAAGATGGGGCCTTCAAAATGGCGCCTGAACTCCGCTGGCCCCCCCAGCACACCCTGTGTTGTGTACCGAAAAAAATTACAGCACAATATTAATACCCCAGCTTAAAACAATACTTTGCTTATCTGAGGCAAGATAAATCAAGAGTTAAAGAGTGTTTAGGTACACATCACGTGCACCAGCCACAACAGCACGGTGACGCGCACATAGCGCTGATAGTAACACACCGGGTTACAGAAGTCCACCATAGCAAAGAACTCGTCAAGGTGGTTCTGCATGGGCGTCCCGCTCAGCAGCACACGGCGAGTGCAGGGCAGAGCACTCAGGGCGCGGTTGGTCAGCGTGGCGTCATTTTTCAGGCGGTGCGCCCTGCGCGTGGTTGTGGTTTAGGCATGGTGCTGCTGTACTGTTGAATTAGCATGGCACTGTTTGCAAACGTGTACAGGTGAAGAGGCGGACCACAGAACCATGTGAATACGTTGTACACGAGAATATTTCGACCGCAGATCCTGTTAGTAGCACCATACATGCGCTTTTCACGCACATGCATGGCTCTAGCTTACATAACAACTATATATGATAAAAAGGACAGCTTAACGTGCATAGGCAGGAGCCCCCCCCTCCCCCCCCAAAACACACAGA
>Ga0307966_1002599_pt1 | contig 13668 bp, 18 predicted proteins | sample OrgLakmetagen646_FD_203141 | JGI IMG/M metagenome (GOLD analysis project Ga0307966, IMG submission 203141) | Saline water microbial communities from Organic Lake, Antarctica - #646 | ecosystem: Environmental > Aquatic > Non-marine Saline and Alkaline > Saline | place: Antarctica: Organic Lake... | reverse complement strand
GGTATCAGCGATAGACGATCCCGCCGTCGGTGATGATCGCCTGCCCTGTTATGTAATCGGAATCCGGTCCAGCGAGGTACGAAACCAGTGCGGCAACGTCGTCCGGGGTCTGTGCACGCCCCAGAGCAATTCCGCCCACGTATTTGTCGTAGGTCTCGCCGATGGGCGCACCGGTCAATTCTGAAAACCGCTTGTCGATCTCGACCCACATGTCTGTCCCTACGATGCCGGGACAATAGGCATTCACGGTGATGCCGTCACTGGCATATTCCTTGGCTGCGGCCTGTGTCAGAGCGCGCACGGCGAACTTCGTCGCCGAATAGACGCCCAGCATCTCAAATCCATCATGCCCGGCAATCGAAGACGCGTTGATGATTTTGCCTTTATTGCCCAAGGATCTGAATTTCGCAGCAGCAGCCTGGATCCCCCAAAGAACCCCTTGGATATTGATTTTCAGGATCAGATCAACATCCTCCGGTGTTACATCTGCGATCGGATCGACCTGCGCGATACCGGCATTGTTGACCATTATGTCGAGCCCACCGAGCGTCTTTTCGGCATGCTCGACCGCAGCGTAGACCTCCGCACGGTCGCTGACGTCGGCTTTGAATGTTGTGGCCTTGCGGCCAAGCGCTTCGATCTCGGCAGCGACTTCTGCCATCTTGTCGGGTTTGATGTCGACAATCGCGATATCGGCGCCGTCTTTTGCCAGGCGCAAGGCTATGCCGCGTCCGATCCCTTGCGCCGCACCCGTCACAAGCGCTACTTTTCCGTTGAGTGTCATTCTATAATTCCTTTTGCTTCAGCGAGCTGAACAAGTCGCTGTGATGGGATGCCTCCATCTGATCGGAAAAGAGGCACTCTGGGGCTAACTCGGATCAGGACCCGGTCGCGAAACTTGTTTTAAGCGAAGACCCAGCACGAAAGCCGTTTCCTTGACCAATCCGCAGATCCTCATCGTCGTAATTCTCGCTGCCATGATGGGGCTGTTCCTGTGGGGGCGGTTTCGCCATGACGTGGTCGCGTTAGCGGCTCTTTTGGCCTGCGTAATCTCAGGGTTGGTTCCGTCGGGACTGGCCTTCGCTGGCTTCGGCCATCCGGCGGTGATTACGGTGGCCTGTGTCCTGGTGCTTAGTCAGGGGTTGCGCAACACCGGTGCCGTGGATTGGCTGGCGCGCAGTATCCTGCCGCGCGATGCCGGACGGATCACGACCCTGCTGGCGCTGATCGGGCTGGGGGCGGCGCTGTCGGGCTTCATGAACAACGTGGGCGCGATGGCGCTTTTGATGCCAATCGCTGTGCAATTGTCAGGCAGGCTGGATCTGAAGCCCGGACAGATCCTGATGCCGCTTGCCTTCGGCACCATTCTGGGGGGCATGACCACGCTGGTGGGCACGCCGCCGAACTTGATCGTTTCGGGCTTCCGGGAAGAGGCGGGGCTGGGCCAATTCGCCATGTTCGACTTTGCCCCTGTTGGCGTGGCGGTTGCAACCTTGGGCGTTCTCTTCGTCGCTGTCATTGGCTGGCGCCTGGTGCCTGCGCGCAAATCGGCCGCTGGCGCCGATTTTGACACCGGCACCTATCTGACCGAGGTGCGCGTGCCAGAGAATGGCAAGGCTGTCGGCCTGACCCTTCGCGGCTTCGAGGCCGAGATCGAGGACAGTGGCGCACAGATCGTCGGTCTGGTGCGCAACGAGGTGCGTATGACCGCGCCGCATGGTGCGCGCCACATCCACGCCGGTGATGTTCTGGTGCTGCAGGCCGATGTGGACGCACTGGCCGAAGCACTATCCGTCTTCGGCATCAAGCTTGAGGCGCATGAATCAGGCTCGGACGGCAAAGACGAAACGGCGGAAGATGCGTCCGAAAACACATCGAAAGCGGCCAACGCGGAAACCGCCATCTCAGATGCTGACAAGGTCGAGGACGCCGAGGAAAGCGATGAGCGTGACGAGGACATCGTGCTGCGAGAACTTGCCATTCTGCCAGGTTCGACCATCGTCGGGCGTTCGGCGATCGATCTGCGGCTGCGCACGCGCTATGGGCTCAATCTGCTTGCCGTGTCGCGCGAAGGACGCCAACCGCAGGCGCGGCTTCGCAAGCTCAAACTGAAATCCGGCGATCTGCTGTTGATGCAGGGCCCGGCCGAGATGATGGCCGAATTCATCAACGATACCGGCTGCGTGCCGCTGGGTGAGCGCGAGTTGCGCATCCCCGACAAACGTATGGCGATCATTGCAGGCGCGATCATGCTGGGTGCGATCGGCATTGTCACGCTGGGTCTGCTACCTGCCCCCGTAGGCTTTGCCCTTGGGGTTCTGGCCTCGATGCTCTTGCGCACGGTCCCGCTGCGGAAAATCTATACCACGATTGATTGGCCGATAATCGTGCTGCTGGCAGCGCTTATACCGGTTGCGGGCGCGATGCAGACGACCGGGGCCGCCGAGCTGCTGGCACGGTTTCTGGTCGGAACCATCGCGCAAGGCAACCCCGTCGCCGCCCTGGCAGTGGTGTTGATCACCACCATGTTCCTGTCCGACGTGATGAACAATGCCGCCACCGCCGCCATCCTGTGCCCCATCGCGCTTGGCATTGCCGCCACGCTTGGCGTCAATCCGGACAGCTTTCTGATGGCGGTCGCGATTGGCGCATCCTGCGCCTTTCTCACCCCGATCGGACATCAGAACAACACGCTGATCCTTGGTCCCGGTGGGTTCCGGTTCGGTGATTACTGGCGGTTGGGACTTCTGGTCGAGGTGCTCGTGGTCGTCGTCAGCTTGCCGCTGTTGGTATTTGTGTGGCCATTGTAGCTCTGCATGGTGAGGTGCTTCCCTGGGATTGACAGGATCTTTCGGAAGTTATCCGTTCGTCGGCAATCGCCAAGCATGGTTCGCCGGAGATCATGAATACGGCGTCCTAGGCAGCAGGTCGCCCAGCCCACGGTTTCCGACAAACGCCCCATTCCCCCAATCATGCTGGATCGTGAACAGGGGGACCAGGAGGGCTGAATTTCCCATTCCAATAGTAAAAGCCAGCCAGACGCTGATCAACAGCGACAACCAAGCCAGAACCCGAAGCGCCGCTCAAGGAACAAATTTCTCCGACAGGGCAAGACTAGTCCGAGAGAGGATCGGATCTCGACATCCGGCCAAAATCCGCATCCATTCAGAAGGTGGCAATTCAGCTTCTTCCTTTCGAATGACTGCGACACCCCCGACCCTTAATTGGTGGCAGTGTTTCGCATGAACCATGTGACCACACTATGGGATGGCTGTGGCCGGTGGTTTATTGCGGGCTTTGCTGGTTGAGGGCGCTACGACTTCGACAGCCGGGCTGGCCTCTCTCTCGAGACGTGCCTTGCGAAGACGCGCTGTCTTGACCTGACGGTGTTCCATCTCTCCGTCGAGGATTTCCCTCGCGGCACGCGTGGTCTTGTCCATCGGCGTTTCCGCTCGAGGTGCAGATTGTTTGAATACACTCGACTTTGTCAGCTTCGTCATGAATTAGCTCCTAAATGAAATTCTCGCCGGATATGAATGGCCTCCAAGCATGTTGCGGATGGGGCGGATGATCCCGGCCTATCGAAATTTGACGGTTTACTTGGTTGCGATCAAACAGGGCGTCGATCATTGTTTGTCTCTCCCTCGCATCATCGCTCGACCACAGTGCTTGCCCCGGGGTCGGGGGACGTAAACGTTTCAGATGGCGTTGCGCCCTCCATTCCCCTGAGGAACTTGAACAGATCGCTGTCCGTGGTCAGGACCAGCGTAGTTCCATCAGAAATCATGTCCTTGTAGGCTTGCATGGTACGCGTGAACGCATAAAACTCCGCCGCTTGCGGATTGATGTCATAGGCCCGCGCATAGATGTCCGCAGCGGAGGCATCTGCGACACCGCGGATTTCCTCAACGGCGCGATAGGCTTCGGACTGGATCTTGTCCAGATCCCGCACGCGGTTCCCACGGATACGCGCAGCCTCTCCATTGCCTTCGGACAGGAAACGTTCTGCGATCTGACGACGCTCAGAAATCATGCGGTCATAGATTTTGGGTCGCACGCTTTCGTTGTAGTTGATCCGCTTGAACCGGATATCGAGAAGCTCGATTCCGAAGACACGCACCTTCTCTGCGGCAGCCGTAAAGATCTCCTCCTCCACCAGTGCCCGTCCCTTCTGGATCGGGACAAGCGCGCCGATATCCTGCGCAAGCTCCTCATCGGTGAGCAGCGTGTCCCGTAGCGGTGTTCGGCCCTTCGTCGTCCGGATGATCTCGATCAGCTCGTGCTTGGCTACGGCATTGCGCGTCTCGCTGCCCAGAATGTCGTCGAGGCGCGATTGCGCGCTGCGTTCGTCCCGAAGACGCAGAAAATATTGCAGGGGGTCCGTGATCTTCCAGCGCGCGAACAGGTCGACCGAAATGTAGAGCTTGTCCTTCGTGGGCATGTCAGAGGGGTTGCCATCCCACTCCAGAACCCGGCGGTCGATCCGATTCACATCCTGAATGAAGGGCAGCTTCAACTTTAGCCCGGCCGATGTGATCGGTTCGCCGACTGGTTTGCCGAACTGGGTGATGATGGCCTGTTCGACCTCACCAACCGTGTAAACCGCGCTTGAAGCCGTTACGAGGGCGGCGACCACAATTCCAGCAAGAATTCCTAATCCTATTTTCATGGTCGGTCCTCCTGTTGACGATCAAGATTCAAGAGCGGCAGGATACTGCTGGAGGGTCCATCAACGATGATCTTCGATCCGATACCGGGCAAAACTGCCTGAAGCGTTTCGATGTAGATCCGCCGCCTCGTAACCTCTGGCGCTTTCTCATATTCGGTAAAGAGCGCCGTGAACCGCGCGGCGTCGCCTTCGGCCTCGTTGACCCTTTTCAGCCGGTAGCCGTCAGCCTCGCGGATACGCTGGTCCTTTTCGCCTTCAGCCAGCGGGATGACCTTGTTGTATTCCCGGCGCGCTTCATTGATCAGGCGCTCTTTCTCCTGCTGGGCCTGGTTAACCTCATTGAAGGACGATTGAACCGGACCCGGCGGGTTGATGTTCTTCAGCTGCACCTGGTCTATGCTGATGCCCATCGCGTATTTCGTAGCCAGCGCTTGCATTTTCAGAAGCGCTTCGTTCTCGATCTCTTGACGACCGATCGTGATGACCTCGTCTACCGTCCGATCACCGACCACCTCACGCATCACGGATTCCGAGACGTAGCGTAGCGTCGCGCGTGGTTCGCGCACCTCGAACAGGAACTTCAAAGGCTCGGAGATGCGGTATTGCACAACCCATTCCACGAGGGCGGCGTTCAGGTCGCCCGTCACCATCTCGGTTTCACGACGTCCGTCAACCGGGCTTTGAAACGGCTCGGTTGCGCCTGGCGTCGAGAAGCCAAACTCCTGCTTCAGCTGGCGCTTCACCGGCACAAGCGTGGCGACGTCTATACCGAGCGGGACCTTGAAATGCAGACCGGGTGGAACCTCTGATTTGTATTTTCCGAAACGCTGAACAACGGCGACAGAGTCGCTCGGGACCGTATAATAGGATGTCCAGACCCCGATTGCTGCGAGAGCGATTGCTCCGAATAACACAAAGCCCTTCATCGACGGTCGCCCGTCGGGCACCAATCCGCCCAACCGTTCCCGACCTTTGCGAAGCAGCGCGTCAATCTCCGGCGCGCCGCGTTTCTTTGTGGTATTCCAAGGCCCTGGTTCTTCTGGGCCATCATCTTGCTCGGACATATCGCGTCCTCTCTCGCTTGCGCGAATTTTACGATGCCGCTGATTTACAGAGGCTTTTGTGGGACAAGCGCTTGGGAGCAGCCTGGTTAGGCAGTGTTGGCATTCCTTCGTTTTCCGCGATCTGAATCGGAAAATTGTCCTTCGAGACTCGACCAATTGAGGTCGTATCCTGCACATTGCTGCTTGTTTGATACCCGCTCGGTGCCGGATAGAGCTTTCGCAACTGCATCTCGGAAACACCGTCGGCCTCCATCACAAGGCGTACCATCGGATCTGCCAGCATTTCTTCAAGAAACAAATCTGACAGCTCTTTGCCGGATAGCTTGTCTTTCGCTTTTGCCTTTTCGAGGTCAGCCAGCGAAACGGTCAGTATTTTCGACAGCCCGTGATGCGAAGCACGAGGATGCAGATTCACGACAACAGAGGCTTTCCAGACATCGAGATGTCGGGGATCAGGGGAGGAAGACAGTTCAGTTTCGATCTCGTACTCTCCCGCTGGCAGCGCTTCGTCCAAACCAGGGACGCTGAAAGGCGCAGAGAATACTGTGGTGATCTTGCGGGTTGGGCCATCCATATATTAGTTGTCTTCCCTTTTTGGTTTTTCTGGTGGTCATCGTTGTGGAAAAAGACAACTTCCTGACTATTTCTCAGGAATCTTTGGTTTTTGCTGCCTTTTTCTTCGCTTCCGCCCCAGAGGTTTCTAGGTCAAGCTTTTTGGCAGGAGCTTCTGCAGGTTCTGGTTTCAGCGCAGCAGCGGCTCTTTTTGTAAGATCTTTGAAAGACATTTTTTATTCCTTTGGTTCTTTGCACGATTCCCAAACCCGTCTTGGGCCCGGACAATCATTGTGACTATTTCGAAGACGGACATTTGCCGTCATCGTTGTTACGCATCAATCTCAAGTGCTGCGAGACAGGCCTCCGCCAAGTCGCGATCCGGCGTCTCAGAGCCGGGCATCGTCGCCCAACCTGAATCCATCACGGCATCGCGTCGTTGGTAGGTCTTGGCGGCTCGGATCGCTGCAAGCTGCTCAATCCGATCAGGATCGGTCCGCGAGACGTCAAGACAAACAGGGACCAGCGCCGTAATTACATCGTCGTGAGCCATGGCGTGGGCCATCTTGTTCGCCCCTCCGCCAGTCATCCAGCCGCCCCAGGAAAATCCTACGATGCCGATAAAAACTGCGCCGATCACAGCACCATAGATTCCGGGTTTGAGCCATTCGGGAGTGGTCATTTCATGTCCTCCTGCGGAGAAAGCGCCGCATCGCTATTGTCACCGTCCCAGGATTGGGCACAGCGCCGTTTTCAAGTATTATCCGAAGATCGAGCGCATCTCGGGACGCCCAGCGACGGGTCGCTTGCCATACACCGTGAGTCAGGAGGCAGTCCCTTGGCGGGTTACACTCTCCAGCCATCTGCCCTTTTTTACCTCAAGTTCTTTTTTCCAGCGCTGATCCAAGTTAGTCCCAATCGTAGCGCAACGGTAAACCCTTAGCCTCCCTCATCTCGACGCATGACGAAAAGATCGCATGCCTGTGTTGGTAGCAGGTCGCGGTTGGAGATGAGACAGTAACGGGATGAACCGGCCTTTTGGCGGTGCTGCCCAGCTGCTGCATGGCACGACTTAGAGCGCGTCCGGTTTGACCAGATTCAGGATTCCCTTACTTCATGATCCATGATTCCATGTCTTTGAGCAGATATGGAGATAACAGATGGGCAAACCACATCCACTTGCGTTGCGAGAGCGCGTTGTGGCGTTTGTACAGGAAGGCAACACGCACCGGTCGTCAGCCGCGCACTTCCGTGTTTCGATCAAGTTCGTGAACGATATGGTCAAGCTGAAGCGGGAAACCGGCAAACTTGATCCGAAGCCGCAGGGCCGCCGTGGCCATGGCAAGCTGGCCCCTGTAGCGAGTTGGGTGCGCGAGCGGATGGAAGCTGGACCTGCGACGACGCTGGACGAGCTTCGGGCAGCCTTGGAGCAGGAACACGGCATCAAGGTGCACCGTTCCTCGGTGGGCGGTTTGCTGCAACGGCTTGGTCTGTCGCACAAAAAAAGACCTGCGGGCCAGTGAACAGAAACGCCCGGATGTTGCACGCGACCGGGCGATCTGGATCAATCGTCGCCAGCCTTTCATGCGCAACCATCTGGAGCGGTTGATCTTTATCGATGAGACCAGCCTAAAGACGAACATGACAAAGACCTGCGGCTGGGCCCCAATCGGTGACCGGTTGATTGATCATGCCCCCGCCGGGCGCTGGAACACCCAGACATTCATCGCAGGTCTGCGACATGATCGGATCGATGCCACCGGTGTGATCAATGGCGCGATGGATCGGGAGATGTTCGAGCTCTATGTCAGGGGCATTTTGGCCCCGACCCTGCGCACGGGCGATGTCGTCATCCTCGACAACCTACCAGCCCACAGAAGTGCTGTGGCCCGCGACATCCTCAGCGACATCGGCGCATGGTTCCTGTTCCTGCCCAAGTACAGCCCCGATCTCAACCCCATCGAAATGGCATTTTCAAAGCTCAAGGCCCTCATCCGAAAGGCCGCTGCACGGACATATGACGAATTATGGAAGGCGGTCGGTCATGTTTGTAACCTGTTCACCCCTGACGAATGCTACAACTTCTTCAAGGCCGCTGGATATGAAACTGATTGAACCAGACGCGCTCTAGTTATGGCTTCGGACATGCCAGGACCGGTGTGCTTGGCACGGTTCTGATCATCGCGGTCATTCTGATGCTGCTTGGCCGCATCTGACGGCAGGCTAACGCGCAGCGACGTCAAGGGAGAAGCGGCCCTTTCTGATCCATGTACGACGGATCGAACTGGGCGAACTTGGCCAGTCGGTTATAGTCGCCGAATGCAACAAACCCGTCCCGAAACGTGACCATTCCTGCTTCGCGCAACTGCCGTAGAACCCGGTTGACATGGACTGCACTGAGCCCGATCGCGTCGGCCAGTAGGTACTGCGTCAGCGGACAGGCATAGCCCTCCTTGCTCCCCAGTCCGACCAACGCAAGTCTGGCGCCAAGCTCCAGCAGGAAATGCGCCATGCGTTCTGCCGCGTCGCGGCGTCCAATGTCCACAAGATGCTCGACCACCATCGCCTCGTCCCGGGACGCGGCCCAAAGTACGGCCGTGGCCAGCCGGGGCGTCTGCGCAAATGCGTCCAGAAGGTCGGCAACATGAACTTCCGTCACCTCGATATCCGTCACCGGCTCGATGCTGTGATCCGACACGTTCAAAAGCACACTGCGAAGCCCCAGGAAATCGCCGGGGATCTGGAAATCCACGATCTGCCGCTGCCCGTCTTCAAGAAGCTTGTAGGAACAGGCCCAGCCCGAGGCGAGGATATAGGCAGCCTGATCTGATTGCCCCTGATGGACAAGATCGCGCCCCGCCACGAAAGTACGGCGGCGCTTGTGCAATGACGCAAGCACCGACAATTCGGTGTCCGATAGGGCGACGAATGCGCCAAGCTTGCGGACAAGCGGAGTGTTTTCGATCATTTATCCCTCTTCGACACTCGGCGAAGTTCTAGCCAAAGAAATCGAACCGATGACTGATGTCTATCAGCACAGCATAGCAGATTTCTTGCCAGTCTGCTCGGCAAGCCCCAGGCGCAACCCGGCGTCGCACTTGGCGGAAAGGTCAACACCCATGACGGACGACCACACGCATTCAGGAATGGCCGCGCTTACCATCTGCGAAGCCCTGCTTCTTGCGCTGAATGACGCGCAGATTTTGCCCGAGAAAGAAATCATGGGTGTTCTCACTGATGCAGCCGCCACCCATGAGAACGCGGTCGGGTCCGAGGCCGATGCCGAAAAGCACCGGGCTGCGGCAGCGCTGATCCGTCGGATCGTCGCCGGAGGAAACTCGGTCCGCAGAGAGTGACTTTGCACTTGCCGTGCCTGGTTCAGGCCATCATGGCGCGATCCCTCCGGACCGGAAATCAAAATCCACTCCCACGAAAGGAGAAAGACCATGAAACATCGTGAAAAACCGGTCACTTCGTCTTCGCCCGAGTCGCAAAAGGTGACAGATGATCCCAACAATCACAGCAACAAAAAGCCCGCACTGGACGAACCCAACGCAGCGGACGACAGCGGGAAAAAGATCGACCGTCCCGGCTTCGATTTCGGGGGATCTTCTGGCGATACCCATGCGGGCACAGGTTTGGGCCTCGGCAATGATGCGTTCGACACGCCGGGTGATAGACGGCTTCCCGGACGGCGGCCTGACAACAAGCTGACGATCCCACGCTGGGGTGGCCCCGAGCTTCACGGCAAGCAAACACCTGCCAAGAAACCATCAGGCCAGGAAATCCCATCGGCCCAAAAGCCGAAAACAGACGACTGAAAAACATCCCGGATCAATCGTGCATATAGCACCGCCAAAAGGAAACAAACGGATAGTGACCATTCGACCGTTTTGCATATCGAGAGAAAACCATGTGCTGGAGCGGTGAAACGTCAGCCGCGCTGGCCTTTGTTGGTATCGCGACCACAGCTTACGCAGCCTACAAGAAAGAACCGGCACCCTTGTGGATGGCCCTGGGTTATTTCTCCTCAATGGAACTTTTGCAGGCCTTTACCTACCCGGTCATCGATCAATGCGCCCTGCCGTCCAATCAGATCGCTACTCTCTTGGGCTACTTGCACATCACTTTCCAGCCCTTCTTCATCAACATGCTGTCGATGTATTTTATTCCAAATCACGTGCGTCAGAAAATTCAATGGCCGGTTTATACAATCTGTTTCATCTCAGCAGTCATCATGCTTCTGCAGCTTTACCCGTTTGAATGGGCAGGGTCATGTCCGCTGGGAAAGGTACTGTGCGCTGAGCGCCTATGTTCAGTGTCTGGAGACTGGCATATCGCTTGGGAAGTGCCGTCAAACGGCATGCTGAACTTCATAACCGTAGATTCCTGGGCATCTTTCCTGACTATCTATCCCAGCTATTTCTTCGCGGCATTCTTGATGCCCCTTATCTATGGTTCTTGGCGACTGACAGTGTACCACTTTCTGGTCGGACCGCGATTGGCCATGTTGCTGACAAGCAACCCAAACGAAGTGGCCGCAATCTGGTGTCTGCTTTCAATCGGAATTCTGCTTCTGGTCATCAAGACACCGATAAGACAGATCATGTTTGTGAAGACTTGGTGGTTATGGCCAAATGAAAATAGGTGAGTGCGATGCCAATTGTCATTGCGGCCCTCGACAGCGGCGAAGAAACATTCAGTGTCGGCAGCTTTGAATAAATGGTTGGGCCGCAGCGACTTGCCGCCATTGGCGGTTCTGCGGATGGACACCGCGTTGCGGGTTCAGACGCAAAATATCGCCGCCCACTAGAAGGGAAGTCTCGATGAACGCTCTCCAGATCGGCACGCTACTGATCGTCTTCGCCGGGGCGTTTGGAGCCATCAATCACATCGTTTTTCGACTGCCACCGGCCATAGGCATCCTGATCGTTGCGTTTGTCGCATCCCTCTGCGTTCTCGGTCTGGACGCATTCCGGCCCGATCTGGGCGTTGCCGAGGAGATGCGACGGTTCGTGGCCGACGCCGAGTTTTCCCGGACCCTACTCGAAGGAATGCTGGGCCTACTGCTGTTCGCAGGCGCCCTGCATGTCCGCGTCGAGGATCTGCGCGAACAGGCATGGACGATCGCGGCCATGGCGACGCTGGGGGTGGCGCTTTCGGTCACAATCGTCGGATTAGGCTTCCATTGGGTCACCGGCATACCTTTGCTGGTCGCACTGGTCTTCGGCGCGCTGATCTCTCCAACCGATCCGGTGGCCGTGCTGGGCGTCATGAGCCAAGCCAAACTGCCGAAGTCGCTTGAGGCCAAAATCATCGGGGAGTCGCTGTTCAACGACGGCGTCGGCTACGTGGTATTTCTGGTGCTGGTCGGTCTGGCCTTTCAACCGGTCGGCGGACATTCGACCGCCGATCCAATCGGCATCATCCTGTTTTTCATGAAGGAAGTTGGCGGCGGCGCGCTGCTCGGTGGCGTCCTTGGATTTCTGGTCTATCGTGTGATGCGCCGGATCGACGACTATCCCCTGGAGATCCTGCTTTCGCTCGGGCTGGCCCTGGGGGGTTACCAGCTTGCCGTGGCGCTTGATGTTTCAGGTCCGATCATGGCCGTGGTGGCCGGGCTGTTCATCGGAGATATCGGCATCAAACATGGCATGTCGGACCAGACCCAGACATACCTCAACGGGTTCTGGACCGTCATCGACGAGATTCTCAATGCCGTTCTGTTTCTTCTCATCGGCGTCGAAGTCTTCGTCGTCACGCTGAACGTGGATACGATCACGGCTGGGGTTGCAGCGATTGGCCTGTCTCTGATCGGACGCCTTGTCGCTGTTGGGCTGCCGGTCACATTGATCAATCCGTTTCGAGAATATTCGCGTGGGGTGGTTCCGATCATGACGTGGGGCGGGCTCAAGGGGGGCATCTCGGTTGCTCTCGCGCTCAGCTTGCCAGACTACGAGTGGAAGCCCCTGATCCTCACCGCCACGTTCATTGTCGTCGTCTTCTCGATCATCGTGCAAGGCCTCACCATCGCGCCTCTGGCCAGGAGGCTGCAGAGGGAAGCGGATCCACACTAGACTTCTACTGTCAGCCACAGGTTCGTTGAGTCGCCTTCAAAACGCCTCCGAAACTTTAAGCAGCGATTTCCACCCTAATTGTATCCCGGAGACGCATGATCGTCATCGCTGATCGCCTGCCCACGCTCCCGGCCGAAAGCATAGTTCCAGTGGTCGATCCATCCGAGCCGTGCCGACTCCAGGGAATCCAACAGGATTAGCAAAAACCCGAGACTGGCGGGCAGTCGGTCCCATATCCTTGAAATGAATTTGAAGTTGCCGCGCATCATTTTTCGCACCCTGAAAAGGATATTGTCATCGGCTCAGTTCACCTTATCTCGCACACGACATGTCAACTTCGAACGCGTTGATCAGAAGATCCGTGAGGCCTCAAATGCACTCCGGCTACCCGTCTTTTTCGTCGGATTTGGTGACACGGGTCTTGCCGGCGGGGCGTTCGTTGGCCCGCTTCAGTTCATCCTGCGTGCCGATGTCACGCGGCAAACGCCCACCTGAACGCCCTGCTTGAGATATGGTGCCTTTGGCACCAAGGCCGTGGTCGGCGTCGTCGGATTTTGGGGTTTTATCGCTGGACATAGCTTTGTCTCCAATTGTTTGGTTACGAGAATGTCTGCACTTAACGAAGGCCGAAAAATCCCAGGATGACCAAGACAATGACCACGAGGCCGACGATGTATACGATCCGGTTCATTGTATTCCTATCTGTTCTGAGAATGACCACTGCCCACCTACATCGCTGAGCTTGGCACATCGGAACTCCTGCCATATTGACATCAGTCAGTGCGCCAGCAGTTTCTTGCGCTCTTCAAATTCCTGAGTGTCGATTTCACCCTTTGCGTAGCGCTCCTTGAGCAACATCAGCGCCCGATCATGTGCCGGCTGGCCACTGCCGGCCACGCCAAACAGCCGCAGGACGTAGATTGCACCAACGACGATCCCGACCAGGATCAGGATCATGAAGATCGGACCAAGTACCATTCCGAACCCTCCCCATTGATCACCACCCCACATCATATCATGCCCGTGATAGAAGGGTGCATCCCGGTTGGCCATTTCATCGGCTTGCGCCAGGGCCATGTTGGCCGTCAGGGCCGCTGTAGTGGCCAAGGTCGCCGAACATGCTGCAATCCCGTGTCTCATCCGACATCTCCTTGAATGTGGCGGCAAAGGCCGCTCTGCCATCATAAAATCGGAAATGAGCGGAACGCACACTGATCTGCATCACCCTGTGCGCTGCAATCAAGGATACCATGGCGACGAGGTAAAGAACTTCGAAGCGTGGCCTTGTGCCCGATGCGGCAGCCCG
>Ga0307966_1002597_pt1 | contig 13669 bp, 11 predicted proteins | sample OrgLakmetagen646_FD_203141 | JGI IMG/M metagenome (GOLD analysis project Ga0307966, IMG submission 203141) | Saline water microbial communities from Organic Lake, Antarctica - #646 | ecosystem: Environmental > Aquatic > Non-marine Saline and Alkaline > Saline | place: Antarctica: Organic Lake... | reverse complement strand
CCCCAAAACCCCAAAACCCCAAAACCCCTGGCATGAAGTATTGTTTTGAATGAAACTTAGTAGTTATTTATGCAATCTGGAAACTTCCTTTACCTTCTCTGATAGCAAACAGCAATCTTTCTCTAAGTAATTCTTTATTGGGGTAGTCAGGCATGTCTAACTGGTTGAAGCAAGTATGCGCAACTGGCAGTCTGTTGAAGTCCCCTTCATAGATTTTATGAATGTTGAATTTGTGCGGTCCTCTCATTCCTTGCAATGCAGAAAATCCTTCAATTGGTACTTTAGAACTACCTGTTACAAACTGCAGGAATTCAGCCTTTTCTGGGTTAGTGAGCTCGCCAAGGACCTCCCAGAACCATTTAATAGCATGTGAGCTTTCATTGTATCCACTGTAATCACTGTTGGCTTTCATGTCATCAATATCAATTGTTGGTAGTCCAGAAATCAGTAATTCAAGTTCACCATGGTCAAATATAGAAATCAACTTTCTTGGAATAAGTTCATAGAATCCCTTGAGGAAGGAGTCAATCTGATCTTTAATACTTGTGTAGAGTTTAAAGAATGACACTTTTTGAATATACTCCTTCTTGTTTTCATTTGTGACTGCTACATTTTTACCATCTTCAATAAGGTCGTGGACTTCTGCTTTACCGAAGAAGTCAATAGTTTCACAGAAACTTTGTTGGAGAATCTCAGCATCATTATCGAGTAACCATTTTAGATTGTTGTAGTATGTGTTGTCATAGTCCTCAACATCATGCCAACTGATTGGAACACCTCTGATAATCTTGTACAGCACCTTTACGAATGAGCATTCAATATATTGCTCTTCAAGTAAAGCTTTTCCGATAATTCTTCCAATGAATCTGAAGTACTGTAAATGCTCGTTCTGAATATATGACTTTGGATTTGGGTAGTAAGTTGAACCAGTGTCAGAAAGCTTGAACATTCCCAAGTTAGGGTTGAACATTTGTTTCGAGATCTCAGTGAACCACTCACGAGTTAATCCTCCAGCATCCTGACCTCTCTCGTTTGCAAATGTAATCTCTAGTTTGCCTTTCCACTCTTCTGGAGAGAATCCATTCATCTGCTCGAAACTCTCTTCAAAGATTCTGAAAATATGTGTTCTGTTAACTGCGATCCTAATTGCATCATAGGCTCCAGTCCTTTTCATTTTCTTTATTTCTTGTCTGAAGAAGTGGTGTTTGTTGTCGAAGTCGAATATCTCTGGAACCACATAAATCATGTGCTTTAGCGAGTCTCTTATCAAAGTCTGGTTTTGACGAATGAGTGTGTTGAAGATCTTGTTGTTCTTTGTGCATAGTTCAACAAAGAAGCTGATTCTATTATCCTTGAGATATGATTCATCAATGAAACTACTAACTTGCTTGTTCTCAGCCATATGATAATCTTGCATTACAATGTTAGGCTTGTTGAAATTCTCATTGAAAACTTTCTGATCAATTTTCTTGAAGTCTTCTTGATAGCACAAAAACATTGAAAGGCCAATCATCTTGACTGTATCATTTATCTCGTTTTCCTTCAACATCTGGAGATATTTCTCAAATAGTTCGAATAGTCCCTTGAGTTCAGGAATATCAATTATCTTGAATCCATTTTCTTTGAGGAACTTGCCTTTACTCTTCTCTTCTTCATCCAAGCCACTATTTCTGCTATGCTTTGAGAATTGATGAAGTAGCATCTTGAACACTTTGATAAGTCTCTCTAGCTTAGGTGCCTTTTCGAGTGCAAGTGACTTATCTCTGCTCTCTTGTACAAGCTGCTGGGAAGTAATACCCTCTGTAGATAGCCTTGGCCTTATAGGAGAGATGTTTGAGCTAGTGTTGATCATCTCCTCGAACTCATTATCTTTGACTTTAATATCAGCACTCGCATGCTTCTCTTCCTCCTCTTCGATTGCTTTGTGGAAAGCAGCTTCTCTCTTGTTTTCTTTTTGCTTTTCCTCAATTTCACTATGGATTTGCTCTTCCACCTCTGGGATAGTTTCAAGAATGCACTTGCGCATGTGCCCGAAGATTTCTTGGTGTTTAAATAGAGAAATGTTGTAGAAGAGGATGCAGATTTGCTTGATGAAGTCCTGCTCTACTCTCAGAGTTATCAGCTTGAACAGCACCTCAAGTGTCTCGTTGTCAACCCCAATAACTTTGTCTTTAATTGGCTTCAAGTACTTCTTGACTAAGTTGGAGGCAATTTTAAGCATTTCAGACATATCGCTTTGGTTAGTGTAGAACTCTTCTGACAGAATGTACTTAAGGCAGCAGAGGAAGGGTGAGTCCTCAATGAAGTGGACCTCCATGCTCTCACCTTCAATTTGAGTGAACCAGTTCTGCACTTGGTTGTGCTGCTTCTTCTCCTCCTTCATAAAGAATGACTTTGCAATGTCTGCATTGTTTGCAGAATACTTGCTCGTCTCAATGTTGAAGATCTTGAACACAAGCAGTGCTACCTTTGGATATTGGATTTCGTCAACTGACTTTGTGTCATTACTCACTATGAATAGTGGTGGGAAGATCTCATCAACTCTAACGTTGTGTGTTCTAATATGAGAGTACTGGAAGTCATGAGAGAATTGCTTGAAGTACTTTAGAATTTGCATTAGACTTTGATTGTACTTGCTTCTAATCACAGGGTTTTTAATCAAGTTTTCAAATGGCTTTATCAGTTTTTCAAATCTCATCTGTTTCTTTCTCTGAGACTCAACGATAATAATCTTCAGAAGATTTTTCAAATTCTTGTTATCATGGAAGACTGCACTAATTGTGTTCTTTGAAATATCATATGCTTCATTCATAGTTTTAATGGTTGAAGAGGGTTTTGATGCATTATTTTCTTTCTTTGCATATCCATACTTTTCTTCTCTCCTTCTGATAATATCGATGAAACTATCGTATCTTTCGTTCTGTTGGTTTTGATTATCGCCTGGTCGTCCATGTCTCATCTCTCTCATGAACTCCCCTCTGTTGCCTTCTAAAGCTCTTCGGTAGAGTCTGCCAGCATTATCTTCTTCTCTTTCTCTTCTAAACTGGCGACGATGTAAGTCTCTCTGGAAGCGACGTGCTTCAGTCTGTATCCTGGGCGGGAGGGTTGCAACTGTGTTCTCATCTAAGCCGATCAGAATATCGCGTCTCAAGTTCTCATCAGTGATGGTGGCTAGGAAGGAAGCAGTGTCCATCTGCTCTGCATTGGCGGAGTCTGCCTGAACAATAGGTTCTGGGGGCTGACCCAAGTTCCTCCTGAGCATCTCACTGTCCCGTAGAAGCTCCTGCTTACATTCTTCTGGCAGCGAGTTAAAGAACTCCTCGTCAATTCCTTCAGGCAGGTTGGGGTTTCTATTGGCGTTGGCTGGCTGCTGGGAGGCATTCCCTTCATTTTGGCCATTGTCTGCATTGCTCGCATTCTGCTGATTCTGGTTTGGGACATTGGCATTCTGCTGGCTGATGGCTGGAGGTGTGAATGGGTTGGGTGGCATCTGCATTCCTCCCATTCCGAATGGGTTCTGGGGCTGGGCAGGTCTGTTACTAGGAGGTGCCATGTTCATGCCTCCTGGCTGGTTGTTGGCTGCGTTCATGCCAATGCTCATTCCAAGTGCTTGTTCGAGGGACTGCATCATTGAATTGGTGCCCGGTAGAGGGTTGGGTTGGAAGTTGGAGTTGGGAGCGTTGGAGTTGCCTAGCATGTTGAAGAAGTTGCTCAGCATTTGCTGGTCTGCATTTGGCTGCATAGGTAACATTGGCTGCATTGGCTGCATTGGCTGCATATTTTGAGGTGGCTGTATTTGCTGGTTCGGCTGATTTGGCTGATTTTGCTGATTTGACTGTATTTGCTGGTTGGGCTGCAAAGGTTGGTTAGGCTGGCTAGCCTGAGATAGCTGATTATTAATGTCAAATTGTAGAGAAGGAAGTGGATTGTTCTCTTGTGATTGTGTTGGCTGGTTTAAATTTACGAGAGGTTGTAATACATCTTGAGTCATAGGCTGGCTTTGAGGGAGATTTGTCTCCTGTGACACTCCCTGAAGGTGTGGATTTTGTTCTTTATTTTCTTCTTGAACAACTTCAGGTTGTTCTTGATTCTGATTTTCAGGTTGATCTTGATTCTGCTGAAGTTGTTGTTGAGATTCAGGCTGTTGTGGAATAGGTTGCTGCTGCTGTTGTTGTGGTTCTGGCTGTTGATTTTGAGCTGGTTGGTTAGAAACTATCTCTGAAAGAATACTGACTACTTCAAATTCTGGTAAGAAGGGTAGCACTTCAACATCAATTCCGCTGTTTTGAACTTGCTCTCTAGTAACATTAAAAGCTTCTAGAAGACCATTTATCTTCAAATCATCTTCACTTAAATTTTGTTGTTCAGGTTGAGGTTGTGATTGAGGTTGATTTTGCTCAGAAGTTTGATTATTTTGTAATTCAGATTTTTTTTGTTCTTCTTTTTGCTCCTCATTGTTTTCCTCTACTTGCATGGGGACAGAGCTGACAGCTTCTTGTTCTACTTGCATATCTTCTTGGTTTTTGTTTTCACTTTCTTTGTTGTCTTCCTAAATGCAATGTTGAACAATGACTATATGCTTTGTGTTTACCTTATTGTCTTCGTTTTTAACAGGAGAGCTTGGCTGCATCTGTTCATTGGTGTCATCTTCATTTTGGGGATGATCTTCAGAGATTCTTCTTAATCCCATGGCATCCATTCTCTCAACTATTTCAGTTTGATCTTGTTCGTTCTTACTTTCTTTAGGTTTTTTGATATTAAGGTTATCCTTCTCTGTCTTGTTTTTCTTATCCGTCTCTTCCTTTTCTTTATTAAATTTATCAATTTCTTCTTTTGAAGGACGTTTTTCTACTGTCACTGACTCACAAACTTGATCGAGTGTATTTTCAGCTGACAATGTATCCTTATTTTGTAGCACTCTAGAAAGTTAATGAAAAAATGATTACCTAAGTATCTCGAATGGATTCTTTGCGAGCCTGTTGTCTTTTTCTGCGTCTCTTTCTCTGTCTCTTTCGCGATCTCTATCTCTTCTGTTTAAGCCAAAGTTTCTGTCTCCGATTCTTTCTCTGATTTCGTAAAGATCATCTCTGATTCTTTGGAGGTCTCTGGATAGGAAGTTACTCCATGGATCTCTTCCACCACTAGGAATATCTTGTAAACGGTTAGCTCTATTTCTATTATTGCTGACTGGATTAGCATTAATGTTGCTTTCCCAAAACTCATTGTCAATGTCTCCTCTTTGTTGTCCTGGGAGTTGATATAATGAGTCAAGTCCTCTTGATTGATCGTTTCTGAAAGCACGTCTTCTGTTGTCTGCTACATTCCTGTTTCTCATAAAGTTTGCGCCACCAATTCTATTTGCTTCTCCCATTATGTTAGCTCCTCTCAATCTTCCTCTACCATGTAGCATATTGATAAGCTGGTGGAAACCAACGTCATTTGATTCAAGTTCAATTCCATCTTCATCGTCAAAATTTTGGAATTCCATCATATGTCTTCTTGGGTGGTTGTGGCCACCATGACCATCAGGATGTTCTTCTATTTCAATAACATTAAAGGCATCAGGTTCATCCCCATCATCAACTTCTTCAGGGTTTCCGTCATCCTGACTATCAAAGTCGTCACCATCATCGTGTTCCTCAATGAAGCCCATTACAGCTGCATCTTCAATTTGGTCAATCATTTCAGAGGCTTCATCACTATCAAGCTCATGAGCTTCGATCTCAATCTCATCGACGTCATCCATGGGTTCGTCACCTGAATGATGATCTTCGTGATGGAGGTTATGTTCGTCTTCATCATCATCCATTTCGCTCTCATCACCCTCTTCAAGGTCATACTCCAAATTCTCGATCATATCGTCGAGAGAGAGTTCTTCACTCTGAGTTGCAATCTCTTCTACAAAGGGTTCAATAGGCTCTTCATCTTCCTCGCCTTCGTCGTCTTCGTCATCTTCAACGTCTTCACCTTCATCGTCGCCCTCGATCTCAATATCAACTTCTACAATGTGGCTGTCGTCGATGAGCATGTCTTCGTTGCTATCTTCTCCCTCGCCATCGTGCTTATCTTCTTCTGGGTCGGATGCCTCTAAGTTCTTCTCTTCCTCCAATGCCTGCTTGTTCTCTCCACTTAGAGTCATTCTCTCAACGAGGGGTAGTAGCAGGGGATCAAGCACTTCAGCTTCTGCAGAGAGAGGGGTGATGGTCTTCATCATATCCCCGAGGATCTTGAACAGCTTATTGTTCACCTTCAGCTCCTTGATGGTGTGGCACACGTTGTCTTTGTTGTAGTAGAGTGGGCTCCCTGACTCAGATTCAGACAAGAGCTTCCTGAGTAATATCAGAGAGGTAGCTAGGTTAATCACACTCTTGAGAGTGTTCGATGTTGCGATCTTCTGCGTCTTCTCGAGGAGACCACTAATTAAATGCTTCTTGCTCTCTAGCTTAACCTTCTTCTCTTGTGGAGTCATAAGTATGTTCGTAAATATCAGAGTCCTCATGTTTTCGACAATGGTGATCTCCCAATCGGAGTTGCGTTCCCAAGTGACCATATGAAGGACGTGGTCTTCTGGCTTCGGATTCTCATGTCTGCATAGAGTTCCTCAGAGGGGAGTCCAAAGTTCTTGAAGCTTATTGCGGTCTTTGTGCTTGTCTTCATCGTATTTAACCCACTTCTGGAACCCAATTGGGTAAATGAGCCTGACTAGGAAGTCAGTGAATGAAGGGAACTGCCTCAGTTTTTTGGATTTGAACAGCATCAACAGTGATGTAGTGCTTGGGTAAGTGGCAATGATCTTAGTCAAAATGGAGATGAGAGTTGAATACGAGAACACGCATTGACTGATGAATAAGTGCTCATCTTCCTTCTTTGGCTCTTCCCAGTTTTCAATATTCTTGTTTATGTACTTATCAACAATCTTGTCGAGGATCATCAGTATGATGTATCTGTTTGGTTTAGGTAAGAAGCTCTGAGCAGTCATCAGACTAGAAATCAAGAAATTATCCTTGTTTTTTTCCAAAAGTATGTTTGTTGTAGAAGATTGCTTTGGCCTTGCAGTGTTCGATCCTGACTTTTGGAGAATTTTATCTTGACTATTATTTAAATCCTTTTTATCAGCAGGGACAGGTTGGTTTTTGTAATTTGTTGTGCTTTCCTTCGCAGTTTTAGAGATATATTCTTTGAGAACTGAGTCTTTGAGCTTGATAATTTTGTACTGCGATTTAACATTCAGTTCAACATCATATTCTTTGACATTTTCAATCTCACATAAATTCTTGCATGCTTTGAAGAACACATTTGGTGATCTGAACTCAACATGCTTCATCTGATCAATAAATTGATTCAGCTTGACTCCAGAACAGTTCTTGAAAGCATTGAATTGAATATCACTCTTCTTGATGACAGTACTTTGTGGAAGATTTGTTGATTTTGAATTGCCATAAGGAGGTTTAGCTTCAGTAGTAATATCCTCTTCGGAGACTGACTTCTTCATCTTCGGAGACTCTTCCATATCGACATTTGTCTTGTCTTTAGTATCTGCTTTGACTTCTTCTTTAGAGTCTTCTTTAACATCTTCTTGAACATCTTCGTTTACTTTTAGTGGTTTGTCCTTTGACTTCTTTCCTTCATTTTTATTTCTCTTTTTTGATCCCTTCTGAGATTTGATGTCTTTGGTTTCTTTTGAAAATTCTTCATCGTGTTTGAAGTAGAAACATTTCCTGATCATGTTCTCAGTGATTTCGAGTTGAGCATCCTCGTTTTCAATTAACTTATTAACAATGCTGCTAAAGTATTGCTTTGAGCTATCCACAACCTTCTTCTTTCTTGACTTGATGGCTAGTAATTTCTTGAAACCAGTTTGGTTATTGAACTCAGTCACGTTCTCCTTTTCTTCAAGAACCTTGTTTAGGAAATACAACAGTTTGTTGAAATCCTTGGGTGCGAGACATTGGTCAAAGTCTTCGATACAATATTCGATTATTTTTAATAGCAATTGCAGATAATCTGTCTCCTTGAACGCATCCTTCCAATCCTTGAAGTGGACATCAATTTCTTTTAAGTCAGAAGTATTGAAAGCTTCAATTCCAGTGAGATATTTTGTGACAGAATCATCGTATATAGATTTGTCAGCTTTAGTGTCGTTCTTGTCTTCTTTTACATCTTTTGTTACTTCTTTCTTGTCCCCCTTATTTTCCTCTTTCTTTTCCTCTTCATTCTTACGGAACTCTTTGTGTAAAGTACTTTCAATTTCATCCGATTTTGCAAGCTTATAGAATCCATACCCAGCAATAATGATGTTGAGGGAGTTGCCAATGACGTCCATGAAGATTTCTGATTCTATCTTTGGTGACTCAATATCTAGGTTCTCAATTGCTATATGCTCTTTGTCTTTTGGGATGAAGTTCAACTTTTGCTCTTCTTTCACATCAAAAATTGAAATTATGCATTCATGTAATTCCTTAATAAACTTCAGTTTCTTAGGATAGTATTGTGGTATGTGACTGATGATTTTAGACAGTGTAGAAGCCTTTTTAAGAACTGTTTTCCTTCTTTTTTGATACACCGCATCGTTGATGTCCTTTTCATTGTCATGGAAAAATTCTTTCATCTCTTTTAGAGAATCTACAAGAGCATCCATCAGTATTACAACATCCTCTTCAGTGCTGATGTACTTCAAAATGAATTGGGTAATGTTTTCGACATCAATATCAGTGAGGTTACTGTTGAAGCCCTTAAGCACCCAGTTGAAAAGCATCTTGAGCCAATGTTTAATTTCCTTCTGCAGACGTTCACTGTCGCAGACAACAATGTGAGTGTTCTCTTTATCCATGTTGACATCTTGCTGTTTCTTTTCTTCTTGTTCGTCCTCCATCTTAACATCAGAAGACTCATCTTTGCCTTCTTCCTCTTCTCTGCTCCTATTTCTGTCTTCTTCGATAACAGAGGGAGGAAGAGTGAGCAGGTGTTCAATAGACATCTCGATATTACCTCTATTGCGGTTGAGAGCATCAAGTGCAAGTCTTCTTGAGAACCCGATGTCTGTCAGTTGGGAAATAGTGTTGTCATCGTACTCTCTTTGTGCTCCTCTGTCTCCCAGTCTTAATGCGAATGGATTATTTCTATCTCTGGGGGCTGGGACTTGACCAAGAGTTTCATCAGAGATTAGTAACTTCATTATGTCAATGAGACATTCGAGGAAGAACTTGGAGTTATTCAGGAAGAAAGTTATTATATCATCCTGCTTAAAGATCTCAGATCAGATGTGATAAAATAGAGAGCATAAAAATTCAGAATCAGTCTTATGTAATTCAGTGACTAGTGGATAGGCTTCTCTTGCATCTTTGAGGAACTTAGCTTCAATAATGGTTGCGAATAAATCTCCTAAATTACTCCATACTAACTGAACATGTTTCGCAAAGAGTACTCTCATTGAGTCCATAGAATCTAGCTTTTCCATCAGAGCTCTTAACCAATGATAAAGGGAAAATACATTTTTGAATCCAAAATTCATGTAAAATTGAGTGATATAAGGAGAGTCTGAAGCCATTATCTTTGCATACTCTTCAACAACATTATTGAACTGGAAAGAAACCACCATAAAGTTTTCTCTGTCAACCTTCTGGTCATTGAAGTCATTTGGATCAATGATCTCCTTCAGTTTCTCTTCACTAAATATATCACTCGAACGGATAAGGGCGTTAATGAAAGCATCAAGGTTCTTCTTCCCATTTTCAGAAGACAGGTTGGGCATCTTCCTCTTCCAACACATCTGGATTAGTTTAAAGATCTCTACTTGGCACACTTCGGCCTCTTTCTCGATGTTCGATCTCAAGCTGTTATCGAACTCAAATACTCCTGAGAAAGTATTTTGTCAGTAGTTGATAGTGTCCACAAACGTATATCTCTTCTGGTAGTCTTCACGTGTGATGTTACCAATCTTTTGTTTCATATCAGCTTCAGGGACATCTTCATTATTCTCCTTCTTAATGTTCTCTTCAGCAACGAGTTTATCGAATTCATGAATAGCATCTTTGTTCTTCTCGTACATGTCACTGATCCTTTCGTGGTAGAGTTGAGTTGTCCCACTCACGATTGCACTCCTTAAGTTTACCAATCTCTTGAAGGTCTTTGACAAGTCAAGTTCTAGGAACACGTCAAACTTCCTGGTGCATCCTCTGATGGTGTTGCAATAGTTGCGAATCTGGCCATACAGGTACATCAACCTCTCTTCATTGGTGTAGGAGTGGTCAAGCAGCATTATGTTGTCAGCATTCACCTCTTTCAGCACATCTTCTTTCTCTTTAATGTCATTTGAGAAGAAATGTGTTGCATTTTCAACTGGACCAATAATTTCTTCGAGCTTATCAATTTTTGAAGCCAGATGATCATGGACTGTGTTCATTAGTGCAGGGTGTTCATTAATAAAGCTTCTTAAGACATCTCTGAAGATGGTGTTCTCCTTTGCCAAAATGTCAGAAATAAACGGAATGTCGAATAAGTTTAGAATTTTTTTGAACATTTGAGGAGTGCAGATGGCTTCTTCTACTACTCTGTTTTGTGCTCCCCCGTTAACTTCAGTAATAGTATTGGAAAGGATGTTGATAAATCCATCAATCTGGTCAATGAGTTCTCTTCTTCTCAAAAGTAAGCCTTTGTTCACACTTTGTTCATCCTGTCTTGCTGCCTCTTTCGGATCGATTGACATGAAAATACTATATCAAAGTTAGAAACACTCTAAAGAGGTACTTACCCATGGTACTCAATGAGTTCTTGAACCAATGAGTCGACATTATCACTGAGTTGCTTGGCTGCTCTTGTCCTCAGATCATCGTCATTCTTCAGCACATCCCTGATATATCCGTTGTACTCATGTGTCTTTTCATAGTTGATGTAGTTGTACCCATAGTTGCGTTCAACCGGCGACTTCATCAACTTCTCAATAATTTTAGAATTCTTGATTCACTCTTTTCCCTTCTCATGCACAGTGACAGCTGTAACCAGCTTGAGAACTGCCAAGAAGTAGCCCATGTAGTTCGGGATTCTATTTTCAAGAGATTTGAATAGCTTCGGGAGGAAGGTGTCACAGGCCTTTGCAATCTGAGCTGGAAGGTCATTGAGCACAACTGCTATCAACAGGATCGAGCTGATGTAAACTACATCATGAGTTGACGAGTTGTCATCCTCATTTTCAGAAAATAGCTCGATACATTCATCAAACAGCCCTGAGTCCAAGATCTTTTTGGAGTTTGACACAAAGTTAGGGTTGAAATTTCCTTGGTTAGGGTCGTTTTTGAAGATAGAAGAATTGAGTAGTCTGAATAGCACTCTGATCAACTCTTGACGATGGGACTTGTGAATGGCTTCATCTGGTGACTGGATGTACTTCCATTCTTCAAGCTTAATTGCATTATTTTTATCTTTATTCTTGATAAGAGTGATCTCTGCATTCAGACGATTGATAGTTCTCTCTACTGCGTTATACTCTTCAAAGTTGTTCTTCATAATTGAGTATAGAATTCTAGTGGCTTTTGCAACTTGATTGAGCTTGAATACATAGTACCCGTTAACTGGTTGAGCATCAAGAATAGTGAGGAGTTGACTAATGTTCCCTCTTGATACGCTCTTGTAGTGTGTAACAATGATATATATGATGTCGAGGAATATATCTATAAAGTTAGGATCCTTTGCTGTTTCATTAGGAATAAACCTGGTTTCACTAGAAAGTTCATAAGTCGGTGTATCAAATGCACTCATTTCTTCTTCATCTACATTCGATGTTTTAATAGACAACGATGCACAATCAGCTAAAATCTTGTGTACAGGTTTATTGTTTAAACTGGATACTCCCAAGGATGACAATATCTGGGTTGCACTTTGACGATACATGTTTACTCCTTCAGAATGGCACAAAGATGCACACAAGTAGCTATGCAGAATTTCTACTGCCATACAGTGTAAGTCCTATAAACTGAGACAAAATTAACTTACACTTGAAGTTTCTACAGTGAGGAAGTTTAAAATATCAGGAATAAACTCATTGAATGGATGCTCTTTTACGAATCCTACAGTATGCGTCAGGTCATTCTCTTCTGTAATTGATAAGTGGATAAAAACTGATTTGGCTTTCATAATGATTTTGTTAATCAATATTAGGTTCTCTTTTGCCTTATTTTTATCCATCAGCTTCATTGCAAACAATACTTTCATGGTGAGAGGGCCCAATAAAGCTGGCCCAAGAGTATATTTTTTATCATAGAACATAACGATGTTTTTTGCACATTTGGGTAAGTTATCAACGACTTCGTTGTTCTCAATTTCTTCATATGGCACTTTGAAATAAGACAAAGAAGGAATCTCTCTATTTCCTTTCTTTACTTTTTTGAATCTTTGAAGTTTTACAGCTCTATCTTCGCATACTTTCTGTATGTCAACGCTCTCATTTAGGCTTAACTTAACATCTGCAAGATAGTTAAAGCCCATCGAGTACATAAACAATACTTCCATCAAGCTCTTGTCTTCCTGTTCATGAGCCTTAGTAAATTTTCCAGTGAGGCATGACTTCTTGATCAAAGCATAAACTGTTTCAAGACAGAGATAGATAATTTCAAGATCATCGACTGTCTTCATTACTTCAGTTATTCTCTAAAATGTCAAATTCAGTGAACTTACATCAACTGAGCTATAGATTGATCTGGAACCACTTTCTCTTAGCAAATTTGTGGTAAACTGCAGAAGAATCTTGAGTATATCATACTGCTCTTGCATCAACTGTTCGTAGTGTTCTTGACTCTCACTTCTGACAGTAGCAGTGTTGAGACCAACAATCTGACTGAGACAGCCGGCAAAAAATACATCTACCTTGTCTAATACTTTGATCCAGTAGTATAGGTCCTTGGTGGTAATTGATAGCCAGAAGGTCTTGTCACAAAGCTCCTTAAGCACCTTCAAGAACTCCTCATCATTATCTTGGCAGTCTTCCAACTGCCTAACTTTTTCCATTCCAGTGTCATTCTACAGTTCAGTCAGAAGGAGAACACAAAATACATAAGACAGCAATACAAATAGTGAGTGAGTATGAAGACTGGATGGCTAGTTAGTCAGCTCATTAGAGTCATACATCAACTTTCAAAGACCACTTGTCGTCCAATCCCAGACAACGAGGGGGCATCTCACAGCGCAGAAGTTTTCACTGAAAAACAGAAGGAATTTGCATAAAACATTTTTAGGTGTAGCCAACAAAGTAATTAACGGGAGGAGGCAAGGTGCCACTTTATAGCAAGCTACAATTCATTAGGTTTGATGTTATCCACGACACTTTCTTTGCTCAATTCGGAAGTAAAAGACAGTTAAAAGATAAATGGAGCTACTTTCAGCCATTTATGACAAAGTATAAATGATAGTAAGCTACCAGAAAGTTTTGTAAATGTCCTTAAAAAACTAAGGGAGTCTATTCAGAGTCAAAAGATGGTTTTTGCATCTTCAACTTACCAAGTGTCTGGTAGGGAACTTGCTTTCGTCGAGAGACTCGATGATTTTCATTTCTCTAAAATTTGTATATAATATATAATTTCTGAGTTTAAGTGCCAAATAGCCATCTAGATGCTCTCACAGTTATTCAACCGAATTTTGTCAAAAGGGGTTTTGGGGTTTTGGGGTTTTGGGGTTTTGG
>Ga0307966_1002596_pt1 | contig 13673 bp, 8 predicted proteins | sample OrgLakmetagen646_FD_203141 | JGI IMG/M metagenome (GOLD analysis project Ga0307966, IMG submission 203141) | Saline water microbial communities from Organic Lake, Antarctica - #646 | ecosystem: Environmental > Aquatic > Non-marine Saline and Alkaline > Saline | place: Antarctica: Organic Lake... | reverse complement strand
TTTCGCTTAACCAAATCAAAGCCAAACTTCAGGGTACATCCGAGACCTGGATTGCAGCCACCTTGTTTGTGTTGAACCTCTCTGCCTTCGCCGCCCGCTCAGGCGTGACTTTTTGAGGAAGCCCTAATTAGCCAATAATGCCGCGTCAGAAAAAAAGGGGATATTTGCCGGGGTAGCTATGGGAAAGGGTCTTAGTGCGGAAATTGGTATCCCAATATTTAAAATCAACAGGAAAGAACTCACAAAAAAAAGGATGCGAGTACCCTCGAGTACACCCGTTTTTGGGTTCGTCATCTTGAAACGAAATCGTGTTTTTTGACATCGAAAGATTACAAAATGCTGGTTAAAACCGTGCAGTGCTGCGGTTCAATTCTTTGCAGGCTTTTTTGAACAACTTGTTACCGTCTAAACATCACGATTTTAGTGAACCTGCCATCTTGTTTAGTAAACAAGAATCACACGAGTCAGGCATATGCGTGACAGAACAATGATTTATTCAAAGGTCATATTCTGAATTCTGATTGCATTTAAAACCGCCAGCAAGGTCACACCAACGTCCGCAAATACCGCCTCCCAAAGCGTCGCCATACCGAGCGCTCCGAGTATGAGTACAAATATTTTAATGCCGATCGCAAGTCCAATATTTTGCCAGACAATGTTCCTTGTTGCTTTACCTATTCGTATGGCTGTAGCAATTTTGGATGGCTGATCGAGCTGGATCACAACATCTGCCGTCTCTATGGCAACGTCGCTTCCCATCGCGCCCATGGCAATGCCAACATCACTCAGTGCAAGAACAGGTGCATCATTAATCCCGTCTCCTGCATAGGCAGTAAAGCCCGGGTAGAGATTCATAATCTCCTCCAGCTTTTCTGCTTTCTGATCCGGAAGCAATTCCCCAAACACCTGGTCAATATTCAGATCGTCTGCTACTTGTTCAGCAACAGACATCATATCTCCACTTAGCATAATAGTACGTTCTACACCAAGCGCATGCAGCTGTCTGACAGCGTCAGCAGCATCTTTTTTAATCCGGTCAGAAATTGTAATAGTCCCCTCGTGACGGCCATTGACGGCAAGGTAAACGACAGATGTGTTTGGGTTGCCGTTTTTGCGATATCCATTGACGTCAATCTGCTCTCGCTCCATCAACTTTCTGTTGCCAATGTAAACCTCATTTCCTTCAGCAACTGCTCTCACACCGTATCCGGGAATCTCTTCCTGCTCATTCACACCGGGACTAGTTTGAAAACCAGCTCCAATTGCCTCAGTAATCGCTCTTGCAACCGGGTGGGTGGATGATTTTTCAATGGCTAGCAAAAGCGGCAAAACATCCTTTCCGTTTCTGTTACGCAAATCAATATTCTCCACTGAGTACCTGCCCTCCGTAAGAGTTCCTGTCTTATCAAAAACAACCGTTTTAACTGATTTTAGTACATCAAGGAAGTTTGACCCCTTTACCAAAATTCCGTTTTTAGATGCGGCACCAATCCCTCCGAAATATCCCAGTGGAATTGAGATGACAAGAGCACACGGACAGGATATCACCAGAAATACGAGCCCCCGATAGAGCCACTCATCAAACAGATAAGGATTCACAAAAAATGCGGGCAAAAATATCAGCAGAGCCGCAAGCAAGACAACTACCGGCGTATAGATTCTCGCAAACGATCGAATGAACACCTCGGTTTTTGCTTTACGGGATGAGGCATCCTGAACCATCTCCAGAATTCTTGAGATTGAACTGTTGTCGTACGATTTTGCAACCTCAATCTCTATAACCCTGTTTTGATTTACCATACCGCTGAGTACTGTTTCACCGCTCTTGAAGTAACGCGGCTTACTCTCGCCCGTTAATGCGGACGTATCAAACGCGCTTTTTTCTGTGAGAAGTGTGCCATCGAGCGGAACACGTTCACCGGGTTTTACTCTGATTCTTTCACCGATCTGTACATTTTTCGGGTGAACAGAGGTAACTGAGTTATCTCGAATGACGTCAGCCGTTTCCGGGCGTACATCCAGCAGTGATTTGATATTCTCCCTCGCCTTATGCACAGCTCCGTGCTGGACCAGTTCGCCGACTGTATAAAATAGCATAACGGCAACACCTTCGGCATACTCACCAATATAAAATGCACCAACGGTTGCAATTCCCATCAGGAAAAATTCGGTAAAGAGATCTCCATTTACTGCGTTTTTGACAGCCTCTTTGAGTACGGGAAATCCGACCGGAAGGTATGCAGCCAGATACCAGATCAATCGAACAGGATCTGCAAACCATCCGGACTGTAACACGTGCTCAAGCACCAGTCCTAAGGCCAGAAGAAGAAAGCTTACTACTGGCGGCCAGTACTTTAAAAACCCGTTACGATCACCATTACTCGCTTGATTCGACGAAGCACTCGATTGGCATGAGTCACAACATCCGCTATCGTTAACCTGTTTTGTATTGTTCATGATCCGGTTTCAGACACTGTATTATCATTTCACCCGCCTCAAAAATACAAGATCATTGAATGCAACTGTATTGCAAAAATCAGCCGGAACAGTCAGGGCAGAGACCCGTGATCACAAAATTCCCATAGGCAGGTTTGAAAGCATCCGGAAGATCTATCTGCGGGATGGAAAGGTCTTGAAAACAGAAGGTATTTTCACAGGCCGAGCAATAGAAGTGGGCGTGCATATCGTTGGGATAAGAACAGGTACAGTTCTCAGCGCACAACCCATATTTTGTACTTCCACTCTCATCATAGATTTGATGAACCACCCCGTGCTCCTGAAATGTTTTCAATGTTCTGTAGAGTGTGGTACGGTCTGCGTGTGAAAAGTGTTGTTCAAGATCAAAAAGACTTACTGTGGCTTTTCTATCGGACAGATATTTTAGAACCCTCAGGCGCATAGCTGTTGGCTGAATACTTCTGGATTTGAGTCTCTGTTCTGCTAAATCGGATGTCATTTTGATTTGACTGAATTTTTTATTCTAATGCTAAGAGGACTTTGCAAAACCAGGTATTTTGTAAAGCCCTCGCTAAATATGATATTTATTTACATCTAATAACAACAGGTACGTGAGCGCTTTGTTGCTCTGCATCAAGTCTGTTTATCACCGAACCCTCCCCCGCCGGGTGTTTGCAGAATGAACCGATCTCCTTTTTTCAATTCAGCCCCATCCCGCCATTCCAGTTTTTCTTTTTCACCATTGAGTCTCTCAATCCACTGACGCCCGCATTTTGCTTTATCTCCCCCCTGAAGTCCGTATGGTTCAACATTTCTGTGCTGTGTCAAAACAGACAGGCTCACCGGCTCTAAAAACGTGAGTTCCCGAACCATGCCGTTTCCACCGTTCCACTTACCTGCTCCTCCTGACTCTACCCGAATAGCATATCGGTCAAGCCGGATCGGGTAGCGATGTTCTAAAATCTCGGGATCTGTCGCGCGGGTGTTGGTCATGTGCTGATGAACCGCATCAGAGCCATTAAATCCATTGCCGGCACCTGTACCACCGCCAACGGTTTCGTAATATCCAAATCGGTCGTTGCCGAATAAAACATTATTCATTGTCCCGTAACTGCACGCGCTCAACCCAAATGCTTTCAGAAGTGTGTCCGTGAGGCGCTGACTCGTTTCAATATTACCCCCAACTACGGCCGGACATTCCGAGGGATCATCCGGAAACACCGGATTCAGCATGCACTCCGGCAGATTCAAGGTTATGGGCGTTAGAAGTCCATCGTTTAGCGGCAGCGGCTCATTAATCATCAGCCTGAGCACGTACATCACCACACTTGTCACAATAGATGGATTCGCGTTAAGGTTTCCTTCATTCACCGGTGAGGTGCCGCTAAAGTCAATCTCCATCGACTGATCGCGAACTCTACAGGTAACAACCAGATGTGACCCGTCGTCCATTATTTCCGTGGCACTATATTCGCCATTCGCGATCTCTTTCAGCGTTGAGCGCATCCTGTCGGCCGCATAATCTTTCAGCCTGCGCATATACTGCGTCACCTCACCAACCCCAAATTCCCGAGCAAGGTGTTTCAACTTTTCTGCACCCCGATGATTGGCAGACACCGCCGATTGCAGATCCGCCATATTCTCCCTAAGTGATCGCGTCGGCCATTCTGCGCCTGTTAGTTTATCCCTGATGGCATCCCATCTGAACGTACCACCTCGTGCCAAAAACACCGGGGGAATAACCACTCCCTCCTCCGACAAACGTGTAGCATCAGGAGGCATTGAGCCCGGCCGCTTTCCACCTATTTCGGCATGATGAGCTCTGCTCGCCGTAAATCCAATGCGCTCACCATCAACGAAAACCGGCGTAATGAGCGTCACATCCGGCAGGTGCGACCCCCCAAACGCCGGGTGGTTAGTGATGATAATGTCGCCTTCTTTAAACCCTCCAAGGGTTTGGAGGGTTTTTAAATAATCAATCACCGTCCTCACACACGTCCCCATCGCTCCAAGGTGTACCGGAATGTGAGGCGCATTCACAACCAGGAAACCATCACGATCAAGCATTGCGCATGAGAAATCGAGCCGTTCCTTCACATTTACCGACATCGACGTTTTTCTGAGGACTTCCCCCATCTCTTCCGCCACAGAGGCAAAACGGTTTGTATAGAGCTGCAGATTTACCTCGTCTGAGCGTTGATCAGTCTCATTCAACCCTCCAAGGGTTCTCCCGGGGGATCGCTTTGCGGCAAACCCCTGGAGGGTTTTAAAAACCCACGTACCATCTTCAAGCAATTTACCCTCCCATCCTTGTTCAACAACCGTGGAGCTGTAAGCATCCAAAACCAGCGCCGGTCCGTAAACAGAAGCTCCCACACCTAATCCTGACCGATCGAACACACTTGCTTCAATTTCTCCCATTGAGGTTACAAAACGGGTACTATCTACCGGATCGGGTTGATAAGCCTTTTTGTGTTCCATGTCGCTATCGGCTTCAGAACGGTCGCCCGCTTTTTCCGAAACCCGTACTCTAAGCACCTCAATTTCAATCTCGCGGTCTTCAATCCAGTGTCCGTACTGACGGCGATACTCTTCTTGGAACGTCTCCGCAACATTAAACCCGGGCCCGGGTAACCAGTCGATTTCTACAGAACTCTCCTGACCCTGAAACCGAAGGAAGAGTTGCTTGTGACCGTCGGACATAGCGTCAATCTCAACTCCCTGTACTTCAAGCCCTGATTGAGCTTTCGCTTCCAGGTCGCTAAACCACTCCCCGAGCGATTCCTCTACATCCTTGATAGGTTTCAGGATCTGCAAGGTTTCAATCTGTTCCAGCTTCGCCTGCCGCAGGCCATACGCACTTAAGAGCCCTGCATCTGATGGTACGAGCACTGTTTGTATATTCAATTTTTTAGCAATTGCCATCGCGTGCTGTGCCCCGGCACCTCCGAACGCCACCAGAGAATAGTCAGCCGGATCGAACCCTTTTTGCGTAGAGATTTTTGCTATCGCCTGGGCCATTCGTTCGTTTGCAATATCCAGAAAGCCGGATAGTATTTGTTGATCCGAAAGCCACTCCTCTTTATTGCTGTTGATCTGTTTCTTCAGCTCCAGGAATTTTTTTTCAGCAGCTTCCCGATCAATGGTAATGTGGAAGTTGGCGGGATTCAGCCTGCCTGTAAGCAAATTAACATCGGTAATGGTAAGCGGCCCGCCTCGCCCATAACAAGCAGGCCCGGGATCGGCACCGCCACTCTCGGGTCCCACAGTAAGACTCTGACCGTCATATCCACATATTGATCCACCGCCCGCTGCCACTGTTTCAATCTCAACTGCGGGTGCCGATAGCCTCGCATCTCCAACAGAGTGCTCATACACGTAATCTATGGTTCCATCGTAACGGGAGACATCACTACTGGTCCCTCCCATATCAAAGGAGATGATTTTCGCTCCCGCACTATCAGGATCATGTTTAAAAGCACGTTTCCCAATCGCAGCCGCACCGATTACCCCACCTGCAGGTCCACTTAACAGTCCGTCTTTCGGCCGGTAATACTTTGCCTCGGTCAGGTTGCCACCGCTGCTCATCACCCGGAACGAATGCCCCTTTATCACGTCCGATATTCCTGAAAGATAGCGCTCCATAATCGGGGTGAGGAAAGCGTTTACGTCTGTCGTGACTGCCCGTGGTACAATTTTAATCTCTGAACTCAAGTCGGCTGAACGTGATATATATGTTAATCCAAGCTCCTTTAGAATCTTCTCCACCTCTATTTCATGAACGCTGTTTCTGTAGCTGTTCATCAGGCAGATTCCCACTGATTCAACATCTTTCAGATATGGCTTGATGCGCTCTTTAAGAAGATCCTTATCCAGCGGCTTGATGATATTCCCATCTGCATCAATCCGCTCGGGAACCTCCATGACATGCCGGTAAAACGGGGCCGACTTTTGGATGTTGAGAGCAAACAGATCAGGTCGCTGCTGGTTCTTGATCTTCAGAAGATCCCGAAACCCTTCCGTGATCAGAAAAAGTGACGCTGCTCCTTTTCGCTCAAGAAGCGCGTTGGTCCCTTTCGTTGTAGAGAGCCGTATCTCCAGCGGTGGAAACTGATTCCCGGGAGCCGTTTTCGTTACCAGTCGTGCAGCAAGTACCGGTGCCTCTTCCGGACTTCTGATTTCAAAGGCTTGGGTCGAAATTCCGGAAATTTCAATGTCTTGTCGAAATGTCAATACCGAGCTTGACGCATCAAAATCCTCAATATCAAACTGCTCGTCTGGCTTGTCGAGCAGCCAGAAACTGCATCCATTAAAAAAACTATCCGGAAGGTCCTCTTGTATAATTATCTTTACTGAGCGGGTCGAAAGCGCACCTTCAGCCATTCCCCGTATCGCACTGCTGCTCAGAACTTTCCTGCGGTGGACAGTTCCTTCCGGATCATATGCAATACAGTCCGTAAATGTGCCGCCAGTATCAATATAAAGTTTCCAAAGAGAAAGCACCGACCGGGTTGATGCAGAATGAGGTGTTTTGTTCATAAAACAGTCGTCAAAAAATCGGGTTCGCCAAAAGATGGCAGATTCACCTGTGAAAGGAAAGGCTGGAGTTGGAATGTTTGGGATTTAAATACCTCACCTGCAACGGAAGAGACAACAGCCTAGCGTACGGCGACAGTTCAGAGGTTGGTCCAACTATTCCGAGTTCGAGTCATACACCTGTTTCTCTCTTTGCTTCACCCAATACCTTATCTCTGACAATACAGCATCAATATCCTCAAGTACTTGAATTTCTTCAAATCTAATAACCTGAACGCCGTAAGACTCGAGTCGCTTTTGGCGGCGCACATCATATGAAATTTTGAAGTCATGGGATCTGCCATCGAGCTCTATTACCAGCTTTAGCTGTTTACAGCAAAAATCTACAATATAATTGTCCATAGGAGTCTTTCTATCAAAATCATAGCCATAAATCTGTTCTGTAAGGTATGATCTCAATTCTAACTGCTCTCTTTTTCATGATGTGATTTTTTATCTCTTGGTTAAGAACATTTTATTTAATAGATAGGAGTTAGTAAAGAAATTACAAGTCCTAACGATCCACCTCTGGCTCGAGAAACTCTCACTCAGTGAGATTTCTTTAGCCACTCTCCTCCAAAGAGCTGTGAGAAATTAAAGACTAAAGTTCCGGCTAACTTAACTTTTCTAAGGCTATGAATCTATTTCGAAGCTCCCCTCTCTGTCAAGTCCCGCCAGGCGCAGAGCTTGTCCGGCCACCGACGGAAGGGTCGGGGGTGAGTCAGAAAGACTGGTAGTGCTGAATTTAACAGAAACCTTAATTTACTTAGGCGCCATTTCTTTGGAAATCAATTTTCTCACAGCCTCCAAAAAAGGGAGGAATACACCTCTCCTCTCGGGAGGAGACATAGCACAAAGCGTTCAGCGACTGCTCAGAGGTGGGCTTCTTAAGGGATGATTTTTTAGCTCAAAGCGGATCTCAGTGCCACCAATAACCCACCCCTCGCAGATAAAAGAACCGCTCCGCGATCTTTTTCTTGCTTTTCCCCTCCCGAAATGGGAGGAAATGCTACCAGCCATTTTTCGTAACTCCATAACCTTCACTACCTTCCCACCATGAAACAACGCTTACTCAACATTTTGTTTTGGTCTGTCATCTCAGCAGCGTTCATCGGGCCGGGTACGGTCGCTACTGCTGCGTCTGCCGGGGCTGGTTTTGGGTACACCCTGATCTGGGCCCTCATCTTTTCAACAGCTGCTTGCTATATTTTACAAGAGGCTTCCGCGCGTATCACCGCTGTTAGCGGGATGAATCTCGGCGTGGCAATGAGAAAGGAATACGGATCGAGCCTGCCCGGTAAATGGGTGATTGGGCTCGCCCTGGCTGCCATTCTCAGCGGGTGCGCAGCCTTTGAAGCGGGCAATATTCTCGGAGCAGTTGCCGGACTTTCACTCATAAGCGGAGGAATTCCTGTTCCGGTCATCGTTTTGACGATTGGCGTCATTGCGGCTCTTCTGCTTTGGAAAGGCACTGTTCAACAAATTGCAAAACTGCTTGGCGGTATTGTTGCTTTGATGGGCATCTGTTTTCTAATTACGGCCCTGATGATTCCGCACGACCTCAGCGCTATTTTTTCTGATGGTATGATACCAACCATTCCCACCGGATCGGAAATACTGGTTCTCGGACTGATCGGGACAACCGTTGTGCCCTATAACATTTTCCTCGGATCCGGCCTTAAACACGCTCAGTCTTCATCAGAAATGAAACTTAGTCTTGGTATCGCGATTGGACTTGGCGGACTGATATCCATCGCCATTCTCCTCACCGGAACGGCCATCACCGGAGATTTCACCTTCGAAAAACTCTCATCTACCCTATCAAATCAACTGGGCGGATTTAGCTCCTTCTTGCTTGGAATCGGACTTTTTGGTGCTGGTCTCAGCTCCACTTTAACCGCTGCACTGGCCGCATCCATCACAGCAAAGTCGTTACTATCAAACAAAACAAACGCGCAGGCTTGGGCAGACAATGGCTTGCGGTTTCGGTCTGTTTGGATCAGTGTACTGGGCATCGGACTTCTATTCGGAATGATGGAGCTTCAGCCCGTGCCAGTTATTATTCTCGCCCAGGCACTGAATGGAATAATCCTGCCGGTCATTGCAGTGATTCTTTTCCTGCTGATGAACAACAACCGCGTGCTTCCGGGGCAGCATCAAAACGGGACCGTTCTGAACTTGTTAACAGGCATCGTCGTATGGCTGACAATCCTGATCGGACTTACAAACCTGTTGCGCGCCTTGTCGCGGATCACTGAGTTTGACATTCCTGATCAGACAGTCATTACAGTAATCTCAGTCATTATTTTTCTGATTGTTATCGTCCCTGTACTTAAAAAAAGTGTGGGCGTGCGTTCAGAGCAAAATCAGTGATTCGCAAAATATCTATTTGATGAATGTCAGTCTTCAAGAATAAACCGGGCGTAATTATCGCCAGCAGAACTCTACACATCAGTAAGTGTGTTAGTGAGTATGATTGTAGATCCTTCAACCAATTTAATTTTTCTCAATAATCAAGCCTACTAATTATTAGACTGTTTGAGCGATGACTCACATTTCTTCAACTAAATCCGTATTATTTCAGGCTTGATGACAACCAAATTATTATTGATGCCCTACTCATTACCGATTGAGAAATTCCAATCACTTAAAACTCCATTTTACTACTATGACCTCGACTTGCTGCAAGAAACGCTTGGTCAGGTCAGGAAACATGGCCTTTCAAAGGGTTATCACGTCCATTTTGCAGTAAAAGCCAACTTCAATCTTCCCATCCTGCACCTAATCCGCAAGGCGGGACTCGGAATTGATTGCGTGAGCGGTAAGGAGATAGAACGTGCGATTGAGGCGGGCTTCAAACCCGAACAGATTGCGTTTGCGGGCGTAGGAAAAACTGATGAGGAAATTCATACGGGGCTGTCGCACAATATCTTTTCATTCAACTGTGAATCAATTCAGGAAATCAAAGTACTGAACGAACTCGCAAAGAAAGCCGGGAAAAAAGCAAATGTGTCAGTCCGTTTAAATCCAAATGTAGAGGCAAAGACTCACAAATATATCACCACAGGGCTCAGTGAAAATAAGTTCGGCGTAAATCCCGGTCACCTTCCACAGCTATTTGAGATATTGCCTTCATTAGATTCGATCACCCTTACGGGGATTCACTTCCATATAGGGTCTCAAATAAGAGAGCTGAAACCATTTAAGGATCTATGCGAAAAAGTAAATTTCTTCCAGGATCGATTTGAAAACGAAGGCCTGATCCTGACGCACGTCAATGTCGGTGGTGGATATGGCATTAACTATGATGATCCTGACGGTGAGCCGTACCCTGATTTTGAATCATTCTTCAATCTTTTTAAACAGAATCTTGAACTGAGGGACGGCCAGCAAGTTCACTTTGAACTTGGGCGAAGTATTGTGGGACAGTGCGGAAGCCTCATCTCAAAGGTGCTGTTTATAAAAGAAGGAATTGCTACGAATTTTGCCATACTTGATGCGGGAATGACTGAACTCATTCGCCCTGCGCTCTATCAGGCATCACATAATGTTGATGTACTCACATCTGAAAAATCTCCTAAAATATACGATGTCGTCGGCCCGATCTGTGAGACATCCGACACGTTCAGAAGAGGGATTCAGCTTCCGGAGTTGGAGCGGGGTGATCTGGTTGCCATTCGAAGTGCGGGCGCCTATGGAGAGGTCATGAGCAGTGGATTTAACCTGCGGGAGAAGGCATTGGCTCACTATTCTGATCTGAACGAATGACGGCATGATATCTCCAGGATGGAGTTTATGTCCCAAGATCGTAACAAATTGTCTTCGTAAGTCGTATTTTTAGGCCGATTAGTTGTTTTATGTGTATCAAATGGTACATTCTAATAACTGCCTAACCAAACATCCGGTGCATGTCAGATCGAATTTATTCAGAAGAAGAAGTGGCGCTGCTGATCCGGCGGGCCGTAGAGCTTGAAGCGGAGAGATCACGTTCAGGCAGTAATGGAGATCAACAAGGGCTTACCATGCAGGATCTGGAAAAAATAGCGGCTGATTCGGGTATCGATCCTGAACTCATGCGCCATGCCGCTGATGAACTGCAGAATGACGTGAGTCCCCGTGATATTGAATACACTACTACCGTAAATAAAACAGAGATTGTTGCCGAACATTGGATTAATGGAGAAGTAACTCCCCGTATTCTGGATAATCTTATTACTGAACTCAACCACCGTTTCGGAACCTCACAGGAAGAAATTGGCTGGTTGAACAGACTATTTGATGATTATTCAGGTAAAGCGTTGGTCAATAAAACGCCGACCAGCGCAGATTGGAAATATTACTACGAGTTTGAAATGTATACAACGCGCGCTTTAATTCAGCAAAGGGGAAATAAACTCCGCATAAGGGTTAGTAAACGGCAGGCCTGGAATATGTCGTGGAATTCAGAAGGGTTGAATATTTTCATCGCTCTCTTTAGCGCCTTACTGTTCACTACAATCGGAGGTGTGCTGGGATTCGCTTTATTAGAATCGCCATTGATGGGTGGATTAGGAGGGCTTGCATTAACAGCGTTGTTTGTTCCTGCCACTATTTTTTTTAGCAAGAGGAAAATAAAACAACACAAGCAAGAAGTAACAGAGATAGCTGAAAATCTTGTGATTCAGGCCAAACAAATGGTTAAAGAACTAAACGTTCAAACCGGGTCAGAGAGCCGAACCCGAAATACCGATACAGGCGTCATCGAGCTGGATCCGGACGATAAAAATACGGAAGCAAATACAGATACGTCGGGTCGATTAAGGAACCACCTCAGAGAATAAAATAGCGGCTCAATTCATGCAAGATGTACGGAGCCGCTGACTTCATCAGTTTTAATTCGAAAGAAGACCTATCAGATTTTCACATATAGTGCCGTTACCACTAAATTCATTTAGTTTAACTTACAGCGAAATCTGATGCATTTCCCGAAAACGATAAATTTGCATACTTATCTTATTTACTGGTAACGGTATTAGTTATCTACCTGCTCATCTGAAATAAGCATTTCACTGGGGGCGCGCTCAGACTGAAGCCTGTCTGCGACCTCTTCCATGCCCCGCATCACGCGCAGCATATTAAGTCCCGCAATCTTCTCAAGCTCTTCTTCCGTATAACCGCGGCTCAGCAGTTCTGCAAACAGCGCCGGATAGGTCGATACATCTTCAAGGCCCAGCGGCAGCGACGACACCCCATCATAATCACCACCAATTCCTATATGATCCACGCCTACCTGATCGCGGATATGATCGATATGATCGGCCACCTGCTCCAGTGTGGACTTCGGCATTTCATTTTCGCTCATCCACTCCTCCATCATCTCATTAACTGTGTCCGGCTGGCCCGGATATAGCGACTCCATCTTTTCCTGGTAGCCATTCCGTTCCGCGTACCACTGACGCAGTTCTTCTGAGGTAAAAGACTCTACAAATGTCACCATCACGAGTCCATCCTTTTGCGGCAGCAGTTGCAGTACATCATCAGGCACGTTTCGCGGATGGCCGGAAATGGCGCGGGCGTTTGAGTGCGAAAACATGACCGGAGCTTCCGATACGCGAATTGCATCTTTCATAGTGGCGGGCGTTACGTGAGAAAGATCTACCATCATGCCAAGGCGGTTCATTTCACGAATAACCTCTTCGCCAAACTCCGTTAAACCATCATGCTTAGGCTCGTCGCCTGCTGCATCTGCCCAGTCGAGCGTACGGCTGTGGGTAATCGTCATATAACGCGCTCCGAGCTCGTGAAAACTACGCAGCACTGCCAGCGAATTTGCTATGGAGTGACCGCCCTCCATGCCTATAAGCGATGCAATCTTTCCATCCTCAAAAATGCGTTCCACATCATCTGCAGTAAACGCCATTTCAAACTCATCCGGATACGTCTCTGCCATCCGGTATACGAAATTAATCTGCTCCATGGTTCGCTTAACCGCTTCATCCTCCGGTATGCCGGCAGGCACGTATACACTCCACCATTGGGCGCCGACATGACCTGCTTTCAGCCGCGGAATATCAGTATGCATAGGGTTTTCCAGCTGAGTGGTATCGTAAAAATCGAGTTCGCTGAATTTATAACCCACCCGATTCCTGTACTGGTACGGTGCATCATTGTGTCCATCAAAAAGCGGCACTCGCTCCAGAATCTCTATCGCCTGAAGGCGCAGTTCCTCATCTGAATCTGTTGTCATTTGTGCACCTGCACACGATGCCTGAAAAAGAATCAGAAGTAAAATAGGTATTAGTTTTAGTGCCTGCATAGTATCTGAATGTTTTAGGTTGTAACTATTAAACTTGTCATGATTAAAAAAAGTATATCCAAAATCGCTTTAGATTATTCCACCTGTTTTGCCTGTTCGATCTGCTCGAAACTGATATTTGCCGTTCTCACTTTTATTATCGGGGCCGTCTGAGTCCACGCAAATAATAGTCCGTCATTCATGAGCGCCATTCGCGGAAATCCGCTTCTCCGGCCTGATGAGGTGATTCCCACTTGAATCGGTTCTCCAGCAGAACCATCTTTTGAAACTCTGCGCATCATAACGTACCCTTTTTCTTCTTCTGTAGAAAGCCAGCTTGTATATACGGTTCCATCCTCAGCAACTG
>Ga0307966_1002590_pt1 | contig 13687 bp, 12 predicted proteins | sample OrgLakmetagen646_FD_203141 | JGI IMG/M metagenome (GOLD analysis project Ga0307966, IMG submission 203141) | Saline water microbial communities from Organic Lake, Antarctica - #646 | ecosystem: Environmental > Aquatic > Non-marine Saline and Alkaline > Saline | place: Antarctica: Organic Lake... | reverse complement strand
TTTACATCAGCCATGGCGAGTCACTGGCCAGCGACGTCATGCGCAAACGAATCCATGAGCGCTTCGGGTGGGATACCGAAGTGCCGGAGCTGTTTGACGAAGTGGACGTCTGAGCCGGATTCAGAACAGGGTTATCAGGCAGCCGCCACGGCTACCCTTGTTCCATTGAACGCGGCATTGCCGGTCAGCTCGTCTACGCGCTGTGAGTCGGTCACGTCATTGATTACAGTTTTGGTCGAATATCAGTATTACTTTCTATTAGATTTGTTGGGAATGAATACCTGAGCGGGTGAGATGTTACACAGCTAAGATTGTAAGTCTTACGTCGTTAACAAACAGACTTTATAGCTAAGCATGTCTCGCTAGAATATTACCCACCTCTGCCAGCGCAGAAATTCGTCCTTCAGTCCATTCATGGGCAAAACTTAGCCGCAAAAAATTACGGTACTTATGTTGCGAAGTAAATAGCGCTCCTGGAGTTATGGTTATGCCTTTTTCCTGAGCTTGGCGATACAGCTCAGTAGTGTTTACTGACTGAGGCAGCTCAAGCCATAATGTCAGACCACCCGCCGGCCGAGTCCAGCTTAATGCGGTAGGCAATAATTTCGGGATTAAGTGTTGAAGTTCTTGACACTGTTTTGACAAATGTAAGCGTTTTTTTCTCAGATAGCGTTCAAAAAATCCCCGCTGCATATAATCTGCTATACCTGCTTGCAAGCTGCCACTGGTTGACACCGAAGTAATTATTTTTAACCGTGATATTTCTTGCTTATATTTTCCGGGGGCGATCCAACCAATGCGTAAATCACGAGAAAGGCATTTGGATAAAGAAGAACACAATAATACATTACCCGTTACGTCATAAGAATGTAGAGTGCGTGGACGGCTAAGTCCAAATGTTAATTCGCCATAAATATCATCCTCGATAATGGCCACGTCAAAATTAATACACAGTGCCAATATAGATTGCTTATCATTATCATTAATACATGAACCGGTAGGCGTAGAATAACAGGGCGATATTATCAACACACTCACTTGCCAACGTTTAAAGGCATCCTCTATTGAGTCAATATCAATACCTCCCGTCGGTGAGCTTGGCAGTTCCAAAATACGCAAGCCGAGTGCCTCCATTAGCTGGATAGCACCATAAAATCCAGGGGATTCAATTGCCACCACATCACCGGGTTTAGTGGTCGCCATCAACGCCATCAATAAGGAGCTCTGGCAGCCACTAGTAATAATAACGTCATCACTGTGCAGGTGTGACCCCCCAGCATGTAGCTGGTTAACGATTTGCCGGCGTAATTCTTCAGAGCCCTGTGGCGGGTTATAATAATTTTGTTGGTAGCTGGATTGGCGACGATAGGCCCGGCTTAAGCATTGCCGTAATTCGCGGTTTTCATTTTTATTGTCTTTACTGGGTAATACATCGAAAGCTGCGCCCCTCTCCATGATGTTGATCATCACTTTATCGGTAGACACAGGCAACGGTACGCTTTCTGGGTTGCTGCCACGCTGAGCGATAATAGGCGCCGATTCTTCGTAAGGCGCCTTCACAAAGTATCCAGACCGTGGCCTGGATTCCAGTAAACCTTCCATCTCTAAATAGCTGTAGGCATTAAGCACTGTTGATTTGGACAGTTTTTTGGCTAAACAGAGTGCCCGTAGAGACGGCATTCGCTCACCAGGCTGTCTTTGGCCACTCTTAATATCTTTTCGGATAATATCTGTAAGTTCTTGATATAAATAAGACTTCACTTTTTAAGCCGTCTCTTCATAGCCAGTAATTATTCAATAATAGGGCATCTGTACTTATAAAAATATAATTATCTGGTCCTGTACTCATTTTTTGACGTGCTTTATTCTGGGCTAGATTTACGGAGCAACGATTAACAGCTTAAATAAAGCAGGTGGTTAAAGTGGAAAATAGCGAAAAAGGTCCTACATTTCTTCAAATCGCGGTCAGCATTATGGCTTCTTTTTTTGGAGTGCAAAGCTCAAAAAATCATCACCGAGATTTTGAAGGAGGCAAACCACTTCATTTTATTATCATAGGCATCTTGATGACCTTCTTATTATGCTGCACCATTTACTTTGTTGTTAATGTACTGGTTCTCAATTAACTGCTTATAACCATATATTCCAAGTAAAATTTATAAGAGAGCACCACTATGCTAGAGAACTTGACTGCTGAAACACTTTCTCGAATGCAGTTTGCTTTCACTGTCTCTTTTCACATTATATTCCCAGCTTTCTCGATCGGTCTTGCCAGCTTTCTAGCGGTATTGAACGGCCTATGGCTAAAGACGCACGACCAAGCCTATCTATTCTTGTTTAATTATTGGAAAAAAATCTTCGCTGTCGCCTTTGGAATGGGCGTGGTATCAGGCATTGTCATGTCTTATCAATTTGGCACTAATTGGGCTGTCTTTTCTGATAAAACGGGCCCGGTACTAGGCCCATTAATGGCTTATGAAGTACTTTCTGCCTTTTTCCTAGAAGCCGGCTTTTTGGGGATTATGTTATTTGGGCGTGAGCGTGTGGGCGATTCTTTACACATGTTCGCTACTGGCGTGGTTGCTTTAGGCACCCTGATGTCAGCTTTCTGGATCTTATCGGTAAACTCTTGGATGCACACGCCAGCGGGCTATAGCATCAATGAGCTTGGACAGTTTGTTCCAGAATACTGGTGGCTAATTGTCTTTAATCCTTCCTTTCCTTATCGTTTGGTGCACATGGTATTAGCCGCTTTTCTCACCACTGCGTTAGTGGTTGGCGCTGTAGGTGCTTTGCATCTACTTCGTGACAAAGCCGATGGTGCGGCACGCCGTATGTTTTCAATGGCGATGTGGATGCTGATAGCAGTCGCTCCGTTACAAATCCTAGCAGGTGATTTTCATGGTTTGAATACACTGGAGCATCAACCGGCAAAGGTTATGGCAATGGAAGGGCATTATGACAGTCATCCAGAAGGCGCACCTTTTATCATTTTCGGTATACCGAATGCCGAGGAAAAGCGGATTGACTATGCAGTTCAGATACCCAAACTCTCTAGTCTTATCTTGAAGCACGACCTGAACGCTCCTCTTGCAGGTTTGGACACTATTGCCGATGAAGATGAACCACCCGTTGCCATTGTTTTTTGGAGTTTCCGGGTGATGGTTGGATTAGGTATGGCGATGCTAGGCATAGGCTTATGGGGCTTTTGGCGACGTATTCGCGGTAGGCTTTACGAAGGTAAATTGTTAAAACGCGCCGCAATTATTATGGGGCCAATGGGCTTTGTAGCCGTATTAGCCGGCTGGATAACAACAGAAGTAGGCCGACAACCTTTCACCGTTTATGGGCTATTACGGACATCGGACAGCCTCTCACCGATTTCCGCGCCAGCGGTGGCAGTCTCTTTAGTGGCGTTTATTATCGTTTACTTTTTCGTCTTCGGCGCAGGCACCTTTTATATCTTGCGCATGATGAACAAATCCGCTTCAACCCCGCACCTCGGGTTAAAAGATGGCCCCATCCGCACAGCAATTGCGATTAACCAAAAAGCAGGAGGCCAGCATGGAATTTGAATTATCAATTGTTTGGGCGATGATCATCGCATTTGCGGTACTCACTTACGTCATATTGGATGGTTTCGACCTTGGCATTGGCATACTCTTTCCATTTGCCGACTCTGAGCAAGATAAGTCCGTGATGATGAACAGCATAGCCCCTATCTGGGATGGTAATGAGACATGGCTAGTAATGGGAGGAGGCGGGCTGTTTGCAGTCTTCCCGTTAGCTTATGCCGTGATTATGCCAGCTTTATACATGCCCATCATAATAATGCTGTTAGCGTTGATATTTCGCGGCGTCGCGTTTGAATATCGCTGGAAAACCGATCGTTGGAAACCTGTTTGGGATTTCGCTTTTTTTGGTGGCTCTATAACGGCAGCATTTATGCAAGGTATTGCTCTAGGAGCAATAGTACAAGGCATCAAAATTGCTGATCGTGCTTATGCTGGTGGTTGGTGGGATTGGTTAAGCCCATTCTCAATCCTGACAGGCTGTGCTGTTGTTGTTGGTTATAGTTTGCTTGGTTCCACTTGGCTGATCATAAAAACAGAAGGGGGTATCCAAGCTAAAATGCGAGGCTTTGCTAAATTTCTGGGCCTTGGCACATTAAGTTTTATTGGTGTCGTCAGTTTGATTACACCCTTTCAGGATGCCGCCTATTTTCAGCGATGGTTTTCGTTCCCAGGGATCATCTTTAGTGTGGTAATGCCAAGTTTACTGATACTTTGCTCATGGCTGTTATTTACCGGATTAAAAAAACACAAAGAGGTACAGCCGTTTTTGGCTTCATTGAGCATTTTTGTACTTAGTTTCATTGGTATTGTTATTAGCTTTTATCCCAACATCGTACCGCCTAGTCTAACAATAGCGGAAGCTGCCGCCCCCGATTCCAGTTTAAAATTTACCTTGGTGGGCACAGCGATTTTGATACCTTTGATTCTCGCCTATACCGCTTATGCTTATTGGGTTTTCAGAGGAAAAGTGAATCCTGAAGAGAGCTATCACTAATGGCAGTAAAACGATCAAAACAATTACTTTGGTTTGTCTTTTTATGGATTGCAGGAGTCTCTTTACTAGGGACCATCGCTATGATTATTAAAGCGGTTATTCTATAAATTACTAACTCCAATTTGAGTCTCGTTAGTTTTACGAAAGATCCCAATCAAACACCGGGCGCTCATCTTCCTGAAGCGCCATCGAGCGTTCATTAAGCCAAGCGTTGCGCTTACAGTTGGAGACCGCCAGGTGTTCTTGTGACTATAGATTTCGAAACCGGCCGCGGTGCAAACTTGATAGGTAGCCTATGGATGGTGGCTGCGATGGCAGCTTTTGCTGTCGAAGATGTATTTGTAAAGGCGGTTTCAGAAAAGCTTCCTGTTGCGCAAATTCTGATAATTTTTGGTCTTGGTGGAGCATTCTTGTTTGCTTGCCTAGCTATCTTCAAGAGAGAACGCCTGTTTAGTTCAGCTGTTGTATCCCTCCCGATGCGGTTTCGTGTGCTCTTTGAGATTCTTGGTCGCTTGTTCTATGTACTTGCCATTACGCTGACTCCGTTGTCATCGGCAACGGTAATTCTTCAGGCGACACCGATTGTCGTAGTGGCTGGTGCTGCATTGATCTTTCGCGAAAAAGTAGGGCTGCGAAGGTGGGCAGCAATTGTCCTTGGTCTGGTGGGTGTTGTTATTATTATTCGCCCTGGAACTGACAGCTTTTCAATACTATCGGTTCTGGCAATCCTTGGGATGCTCGGTTTTGCTGGTCGCGATTTGGCAAGCCGCGCTGCGCCGTCCTCGCTAAGCACATCGATTTTAGGCTTGTACGGATTTCTTTCAGTTGTCCTCGCTGGGGCGCTGTTTTCGGCATGGGCTGCGGTGCCATTCATTTATCCTGATGTTGAGACCTCGCTTTACCTACTGGCTGCGGTACTGTCGGGTGTTGTCGCCTATTCCAGCTTGATGAAAGCGATGCGTACCGGAGAGGTTTCAGCCGTGACTCCATTCAGATATACGCGATTGCTATTTGGTATTGCCTTCGGAGTTTTACTGTTTGACGAACAGCTAGGCACTTCGATGCTGATTGGTTGCGGCTTGATTGTTGTATCGGGACTATTCATTCTTTGGAGAGGAAAAAAAGCACACCCCTGAAATAGCACCGCTGATGTGGGGGCTACTAATGTCCGCTTTTTCCAGAGTCGTCGGAATGCCTCGTTTCAAGCATTACAACTACGATCAAGATGCCATGGCAGTCATCAATTACCAGGAGCAGCTCCAGCCTGGTACCTTCGAGCACGCGGTTCACTATCTTATCGAACACAAGCTGGATCTGTCGGTTTTTCATCTCAAGTACCGCACCGATCTCAGCCAGCAGCCAGTAAATGATCAAACTTGCGGCAGTTGATCGCAAGGTGCGAAAAAATAACAAAACGGCTGCGGATTAGGCTTTGAAAAGGGTTTTTCTACGGCCTCGTTATACCCCCTACCAGGAGTTCTTTATGCAACGTACTTTTTCACAGCGAGTAACTCCCTACGTCGAGGCCGAATTGGCGAATGCCAAGCGTGCACGTTAAGGTCCATGCGTTGATGCTGGTATGGGCTTCTCGCAATCGCTCAATCAAAGAAGCTGTAGGTCAGGTTTTTCGAATTGTGGGTGCTGCGATTAAAACAGCACTTGGCCGATTTGATTAAAAAGTCCAAGTCTGGTGTATCACCATCCGCGTCACACGAATGGCCTTGTCTCCGCTTCGCTGCGGTTTTGTCACCTTTGATGGCGGGCGTTTACACTTACTTTGATATGAGAGAAATTGAACTTGAAGCAAAAAAATAGAAGCGTCAAAGACATTTCTGAATTTACAGTTAAAATTATTTCAAGAAGTCACTGTGCTCACATCACGAATTGCAACGACACCAAAAAGCGAAAGACAACCGGAAGATATTCGAAGATTCTGGCAGCTTTATTGGGGTGAGTTAGCCGCAAGTTGGAAAGTAGAGCACTGGAAAAAGGATTAAGAAACCACGATGAATGTCTTATCCTTACGCAAAGCAATGTTATCGATGCAGTGCCCAGAAATAACTCTGCCCTGATTTTTCCGTTATGGTAAAGGCTATTACCGAGATTCTTCCCACTTACCCGATTAGGAAATAAAAATACGATGACTGCACCAATATTTCACATGATTGGGCAGGCGCCAACCCCCGTCGGACCTTTTTGTCACGCCACCGAGGTAGACGGCTGGGCCTTTTTGACCGGGCAGATGCCAACCGACCCGGCGAATGCGGATGCAGCACTTCCTTCCGGTGTCGAGGCGCAGACGCACCGAGTCATGGACAACCTGATACTCGTACTAGAGGGCATGAGCTTGGGTCTCAAGGACGTGGCGTCAGTGCGGATTTTTCTGACCGAGTTTGAGCGCGATTTTTACTTGATGAACGATGTTTACAAGTCCTATTTTCCGGAAGGAAAATTACCTTCCCGAACCTGCATTGGTGTCACGGCGCTCGCTGTAGGCGCGCTGGTCGAGATCGATTTCGTCGCCCGTCGATAGCAAATTCCGGTGCGGAAAATAAATCTGCCCCGGTTTCTCTTATAAAGCGGCGACGCAGCCATCGCTCCTTGGATCACTGGCACCTTCCATCATACCGTCCGGTTTTTTTACCAAAGCGCCAGCATGACCCATGGTGTCGCTGAAGGCTTCATTCAAACATTCAACGTCGTGCCCTGCTGACTTAAGCCGTGCCAGCAGTGCCGGGTCGAACCTGGATTCGAATTTCAGGGTCGTGGTCGTATCTCCCCAGGTTCGGCCGAGTAACCAGCGTGGGGCCGTCACCGCTTGCTGCAACGGCTGATTGAACATGCCATAGCGGCTGAACAGCATCGCCTGGGTTTGCGGCTGGCCCTCACCACCCATGGTGCCGTAAGTCATGACCCTGCCATCGTCGAAGTGGGCAAGCGCGGGGTTGAGGGTGTGGAAGGGCTTACGGCCAGGCTCCAGCGCCTGCAGCGAACGGGGGTCCAGGGAGAAACTGGTGCCGCGATTCTGCCAGTTGATGCCGGTATCTTTGAGTACGATGCCAGAGCCAAACTCCCAGAAAATGCTCTGGATAAAGCTGACGGCTCGTCCTTTAGAATCGATACAGCCCATCCAGATGGTGTCGCCCGGTTTGGCAGGATCTGGCCAGGGCAGGGCCAGGTCGGGATCGATCTGAGCTGCCAGCGTGGCGAGTTTCTCCGCCGTCAGGTAATCACTTGGTCGTTCCGGCAACCGATCGGGGTCCGTGACCATACGATCGCGTACCCGAAATGCCTGCTTGGTGGACTCCACCAGGCCGTGTATGTATTCGAAGCCTTCTGCTTCGGTAACACCCAACTGATCGAATATGCCAAGGATCATCAGGGAAGCCAGGCCCTGGGTGGGTGGCGGCAGGTTAAAAATTGTCGCACCACGAAGCCTGGTTTGCAGCGGAACAACTTGCATGGCCTGATACACCGCCAGGTCCTCGGCGGTTAAAGGGCTGCCGAGCCGAGTAAGTTCATCGCCCATGGCTTTGCCAAGCTCGCCCCGATAAAAGTCATCCAGCCCGGCACGGGCCAGTTGTTCCAGTGTCGCTGCCAGTGTCGGCTGTTTCATCAGTGAGCCCGCCGCCGGACCCTGGCCGCCAGGCGCAAAAGTCTCAAAAAATCCAGGCGCGTCGCTCATCTGATGAGATTTCTCGGCAGTGAGTCTGGCCTGGCTTTCGGTGACGATTATGCCATCTCGTGCCTGTGCAACAGCGGGTGCCAGCAATCGGGAAACCGGAAGTGCCTTACCCCAAGGCGCGGCAACCCGCAGCGCCTGCTGCCAGCCCGCGATGGTGCCGGCGCTCGTTAGGGCCGCCAGTGGGCCACGGGCAGGAATCTGCTCATGGCCTTGATAGAAGTCTCTGGTGGCGGCCTTGGCGGCGCGACCACAGGCATCGATGGCTACGGGCTTCTTGCCCGGCTCATGGATCAGCCAAAAGCCGTCGCCACCGATAGAGTTCATGTGCGGATAGGTCGCTGCAATCGACGCGGCGGCAGCCACCATGGCCTCGATTGCGTTACCGCCTTCCTTTAAAACGTCCCGGCCGGCAAGAGCTGCTTGATGGTGAGGGGCCACGAACATGCCACTGGCTGAGTGCACTGTTTTAAGCATTGTTGTTGTCTCCGGAATTAATCGTGTTCAGGCTCAGGTTAGCACGCCATAAAACATGCGCAGCGAGGTGATAAACAGAAACAGGGCAAGCAGCCAGCCTGCAAGGGGGGATCGTAGCGCCTTCCTCGGCCATACCGCAATGAGTCGCAATCAAAGCGAAAGCACGTTGAACGGCGTTTGTGACACGGTCTTGCTGAGTTTTTCCGGATTGATCACTGCAGTAAACTGTTCGATGAGACCTGATTCGACCCTCTGCTGGATGCGAGCCCTGGCGAGGGCAATCGGTACCTCAGCGGCCTGCGGCTTGCCGATTACTGTAGTAGGTGCTGCAACTTTAACGGAGAAGTGACGTGAATTACGATCCTGACATGACAATCAACGCCTATCAGGCCGCGTTGGCAGAGGGGCGTGCTAAGCCCCTCGACTGGTGGTCCACCTGCGCAGCAAAGGTCGAAGAGCGTGAGCCTGAGGTGAAGGCTTGGGAAGTCTTGGCTGTCGAGGCCCCGGAACTGGATGCTGGCTTGGCCGACAAACCATTGTTTGGGGTGCCAGTGGGCATAAAAGATATCATCGAGACTGTAGGTTTCCCGACTGGCTGGGGAACCGGTGGCTATTTGCATTCGTCTTCGTCGCTTATCGATGCATCGCTGGTGACGCTGCTTCAGAAGCAGGGCGCGTTGATTATGGGCAAGACAGTCTCAACCGAGTTCGCCTACTTCACCCCGGGCAAGACTCGTAACCCACACGATCCCTCACGAACTCCGGGGGGCTCATCGAGTGGATCGGCGGCCGCGGTGGCAGCTGGCATGGTGCCGCTGGCCTTCGGCACACAGACCGCCGGCAGCATCATTCGTCCGGCGAGCTACTGCGGTGTATTCGGTTTCAAGCCGACTTTCGATACTCTTAGTGCCGCTGGCGTCAAATCGTTTGCGCCATCGCTGGATACCCTGGGCTGGTTCGCTCGTAATATCGAGGACATATGCACTGCTTTTTCGGCATTGACCCGCGCGCCGCGTATTGCGGCACTGAATAACCTCGCCGGGGTGCGTGTCGGAGTTCATAGCCTGCCCAGCGCACTGCCGCTCGATGATGACGTCAAGCAGGCATTGGCCGTAGCTCAAGAAATGCTGGAGAGGGCAGGTGCCGAAGTGGTGCCGCTGCCACTGGACGAACGCTACGAAGCATTGATAGAACACCAAAAGGTGGTGATGGCCTATGAGTCTGCTCAGACCCTCGCCAGCGAATATTCGCGACTATCCGACTGCATGGGTCCCAAGCTGGTCGAGCTGATAGAGGACGGAATGGCGATTGACTATGCACGATATCGAGAGGCGATGCTTGCAGCAGCTAACCTGCGACAGACACTGACTGCAGTATTCGAAACTCAGGTTGATGTCATCCTTGCCGCAAGTGCGACCGGGGAAGCCCCTCAAGATCTCGAGTTTACCGGCGACCCGGTTTATTGTCGTTCCTGGACGCTGCTTGGCGTACCGTGTCTTAACCTGCCGCTAAGCAATGGCAAGGCCGGCATGCCGGTGGGAGTTCAACTGGTGGCGGACCGCTGGCAGGACCAGCGACTGCTGGAGATCGTCAGTACTCTGATGGTAGGGGAGAAAGTCGCATAGGCGACACCCGATCAAGGGAATTCTACGACTGGTTTTTCCACTTTCGACAACTTCAGCCTGATTTTGGACTGAAGTTGTCACGGTAACCCCTCTTTAATCAGTGCCAGCCAGCCAGCCCGCACTAGGGCTTCTTGACGTTCTTTGCTGTTGGGTTACGCCCCGTTAATACGGACACTTCTGAAAAGAGGCACCCTTTGCCGAAGGAATGTTCATATCCAAACGCAGGAAATTCAGTCCGTAATCCCGGGATGCGACGTAGAGTCGCGACCCAGAATATGAAGTTACCAGCTATCTTAAAACCGTCCTTGGAAACAGGGCAGAACCCTATTAAATGGCTAAGTGGCTGGATATATATAGGTTTTTGTAACCTATTCGTCATTCAGGTTGTATATCTCGCGTTTGATTCTAAAGTTCTTGAAGCGCAGGCCGCCAAATAGCTAATTAGCTAACTAATAGGACAACCAACAAAATCGAGATCACAATGACCCTGAAAAAGCGCTTGCTCATCACGTTACTGCTTGTTGGGCTGATACCGGCTGTGGCACTCACATTTTTCAATGCGGAGGTCGCACGGCAGACCCTACAAGAGCAGGCGCTGTCCAGGCTGTCGATTGCGGCGAACATCAAGACGAGTGCTGTTCAGAATTATCTCGAAACGATCCGAAACCAGTTGAAATCAATGGCTGCCAACCGTGGCACCCAAATGGCCGCCGAGACTTTCGGGCGTGTGTTTGACGACTTTGCTCAGAGCGTCAAAGTCGACCCACCAGAGTTGCGGAGTCAGCTGGAAGATCACTACCAGCAGCATTTTCTGCCGACGCTGCAGGCCAATGGGGGCGGTCAGGGTCGCTCGGTGGCGGATTACGTTGGGCCATTGAGCGACAATAGCCTGGCGCTTCAGTTCAAGTACATCGTTGAGAATCCGAACCCTGTAGGGGCAAAAGACGAACTGATGGTTTCTCCCGGTTTCCAGATTTATAATCGGGTTCACGAGCAGTGGCACCCCTCCTTCAAGGACTTTCTGGACCGGTTTGGTTATTACGATATTTTTCTGATCGATGATGAGACCGGCCACATTCTCTATTCCGTTTTCAAGGAAGTGGATTTTGCAACGTCACTGAAAGATGGTCCTTACGCGGATTCAGGGCTGGCGGCTGCCTTCAGGCAGGCCCTCTCGGACCAGAAAAATACGGAACCCCGGTTCATAGATTTCACGAAATACGCACCTTCTTACGATGCGCCTGCCGGATTTATCGCTACCCCGGTGTATTCCGGGGATAAAAGGGTGGGAGTGCTGGCGTTTCAGTTTCCCATCGACCGGCTAAACGCCATCATGCTGGAACGGGAAGGTATGGGTGAAACGGGTGAAACCTACCTGGTGGGTGATGACCTGCTGATGCGGTCGGATTCCTTCCTGGATCCCGACAACCTTAGCGTTGTGGCTTCTTTTGCGAACCCGGAAACCGGTACCGTCGACACCACCGCCGTCCAGCAAGCGCTGTCGGGCAACGCCGGTCAGGCTGTTATTATGGATTACCTGGGGCAACCGGTGTTCTCGGCTTTCCGGCCCATTACCGTGGGCGGCCTGAACTGGGCGCTGATGGCAGAGCTTGATCAAAACGAGGCGCTGGCCCCGGTGCGCAAGCTCTGGTGGATGGCTACCATTGCCATCACAGTGGTGATCTTTGTGGTTGTCGCCGTTGCCATCTGGACGGCTCTCCGGATAATGAGGCCCCTCGGCAAAGACCCGGACGAGCTTCGGGCTCTGGCGGAGCAAGTGGCGTCGGGCAATCTGGTCATCGATCATGCTGATCATGACAGGGCCACGGGAGTATACGGCTCGATGCTCACTATGGTGGCAAACCTGAAAGAGGTCATCCTCAAAATCGAGGAAGCCTCGCAGCGCCAGGCCAGTGCCTCTGAAGAACTGTCAGGCACGACCTCGCACACCCTGGAAAACGTCAATCAGCAAGCCGAGCAGACCGAACAGATGGCGTCGGCCATCGAAGAAATGTCTGCGGCGATCAGCGAGGTGTCTCAGAGTACGTCCGAGTCTGCTGCCGGTGCCCGGCGAACCGATGAAGCGGTCAGCCGCAGCGCCGCCGAGGTGGAATCTTCGGCCTCCGACACCAGGGCAATGGCAGCGGAACTCCAGGAAGCGGAAGCCGGCATTGGTGAATTGCGACAGAACATGGAATCCATCACCAAGGTTCTGGGCACCATCAAATACATCGCGGATCAGACCAACCTGCTGGCACTGAATGCCGCCATTGAAGCGGCCAGGGCCGGTGAGCAGGGCCGCGGTTTCGCAGTGGTGGCGGATGAAGTGCGCAGCCTGGCCCAGAATACCCAGAAGGCCACCGAGGAAATCAGCAGCTCCATCGAAACCCTGGTGAACTCATCAGAGCGTGCCTCCAGCGTGGTCACCCGATGCAGTTCCTGGGCCAGCGGAATTTCCGATCGGGCCGGCGGCATTGTGGTACAGCTCCGTGCGGCTGTGGATGAGGTGGCCCGGATGTCCGGGATGGCAGAGCAGATCGCCACGGCGTCCGAGGAACAATCGGCCACGGCGGAGGAAGTAACGCGCAATGTGTCCGCTATTTCCGAAAAGTCTTTTGAAACCAAGCAGGCAATGGCGCAGATATCCACGGCCAGTGGTGACCTGGCAGAGTTGTCCCATCAGCTGAAGGATCTGCTGTCCCGGTTCAAGGTCAGCTGACCGTCGGGCAAGGCTGGAAGAGCAGAGGAGTGTTGAAGTGTTAGAGGTGATTGTTCTGGCGCTGGCGTTGAGCATGGATGCCTTTGCTGTTTCCATCGGGCTGGGCGCCAAAAATACGGGTCGGGTGCCGCCACTGGCGCTGAAATCAGCGATCTACTTTGGCCTGTTCCAGGCGCTGATGCCACTGATTGGTTATCTGGGGGGCAAAGGTGTTATCGGCTGGATGGCTTCCTACGCCCCGTGGATTGCGTTTTTCCTGCTGGTGCTGATCGGTGGCAAGATGATTGTCGAGTCCGTGTCTGAGGGCATTGAAGAAGACATAGCCGCGATCACGCATAAGGTTATGCTGCTGCTTGCCATGGCAACCAGCATAGACGCCATGGCTGCCGGTTTTTCGCTGCCCCTGCTTGATGTCAATCCCATACTGGCTTGCACTATCATCGGCGCCATCACCTTTGTGTTCAGCGGGGTAGGCGTCTACGTGGGCGCGCGCAGTGGCACCTGGCTTGAGAGCAAAGCAGAACTGTTTGGTGGTATTGTGCTGATTCTGATCGGCATAAAAATCCTGCTTGCCTGAGGTAGCAGTGGATATGTCACCCTTCGCCAAAATAGAGT
>Ga0307966_1002587_pt1 | contig 13695 bp, 18 predicted proteins | sample OrgLakmetagen646_FD_203141 | JGI IMG/M metagenome (GOLD analysis project Ga0307966, IMG submission 203141) | Saline water microbial communities from Organic Lake, Antarctica - #646 | ecosystem: Environmental > Aquatic > Non-marine Saline and Alkaline > Saline | place: Antarctica: Organic Lake... | reverse complement strand
CCGACAAACCGAGCAGCACCAGACTTCCGGCGACCAGTTGCCAAGCGGTCAGCGACATGAGGTCGTTGCCGGGGCGAAGCTTTTTCACGGTCACGCTGGCCACGGCCGCGCTGACCGAAGAACCCAGCGCCAACATCGCGCCGAGCAGGGGATGCCCGGGTTGTTCGCGTAACGAGGGCAAGGCCATCAGGGTCACTCCGGCCAATCCCAGGCCCAGCGCAAGCGCCTTGATCAGACCGATTTTCTCACCCAAAAACAGCGAGGCCAGCACGATGATGATGAGCGGTTGGGTGTTGCCCAATACCGAAGCGATACCCGCGCCGGTGTAGGCCGGGCTGGCAAACATCGCCCCGAAAGTCAAGGTGGTGGCCAGCAATCCCAAGGGCAGAATCCATCGAGCCAACCTCGCCTCCGGCCAGAGCGGTTTTCGGCGAATCACCAGCACCAGCAAAAGGATCAACCCGCCGAGGAGAGTGCGCGCTCCCGCGAATTGGAGCGGTGGTGCGAATCCCAATCCTACCTTGATCGCTGGGTAACAGGCAGCCATCGGCGCGATGACGACGAGCATCAGCCACGCTTGCCGGGCGGGCGAAAGCGGAGCTTTGGAAGATTGATCGTTGTCTTTCATTCCTAGAAAAGAAAATTGAACCGCAGATGAACACAATGGGATTCGGTTTCGTAAATCTTTAGCCACAGAAGGCACAAGGATTCACAAAACCAGAGCTGCATCATTAGCTTCCAAGGCGTATTTTTGTGTCTTTTGTGCGTTTTGTGGCCATTGAGAATTTTTGTCGCGTAGTGTGATGTCTGTCTATTCCCTTCATCTGTCCGCCTGAAACTATCAGCCGGAATGCGAATGCTCCGGTTGGTCCTCGGATTTTTGTGATCTGAGGAAGAAAAACTCCGTGATCAGGATCACCGCCATGACGGCCGCTGCGACGATGAGAACGAGTGGATCCGAGATGCCTTTTACCCAGAGAAAGCCGCCGAGAACGATCAGATCCAGGATGATTGCGATGACCGGAATCACGGAGTTCGCTTCGATCTCTTTTTTAAGGTGACGAAGCACTCCCCAGTGAATGGCGATGTCCATGATCAGATAAAAGATGATGCCCAGCGCTGCGATCCGGGTCAGGTCGAAAAATGCCGTCAGCAGCAAGCCAAGCACGACCGTATAGACCAGCGTATGTTTCTGAACGCTGCCCGGCATGTGGAAGTGGCGATGCGGAACCAGCTTCATTTCGGTGAGCATGGCCAGCATGCGGGACACCGCGAAAATGCTGGCGATGATCCCGCCCGCCGTGGCGAGCATGGCGAGGATCACTGTAAACCAGACTGCGTATTCGCCCAGCGCAGGTCGGGCGGCAGCGGCCAAGGAGTAGTTGCGCGTGGCGATGATCTCTTTCAGCGACAGGTTGCTGGATACAGCAAAGCCCACCAGCGAATAGATCACCACACAGAGGGCGATTGAAATCATGATGGCTTTGCCCAGGTTCCGGCTCGGGTCTTTCAGTTCCGAACCGCTGTTGGTGATGGTGGTGAACCCTTTGAAGGCCAGAATGCCTAATGCCGTGGCACCGATAAAACCGGTCACCGATGCTCCTGGGTCCGCCAGGGAAAAATCGACTTTCACCGAGTCCGCCGCCCACACCCCGACGACTCCGAAGAGAACGATGCCGCCGATCTTGATGAAACCGAGAGTCGTGGAGATCCCCTGAATCAATTTGTTTGCGGAGAGGTTGATGAAAAAAGCCGCCAGCAACAGCCCCACCCCCAGAACGGGAACCAGCAGGCTGCTGTCATCAATTTCAAACAATTGCAGGGTGTAGGAGCCGAAGGTCCGCGCCAGAAAGCTCTGGGCGATAACCATGGAAAAATACATCAGCAGGGAAAAGAAGGCGGCGGGCAGGGTCCGGCCATACGCCTCTTTCAGATACATTGCGATGCCGCCAGCGGAGGGGTAGGCATTGGACAGCTTGACGTAGGAGTAGGCGCTGAACGAGACGATCAGCGCGGCGGAAAGGAACGCCAAGGGAAACAGGCTTCCCGTCATTTCCGCCATCTGACCTGTCAGCGCGAAAATCCCGGCACCGATCATCACGCCGGTGCCCAAGGCAACGGCACCGATCAGCGAGAGGCTGTCTGCTTTGTATTTCGAAGTTCTGTCGTTCGTATCTTCCATGCTTCTACGGTATCATCTCCCCATGCGAAGACTCAGATTATAAATTCCGGCGATCAACACCCCTGCGAACCAACCCAGGATAAAGGTGGTGACCAGCCCCAGCGCGACTTGTGCTGGGGGCACGCTGGTCTTAAGGATCGGCGCCACGTCGAGGCCGTGCATCAGGCTGTTGAAAAACGTCACCGCCGAATCCTGTGGGACGGTGGCCATTGTCAGCATGCAGCCAAGGTAGAAGACCAGGCCGGTCGCGCCAAAGGCGAGTCCAAGGGATAGTGGATTCAGGGAAGCGGAACTTCCTCTTTTTCTAGTGTTTGTGCTCATGGTCGTTGTCTCCTTTCTCGTCATCATTGTGCATGCCGAAGTGCATGAGGTGGCAGAGCATCATCGCTCCGAAGGCTATCGCCAGCACCCAGCCGCTTCCCAAGCCGAAGGCCGGGAGCAGAAAGATCAGCATCAGGGCAAGGCCGCAGCCGATTACCATCATTAGTAGGTGTTTCATTGTTTTGCTTTTTTGGTTAGACCTCGTGCCGGGTCGAAACCCTTGAACTATCGGCTGGATGAACGCATGTTTTTCATTTCGCGAGTCCCTCGTAACCGGAGATCACGTCGAACAGCTCCTCGTCGATGCTGCTTTGGCGTAGGCGGTGGTAGGTGCCGTGGAGTGTTTCCAGAAGTTCGCCGATGTTTTTATCGGCGCGTTGCATGGCGGCGAGGCGGCTGGCGTTTTCGCTGGCGAGCGATTCGGCGCAGGCGCGGAAGAGGGAGATGAAGAGGTATTCGCGGATGAGGGCGCGGAAGGTCGCGGCTTGGTCGTTGATGACTTCGGGCAGGGTGTTCGTCGGCCAAGGGATTTTGGTTAGGCTTTGCTGCCAGATTTCATCGAGCGGAAGTAATCGCTGGCTCACCGGTTCGTAGAGTGATCCGGATTTGGGTTGGTTGTGGAAAACATAGACGCGTTCGTATTCGCCTTTCGCACGGCGTGATTCGCTCTCTATCTGAATTTTCGCGATGAGCGGAGTGATGGCCTGCACGGAATTTGGGACGATGAAGCGCCCCGCCATGGTCAGACCGGCATCCGCGAGGCGTCCGTAAACACGCTCGCCGACTGCCCAGATTTCCGGTTTCCCGGGCAGATCCGCGAGAGTCTTGACCGTATAGTCGGCGATGGTGTCATTGAAGCGGCCGACGAGTCCCTGGTCGGAACCGAACACGATGGCGCTGATACCTCCGGACTCGGTGGATTTCTTCGGAGCCACTTCCGTTGTCGCTGGCTGGCTGGCGCGAACGCACACGCCGAGGCCAAGCTCCACGGTGCGATAATAGTCGCCCAACGAACGCACCGATTTCTCGTATTGTCCGATGCTTGATGCGGCCACCGCCTTCATGGTGCGCACGACGGATTGCAGATCACCAGCGCTGCTGATCTTGCGACGGAGGCTGACGATGGTGTCGCTCATGATTTCTTGGGTTGGAAAGGTGCGAGGGCTTGACGTGCGATTTCTAGGATCGCTTCCCGGTCTTCGTCGCTCAATTTTTCAGCGGTCTCGAATCTCGCGCATACTTCCGTTGGGATTTTCTCTGCGGCGAGTTGCACGGCCTCTTCCGCTTTGATCATTTCATCGAGCGGCACCGGATCAAAGAGATCAGCGGTCAGCGCTAGCAATACCGCGATCTGCGCTGGCACTGCCACGGGGGAAAATTCCGGCTGCTTCAAGCACGCACGGATGCGACGGCCGTGGTCGATGGTTTTTCGCGTGTCCGCATCCATGCGTGCTCCGAAGCGGGCGAAGGTTTCGAGTTCCTCGAACTGCGCGTAGGCGAGCTTGAGATCGCCCGCGACGGCGCGGTAGGTGGATCGCTGTGCTTTTCCGCCGACGCGGGACACGGACTTCCCGACATCGACGGCGGGCAGCACGCCGAGTTCGAAAAGCGATGGCGAGAGATAGATCTGGCCATCGGTGATGGAGATCAGGTTTGTCGGGATGTAGGCGGAAATGTTCTGCGCTTCGGTCTCGATGATGGGTAGGGCGGTGAGTGAGCCGCCTCCGCGTTCTTCACAGAGATGGGTGGATCGCTCCAGCAAGCGCGAGTGGATGTAGAAAATATCACCGGGGAAAGCTTCGCGTCCGGGTGGGCGGCGCAGCAGCAGTGAAAGCTCACGGTAGGCGCGGGCGTGTTGCGTGAGATCGTCATAAACGATGAGCACGTCGCGCCCGGTTTCCATGAAATGCTCGGCAATGCTGGTGGCCGCATAGGGCGCGATGAAGGAGAGGCCAGGAGGATCATTGCCTTCGGTGACGACGACTACTGTGTAATCCATCGCACCCTTTTTTCGCAGAGTCGCCACTGCTTTCGCGACCGCCGATGCCCGCTGTCCGATGGCGCAATACACGCACAGAACGTCTTTGCCTTTTTGATTGAGGATGGTGTCGAGCGCGATCGTAGTCTTGCCCGTTTGCCGGTCGCCGACGATCAGCTCCCGTTGGCCGCGCCCGATGGGAATGAGCGCATCGACCACTTTCAGCCCCGTCTGAAGCGGAACGGTCACCGGGGCGCGATCCATGATGGCCACGGCGGGGCGTTCGATGGGCAGGCGCTCTTTTGCGGAAACCGGGCCATTGCCATCCAGTGGCCGTCCAAGCGGATCGATCACGCGCCCGAGCAATTCATCGCCCACGGCCACATCCATGACGCGTCCGGTGCGCTCGACCTCATCGCCAGCCTGGAGATTCACAAAATCGCCGAGCAACACGACGCCGATCTCTTCCTCATCGATGTTGAAAGCGATGCCATACATATCACCGGGAAATTTCAGTAATTCGTCAAAGCCCACGCCCGGCAGGCCGGAGACTTTCGCGATGCCGGTGGCCACACTGGTGATGATGCCGATCTCGCGGAGTTTGAGCCGGGGTTCGAATTTTTCGCATGTCTGACCTATGCCAGCGAATGCGGAGTCGAAGGCATGCTGCAAGGTATCGGGCGCTGCACTCATGAAGTTGCGAGTGCGTGCTCCGGGTCAGTTTTTGGAGCTGGCTTTTCCTGCTTTTTCAAAAGCTCTCCGACACCTGTCTGGAGGGAGGTCAGGTATTCGGAAATGCTCCAGGCGAGCTTTTGTCCGCTGGCGTTGAGTTCGATGCCGCTGACGATCTCCGGTGCGACTTCAAACTTGAGTTGCACATCCGCTGAGAATGATTCGTTGATCGCTTTCTGGATATTCGCCTGTTGTTCAGGAGGAAGTTCGAAGGCGCTACGCAGCACGACCGGCTCGGATGACGACTGGATCGCTGCCGCCAGTTTCTCCTTTTCCTCGCCATCCAGCTCCCGCAAGCGGCGCGTGAACACGTCCACGATGCGCTCTTCCAAATCCGAATTCGCGAGATCGACTAGCGTCTTCCGGGCGATGGCGAACACTTCCTGCTGTGTGCGTTGGGTGATGGCCTGCGTCAGGTTCCGCGCCTCGTTTTGCAGCGACTCTTCGCGCTTGGCGCTCATCGCATCGGCAGCCGATCGGGCTTCCTCAAGCAACTTGTGGCGTTCGGCCTTGGCCTCGTCGGTGACCTTGGCCAAAAGGTCGTCGCGCTGCTTGTCGAACTCATCGTTCTTGTTTTTGAAATCGTCACGCTCCTTGCTGGCTGCCGTTTCCTTGGCCTCCGCGTCCGCGATCTGCGCGGCGATGCGTTTCTCCCTGGCATCAATCGCATTGAGAACGGGATGATAGAGGTAGCGCTTCATCAGCCAGACAAGGATGAGGAAGTTTAGCGCCTGCGCACCGACAGTGAACCAGTCAATGAGCATGATGTTATTTGGCGGCGGTGAGCGTCAGGAAATGATTCCAGAAAGGATTGGCGAAAATCAGAATCATCGAGACCACGAAACAATAGATGGCCGTGGACTCGATCATTGCGAGTCCGACGAACAATGTCCGGGTGATGGTGGCGGAGGCATCGGGCTGCTGCGCCAACGAGGTGAGCGCGGTGGCGACGGCTTTGCCTTCGGCGAGGGCTGGCCCCATCGTTCCGAAGCCAGTGGTGACTCCAGCGGTGACGATGGAGGCGATTGCGATCATTGTGGTATCATCCATGATGTGTGTTTGGTTGAGGTTTTTCTAATTTTTGTGAAATAGGAACCGGCTTTTCTTTCCGGGTGCTGATGGCGGCGGCGATGTAAACCGCAGCGAGAATGCTGAAGATATACGCCTGCACCATGCCCGTCAGCAGGCCGAGCAAGGTCATGAGAATGGGAAACAGAAACGGCGTGATCGTGAGCAGGATGGCGATGATCATCGCACCGCTCATCATGTTTCCGAACAGGCGGACAGCGAGTGCCAGCGTGCGCGAGACTTCGCTGATGATATTGAACGGCAGCATGATGAACGTGGGTTTGAGATAGGATTTCAGATAACCACCCACGCCCTGGTTGGAGATTCCGAACATCGGCACCGCGATCAGGACACTCAACGCGAGTGCCGCAGTAGTGGATAGCGATCCGGTGGGCGGCTCGTAGCCGGGTATCACGGTGAGGAGGGCGGACGTGGCCACGAACAGGAAAAGCGTGCCCAGGAAGCCGATGAACTTTTCAGAATGCTTGAGACCCACTTCCTCAATTTGCGTCATCATCCCGGTGACGATGATTTCAAGCAGGTTCTGCCACCGGGAACGCTCGTGCTCCGTGGTGAGGTTGCGCGTGATGAGTTTCGCTCCGACAGCGAGCAAGATCATGGTCCCCCAGGTGAACACGATGGTGCCGTTGAGTTTGAAAAAACCGTGCTGCCAGAAAATGATTTCGTCCGGGCTAAGACGCATGGCTTGCCTCCTTTTTCTTGTTGCGCGTGAGCCATGTCACGGCCAGACGCGCCGCGACAAAACCAACGAGGCACGCCAGCAGACGCTGCCACTGACCACCCGACACGAAGTAAAAACCCACCATGGCAATCGCCATCCGGACAACCGCGCTGGTGAGAAACAAGGTCGCGGGGCGCGGTGATGTGACGCCCTTTCGGATCGTCCACCATAGACCGCCGAAGAATACCGCGCCGAGCGCGACACCCGCCGCGCAGGCCAGAATCAATGCGAGTGGATCATTCATCGTCATCCTCCTGTTCTTCGCGCATGGCCTTGTCTTCCTTGGAAACCCAGCGCCAGGCATTCACGCACCCCAGCACCAGACCCAGGACCAGCAGCGCCAGCGTCCATGATTTTGAGCCGGGATAGCGACCGTCCAGCCAGGCACCCAGTGCCGCACCGAGCAAAGTCGGCACGGCCACCGACCAACCGACGAGTCCCATCATGCCCAGTCCGAACCACACGCCCTGGTTCGAGCGTCGCGCCTTGAGCTTGCGCATGGCCTTCGCCCCAACCTCGTCGGCGAGGGAGGCTTTGCGTTTCGCATCGGAATCTGATGGGTCGTCACTCATTTTTAAAAGTTGCAAAACGATTCAGGAATCCGGTTTCCAATTTCGCCATCACGGAACGGGCGTTGCGTTCGCTCTCGTCGAGCGTTGAAAACTCCTGCGCCACCAGTTCGCGGAGTTTCGCCAAATCTTTACCGACGATGGCGCGGCGCACGGACACGAGGACCTCCGCTCCGGTCTTCACCAGCACGCCTTCATCCACTGCGACGAACACCTCACCTTCTTCTTCCGTTTCATATACCAGGATTCCCGCAGCCAGTGCGGCGACACAGTCCAATCGATGCGGCAGCAGGCCGAACGATCCCATGGGAGTTTCCGCAACAATCCGCAGCACGCCGGATTTTTCCGCAAAAACCTGGAAGGGGAGTAGCAGTTTAAGATTCATGATGAGGTTCCGGCGGGTTCGACCTCCGGCTTGGATTTGGATTTCTCGGGCGGCGAGTCCTTCTTCGCGTCACTGATAGCCCCGATCATGTAGAGCGCGCTCTCGGGGTAGTCCTTGAACTCATCGTTTAGGATGCGCTCACAGCCATCCAAGGAATCCGCTAGGCTGACGAGTTTGCCTTCATGACCGGTGAATTGTTCGGTGGTGAAAAACGGTTGGGTGAGGAAACGCTCCAAACGGCGGGCGCGTGCGACGACGTTACGGTCTTCTGGCGCGAGCTGTTCCAGACCGAGCATGGCGATGATGTCCTTGAGGTCGGCGTATTGCGCGAGCGTGCGCCGGATCTCTTGCGCGATTTTGTAATGACGCTCCCCCACAATGCCGGGCGTGGCCATTTTCGAACTCGATTGCAGTGGATCGATGGCGGGAAAAAGTCCTTCGCTTGCGCGCTTTCGCGATAGCACGATGGATGCGGACAGATGGGAAAACGTATGCACAGCCGCTGGATCGGTGAAATCATCGGCGGGCACATACACTGCCTGGATGGAGGTGATTGCTCCCGTTTCGGTGTTAGCGATTCTTTCCTCCAATCCGGCAAGCTCGGTGCCCATCGTCGGCTGGTAGCCGAGGCGCGAAGGCATCTGCCCCATGAGGCCGGAGACTTCCATGCCCGCCTGGATGAAACGAAAAATATTGTCGATGAGCAGCAGCACGTCGCGATGCTCATCGTCGCGGAAATACTCGGCCATCGTCAGCGCCGCATGGCCCACGCGGAACCGTGCGCCCGGGGGTTCGTTCATCTGGCCGAATAACATGACCATGTTTGGCAACACGCCCGCTTCCTTCATCTCGCGGTAAAGTTCCTCACCTTCGCGACAGCGCTCGCCGATGCCGCAGAAGATACTGACGCCTTCCTGGCGGCCGATCATGTTGTGAATCATTTCCGTGAGCAGAACGGTTTTCCCCACACCCGCCCCGCCAAAAAGCCCGGCCTTACCACCGCGCTCCAGCGGCACCAGCACGTCGATGACCTTGATGCCGGTTTCGAAAATCTCCGACCTGGTGGAACGTGATGCCAACGGCGGCGGATCGCGATGCACCGAGCGCCACTCGACATCGGTCAACGCGGCTTCGCGATCAATCGTGTTCCCGAACACATCGAACATCCGCGAGAGAATCTCTTTACCTACGGGCACCTTGAGCGGTCCGCCGGTGTCCTCGACGGCCATACCTCGCGCCAGACCTTGCGTCGGTGTGAGTGCGATTCCACGAACGGTATGCGCGTCACGCTGCGCCAGCACTTCGATCACGATTTCCCGCTTTTCGCCTGCCCGAAGCACGGTGTGGATCGCCGGCAAATCTTCGTCAAACCGAACGTCCACGACACTGCCGCGGACTGAGATGATGGAGCCGAAATTGGTTTTTTCTTTCATACTTCGATCTCCTCGTTTGGTGCGACGTCCGCCGACGCCCCAGTTGGAAGGTATTTAGGAATGAGGAGCCTAGCAACGCCAATCCGGTTGCCGACCATTCCGGAATAAACGTCGAAGTGATCGGGTGTGCCGGGATCGTCACGCCGGTCAATTCCGGTGGGGAACGCGAACTGAAAACCGCTCATGAGGTCTTCTCCTTTTCCGGCTTTGCGGGTAGATCGCCACCCAGACAAGCGACGATGGCTTCGATCACCCGTTTCGATTCGGTGGGATCTTTGACCTGGATCGAAACCACACCGGCTTCTTTGGCGGGATAGTCGTTCCCACCGGGGAACAGGGCATCGCCGACAAAGATCATCTCATCAATGGCAATACCGAGCGTGTCCCGGAGTTTTCTTATCCCGTAGGCTTTGTCGATTCCGGGCTTGGTGACATCGATGGACGTCGTTCCGCCGAGACGCACGGAAAACGCAGGGATCAGCAAATCGAGACTCGCTTTCATCGTCTTCCGTTTGGAAAAATCCGGATCCCATTTCTTCTTTTCGTCGATGGGTGCCTGTTGCCCAAGGGCGGAGAACGTAATCTGGCTCCCGCGGTCTTCGATGACCTCGCCCCAGGTCTTCGCTGCCTCGAATCCCGAGTCGGTGCTCACCTCTTTTAGCGAGCTGATGATTTTCTCCTTCTCCTGATCGGTGAAATCTTCGGCATAGAGCTGCTCCCAACTGGACTTGTATTGGTAGAACTTGGTTCCGCAGGTGGGGAGCAGGCTTAGATTCCGCAGATGTTTGTCGTGGGGAAGATTGGATAGAATCTGCTTCTCGAATTGCGGCCAGTTTCCGCCGGAAATGATCGCCACCTTTACGATAGCCAGGAGAGCCGAGAGCAAGGTGGCCATCTCGGCATCGAGAGGCGATTTGCTTTCCGCGAGTGTGCCGTCGAGATCGAATACAATGAGTCTTTTCATGATGTTAGATCCGCTTCGGAATTCCATAGCGCGATCGCCGGTTGGTCGGGGCGGTCGTGCGCGTAGGAGAGAATGCTGATCGCAGCGGTGTTGAGCAGGAGACGCTCTGATCGCTGGACGGAAAGGCCGATCCATCGGCCGGCGAGGACGCGGCAAAGATGCCCGTGGGAAAACAGCGCCACATTTCCATCAAGGGTGCGGAGATGGGCAATCAGGCGATCGACTCGCTCGGACATCTGAAGGGGCGTCTCTCCATTTGGAGCGCCGTCACGGAAAAGGTTCCACTCCGGCTGCTCCTCACGAATTTCTTCGGGCGTGCGACCCTCGTAGTCGCCGTTATCCCATTCGGTTAGGTTGGGTTCGATTTCTGGCGTGGGTTTCAAAGCCGCGAGCGCACAGGTTTGGCGGGCGCGTTGCAGCGGACTCGTCAAGACATGCGCAAACGAAACGTTCTTGAGGCGCTCCCCGGCCTTTCGCGCCGCCGCTTCGCCATGCGCGGTCAACGGCAGGTCCGTGCGCCCGGTGTATTGGCCGGAGAGCGACCACTCCGTCTCGCCATGACGGATGAGATAGAGGCGCAGGGAACTGAGTTTGTTTGAAGTCATCATGGTTTCCTTGCTCATGCCTTGTTTTCCAAATCCGCCACTTTCGCCAAACGGCGACGAAAGCGCTCCTCGCCGATGAATCGCGCGGCGAGAAAGGTTTGCGTCAGTTCCCAGGCGAGCGCATGGCCCACGACCAAGCCGCCGAAGCAGATCATATTCAGATCGTCATCCTCGACGCCCTGATGCGCCGAAAAGTTTTCGTGAATCAGGCAGGCCCGGACTCCCGCCACCTTGTTAGCACAGACCGATGCGCCGACGCCGCTGCCACAAATGGCGATACCACGTTCCACTTTCCCTGCGGCAACCGCGCGGGCCAGGGGCACGACAAAATCCGGGTAGTCATCATCCGGCACGAGTTGGCGGTCGCCGAAATCAATCACCTCTACACCGGCCTCGCGGAGCATCTTGGTTAGATATTCTTTCAATTCATAACCGCCGTGATCGGCTGCGATACCCACAACTTTCGTCACCTTCTGCAGACAGCGAGCTTGGAGAGATGAAGTGCTAGTCATTTGAGCCCCCTTTCCATTGCGGCAGTGTATTCCCCGCGCCGTGCGGCTTGGTTGCACCGGGCGCGATGCAGTAGTGCCGCCTGAGCCGCCGCTACATTGGCTTCGTCCCCACGCCAGATTTCCAAAGCCGGTTGCTGAATGGCCCGCGCATACGAAAACGCCAGCGCCCACGGCAGCCGTCCTTTGAAGCGCGCATTCATGGCGTTCAAACGGGCAGAGGCCAGTTCAGCGGATTGCCCGCCCGACAGGAAAGCAATCCCTGGAACGGCGGCGGGAACGGTTCGCAGGAGACATTGCACCGTGGTGTCAGCCACTTCGCCCACCGATACCTGTTGCGGGGAGGTCAGCCCCGGCAACACCATGTTCGGTTTCAGAATGATTCCTTCCAGCATCACGCGCTGGCAATTCAGCTGGATGAAGACGTTTCGCAGCGCTTCCTCAGTGACTTCGAGACACCGCTCCAAGGAATGATTGCCGGACATGAGCACTTCCGGCTCCACGATGGGAACAAGCCCGGCCTCCTGACACAAAGCGGCGTAGCGGGCCAGCGAGTGCGCGTTGGCCTCCAAAGCACTGCGACTGGGAAGTCCGTCGCCGATGGCAATCACCGCACGCCACTTGGCAAAACGGGCACCCATCTGGAAATACTCTCTCAGTCGTTTACGCAATCCGTCTAGACCTTCGGTGATTTTCTCGCCGGGATGACCGGCCATCTCCTTCGCGCCGGTGTCCACCTTGATGCCGGGAATAATTCCCGCGTCGCCGAGAACTTTGAGAAATGGCGTGCCATCCTTCTTCTGCTGACGAATCGTCTCGTCGTAGAGGATCACGCCGCTGATGGACTCGCCAAGACCGGGCGTGGTGATGATCAGTTCGCGATACGCTCGCCGGGCTTCCTCGGTCTGTGGAATGCCGAGCGCGGCAAAGCGTTTGTTGCAGGTTGGATTGCTTTCATCCATCGCGAGAATGCCCTTGTGATCCGCCATGAGAGTCTGCGCGGTGTGGATGAGTTGGCTAGTGGAATTCATGGATTGCTGGATGTTCATGGCTCTCAGTGTTCCGCCTGCTCGTGTGCTTCCACGAACCAAAGGTTCAGGTCTGCTCCACGGGAAACCTGTGTGAAAAGGTCTGCCGTGCCGGCATCGCCGAGCTCGGTGGAAAGCTCGATGGCCTCGCGTATCGTTTCCCCGTAAAAGGCAATCGCATGTGCCAGTTCGGCGACATGCTTTTTCCCGTTGGAGATGTCCAAGGGATACTCGGGCATGCCCGATGCCTTTGCCGCTGCGCGTATCGTTCCCTGTGCAATGCCGCCTAACTGGACGATCCGCTCGGCGATGAGATCCACATACACACCTGTGTCCGTGTAAACCTTGTCGAAGAGTTCGTGCAGAGCGATGAAATGCGGCCCTTTCACATTCCAGTGGGCTTGCTTGGCCTGCATCATGAGATCGATGGAATCGGCCAGCCGCGCTTGCAGCAGTGCGGCCATTTCGATGCGTTTCTTTTCAGGAAGACTGTTCCGGGTATGGGTGAGTTTCGTTTTCAATTCTTCCGTTTTTTGTTTCTTCATGATCTTGTGTTTAATTCATCTTCAGAATAGACGGCTGAATTCCCACGGCTATGGGGTGAAACCCCCAGTTGGCAGTCTCCTCGCCCCTGCTGGTTACATGTTGTGCGATACAGCCCATTTCCAGTTCCGGAAGATCATGCGCCGCATGGTTTTTCCCTTAGAAAAAACAGCCCGGAGCATCATTTCCGGTGCGGGGATACTTTCCTCAAAAACCACCACAGCAGCGTGCAGCCGACCGTCGCGCTGAGGGCGGATCCGACCACCGCACCGATCTTGCCGGACCTCATAAGTTCGTCGTCGGGTGCCAGGCCGGCGATGAACAGCGACATGGTGAGATCGTTTTCTGCGCGGTGGCACCCAGCAGCTGCACCGCCTCTTCATGATGCTGCATTTCGTTGCTTTCTGCCCGATCCTCCCGCAACTGGTGCTCCGTCCCGGAAAGCACTTTAAGCAGACTCCGCTCTGCGAGCCATGGGTTCGACGGCGACAATCAGTTAAGGCACAAACCAGAAGCTCGTCCGCACCTTACTCCAAAGCCTTACGATCCTCCTCCCCTCATCACCGCTCAGTTGGAGCGGATTCGGTAAACGCAGCGGCGGGCACCCGCCAGCATGTGCTCCGTTCTCTCGATCAC
>Ga0307966_1002583_pt1 | contig 13701 bp, 10 predicted proteins | sample OrgLakmetagen646_FD_203141 | JGI IMG/M metagenome (GOLD analysis project Ga0307966, IMG submission 203141) | Saline water microbial communities from Organic Lake, Antarctica - #646 | ecosystem: Environmental > Aquatic > Non-marine Saline and Alkaline > Saline | place: Antarctica: Organic Lake... | reverse complement strand
CCTTTCACCCATTCAACAAACCCTAAAATACCGCGCCGTTGCGCTTATTACTTGAACACAGCAATACATTTGATAATGAAAATGTAATCTACGCAAAAAGTAAGTACTTCTTTGCAAGTTCATTTTATGATATAGACCAGAACAGGCTATCTACTTTACTGCATGAACTCGATGAATTTTATGAATTCATGCTTACTTCATATGAACTTGAACCATTACCAAACCTCATTACGGTAACTATTGCCGAAGACCGTAGCCGAATGTCAGAATTGGCCAAACAACTTTATGGTATAGATCAACAATCATACACTATGGGATTATCTATGCTGGCAAGCAACAGTATGCTGTGTATGATTCCAAAAGATCCGTTCATTTACAGAGGTACCTTAAGGCACGAAATAGTTCATTTATTACTGAATTACAATCATCCTTATTTACCACCCTGGCTATCAGAGGCAATCCCAACATTATATGAAGCTACTGATCGATCTCAAGAGAAAGGAATTTCAAACTGGCGTAGTGAAGTGATTAGAAATATCAAGCCAAACTACAAATATGTTGTCCATTTTGAGGAAGAAAACTTCAGCTTCCCGGATTTTTTATTAGCAGGTGATGATGAATTCAATGGAATCAGTGAAAGTTCTGACGAAATAGAAATAAATCACGTAAAGCAGAGTGTAAACTATGCTATGGCAAGATATTATGCTCTATTTCTGCAGGATTTTGAAGATGATAATATGCTTCAGGAGGTATTTTCAGAAGCTATAAAACCAATCCCCTTATTCAATGAGTCAGAAATAGGTTATAAACAACAAGTCGCAAATTATATCCAAAGTAATTCAAAAATTGGATGGGATCAATTCAGTCGATGGCTTGACAATGCCATACCGGGTTATCCTGCTGAATTAGATTCAAGAGTTCAGGAAGTTTTGAAAGCAGAGGGTTTTTATGATGGAAAAATTGATGGACAATTTGGTCCAATTTCAAAGGAAGCACTGCACAAATATCAAGAGGCTAATAACTTATTAACTACGGGAGAAATTGACACGCAATCATTAGTCCATATGGGACTGCTTAATCCCGGTATTCAGGACTGAAATGTGGGCCCGGTAATAATATTTATGATGCAATTATTAATATGAGTGACCTCCGGCATCCTCAAGCTCCGTAGAAAAGGTTTACTTTCTTTAATAAACAGTGTTTTAAACAATAAGCATAACCACACTTTAATGTGGTACCCCGTCTTTTTTGGTCTCCCGAACATAATAAATCACTAAATATCACATTATAGTATGAATACCATTATATTTAACCTTGAAAAGGTAATAATTTCACTTAAAATCACATTATAATGTTGGTTTCTGAGATCGGTAAAAAAATAAAAGAACGCAGGGATACACTTGGGATCACGCAACCTGATCTTGCCGAGATGGCGGGTATTAGTGTAAATACACTTTATAAGATTGAGACAGGGCAGGGCAACCCAACCGTAAAGGTGTTAAATAAAATTGCCGAAATATTGGGAATGGAGTTAAAACTGACCGTTAAGAAGCCTAAGCTATGAGCATGAAGTCAGCCGATGTATATAGAAACGGAGAACTTGTGGGTGTGCTTACCCGGCATGACAAAAACTCTTATGAGTTCGAATATGACGATTTATGGTTTAACAATCCTGAAAAGCCACCTGTAAGTTTAACCATGCCTAAAACAAAAAAGAAGTACAAGACCGATCACCTCTTCCCTTTTTTCTTCAATCTTTTGTCGGAAGGGGTGAATCGTAAACTACAGTCGAGACAGTTGAAAATTGATGAAGAGAACTATTTTGATCTTTTGCTGGCAACGGCTCATACAGATACGATCGGTGCAATTAGAGTGAAACCAAAAAATTAATAAAGTTGAGTTTACCAGAAATAAAATATTGTCCCGGCACACTGGCGGAAGGATTTGATACCTACAGTCCTACCTGTTTAAAACGGGTATTCAACGGCAGAAAGGTCAGTCACATACTTCCATACAATACTCCTGACGTGAGTGAAGAGGATGCCGAAAAGTTTCAGCAGAATCGAAAACGGGTTTCTATCTCTGGTGTACAGGAGAAGGTGTCCTTGTTGCTTGAAAAAAACAGACTGCGATTAACAGAAGAGGGAGAGCAGGGTACCTATATTCTCAAGCCAATCCCGAGAGATTTAAGGAAGGTGAACCAGGTGCCTGCCAATGAACATCTTACCATGCAGATTGCCCGACAGGTTTTTGATATCCATACCGCAGAAAATGCCCTGATTTTTTTTAAGAATGGAGATCCCGCCTATATCACAAAAAGGTTTGATGTAACTGAGGATGGTAAAAAGATCGGGAAAGAGGATTTTGCTACACTTGCTGGCAAAACAGCCGAGACGGCAGGGCCAAACTTCAAATATGAGTACAGCTATGAAGAGATGACAGAGCTTGTCCGGCAATACATTCCGGCAGCCATGGTGGAACTGGAAAAACTCTTTTCACTGATTCTCTTCAACTACCTGATCTGCAACGGGGATGCTCACCTGAAAAACTATGCGGTGATTGAAACCAAACATGGAGATTATATTCTGAGTCCCGCATACGATCTGATTAACACCAGCCTGTATGTAGACGATACGGCGATGGCATTGAGTGATGGCCTGTTTAAAGACGACTATCATACAGAAAGTTTTGCGGCCAATGCGTTTTATGCATACGACGACTTCTATGGATTTGGCCTGAAAATAGGATTGGTAGAATCCCGGGTGGTAAAGATTCTGAACAAATTCAGATCACATAGCGAAAACGTGCAAGAGTTGACAAAGCGCAGTTTTTTGAATGATGAGATGAAAAAAGCCTACATGGATTCTTATTTGAATAAACTGAAAGCTCTGAACTATTCTATGACCGGCAGGATTTGAATGAGGTTGAAAAGTAGTTTTCTTCCCCTCCACCAAGAGTAAAATTGTTAAATTTTTATATGGTTTGAGGTGCCATTTACGGTTATTATGTTTGCTATTACAATATACCGGCAACTCATTTCGGACAGTAATTTGAGTGAGTAATTCACTAAAGGAATTTAATTCAATTCGATTATAATCAAACAGGGAAACAATGTCAGTAAGTGCATACCAAATCAAACTCGAACTTTCAGAATCAAAACCAAAAATCTGGCGGAGGCTGATCATTCCCGCCGACATGCTGCTAAGTGATCTTCATAAAGTAATACAGACGGCCATGGGCTGGACCAACTCTCATCTGCACCAGTTCATTAAAGGAAGGGTTTTCCTGGAACCTCCAATTGACGATGACTTCCTGGATTCTGCAGGTATCGATTACACCGGTTATACCATCGACAGGCTTTTGGAGACGAAAAATGATAAGATTCGCTACGACTACGATTTCGGGGACGGATGGGAACACATCATCACGCTCGAAAAGGTGCTGAAAGATTATGATAGCGAATTACCGGTTTGCACAGGCGGAGCGATGAACTGTCCGCCCGAAGATGTGGGCGGCATCTGGGGATTTCAGGAGTTTAAAAAGGCAATGAAAAATCCTTCTCATCCGGAGCATGAAATGTACAAAGAGTGGATTGGAGAGCACTACGATCCGGAATATTTTGATCTTGATGAAATTAACGAGATGCTGAAAGAGGATAATTTTGGTGTGTTTGAATGGTGATTGGCTAATGCCTCGCCCTGTATTGACACATCCTTGATATAATCAGGTCCAAAATAGAGTGGAAGATTAGCAGTCATTAAAAGATGATTCATTTAATGAAATGAGAGAAAGATGAATGGACATCCGGTTGAGAGAAAAAGCTATTTCCGGAGAACTCAATTAATTCCGGGAGATTATTAAATACTCCGTCATACTCAATATAGTCGTTATATATTATTTTGATGCAAAACGACTTCTTTGCCAGTAACTACTGATTAGTATCGGCTTGAAATATTTAATTACTGATTTAATCTTCTAATTAATATCCTGACACCATGCTGTCACTCTCCTACCTATTTTGAGTGTCTTTATATAAACCAAGAGGTTTTTCATGATTACAATCATAATAGGAACATCCGAACGAAGTTATGGAGAGATTAACGCCCGCTGGATTACAGACCAGGTGAAAGATGTAAATCCGGGGATGGCGGTTTCATTTTGGGAGTTTGTGAAGCGACTGTGTGAATAACTCTACCATACTTCACAACATCCGTTATATTGAGCCAAATTTGAGAAACGTTATTGATGGGTATGAAATGAACAAATTCCTCACTAAATCCAAATTCACCCACTGCCTGGAATGCCCCACCAAGCTGTACTACAAAAACCACGAAAACGAGTACGCTACCTCTCAGGACGATAACGATTTTCTGCAGGCGCTGGCTGAAGGCGGGATTCAAGTGGGGGAGTTGGCCAAGCTCTACCATCCCGGTGGAATAGAAATTGAATACTCACGGGATAAATCCATTTCATTGGAGCAAACGGCAGAATTGCTGGAACGCGATGAGGTGATCATTTACGAAGCAGCTATTCGGCACGGGCTGACGTATGCCCTGGTCGATATCTTAGTGAAGATAGGAAAGCGGATCGATCTCATTGAGGTGAAATCCAAATCATGGAGTGATGAGGAGGGGTTTTACAATAAAAATGGAAGTTTGAATAAAAACTGGTTTAAGTATCTGTATGATGTCGCTTTTCAGACATGGGTCATGCAAAAAGCTTATCCGGAGTTTGACGTGCGCCCCCACCTCATGCTCATTGACAAAGATACGCCAACCAGCATAGACGGACTGCATCAATATTTTAAGATCGTGGAGAATGAAGAGGGCCGAAGTGAAGTGCGGTTGACGGAGGATATAGCGTACATTGACCTGGGCGATCCCATCATGAAAACCATCCCCGTGTCGGATGAGGTGGCCATGATCTTTAATGGGGAAGCCAGGGAACCGGAAAGCAGGCTTGAAGCTCAGGGATTTGACGCGTGGATACAAGGTTTGTGCACGTTGAATGTGGAAGATGAAAAATATCCGGTCGTCATTGGGGCTAAATGCCGGAACTGTGAACACCGTGTGAAAGCCGATAAGCTTAACGGAAAGAAAGCCGGGTTCAATGAATGCTGGAAAGAGGCATTGAACTGGGACGAAGAAAAGTTGTCTAAACCGCACGCATTTGACGTATGGTATGCTGCCTCAAAAAAGTATATGGATGATGATATCTACCTGATGGAGGAAATCACCCCGGATTATCTCGAAGTGGATGAGGAAACGCTCTACGAACAGCCTATCTGGGATAAGGGACGAAAACAGCGACAGCTCGCCCAGGTCATGAAGATGACCGGACGCCATGACGATAGCGAAGTGATCCTGCCCGGACTCTTCCACGAAATGGACAGATGGACCTACCCGCTGCACTTCATCGATTTTGAGGGGATAGCTCCGGCGATTCCGTTTCATAAGGGCTGCTATCCCTACAGGAAAATTCCTTTTCAGTTTTCCATGCATAACGTGTATGAAGATGGCCGGGTTGAGCATGCCGCCGAATGGGTGGACGATCGAAAAGGCGTGTATCCCGGATTCGATTTTGTTCGTGAGCTCAAGAAAGTTTTGGAACAGGATGAAGGAAGCGTGTTCATGTATCACCACTATGAGAAGACGACCCTCAATGATGTGAAAACAAGATTGCTGGACTCAGGCGAGCTGGACAAAGAGGTACTGATCGGATGGATAGATACGCTGGTCAGCAAAGATTCCCCGCGATATTTAATCGATCAGCAGCGACTGGTGCTAAAGTATTATTACTCGGTACATATGGGCGGTTCCAACAGTATCAAAGATGTGCTTCCGGCGGTGCTGAATGAAAGTGAGGAGCTAAAGCAGATCTATACCAACCCGTACTCAGGACTGAGTCTGAAGGATAAAGTGCTGTACCAAACCGATGGGCATGGCAAAGCCATCAATCCATACAAATTGCTGGACCCGGTGGGCTTTGGCATCCCGGATGAAGGTGATGAGGTAGAGCTCGAGTTAGAATCCGGGGAAACGATTTCCGAAGGCGGCACCGCCATGATGGCCTGGGCGAGGATGCAGTTTGATGATGTGCCGGAGGAAGAGCGGGAGAATGTGTTTGAAGCTTTGCTACGATATTGCGAGCTGGATACCCTGGCGATGGTGATGATTTATCAGCATTGGAAATCACTACGTGAAAGTGGTTGATATTTTTACGATACTCAGACTTCAAATTGATAAGTTTATTCTCTGCTAATTAAAGCTACTACAAATTGTCACTAGATACTGATCTTACATTTTTTACTAACGAGTTGGGGTCAACACTCCTAGACCGCTTTAAAAGTACATTAAAAGACACTCAATACTTTGATGTATTAGTGGGTTACTTTCGTGCCAGTGGTTTTTATCAGCTACATGATTCAATTGAAGGGGTAGATAAAACCAGGATATTGGTAGGTTTAAATATTGATGAAGACTCCTTTCAGATAATTAATGAATTTCAGAATCAAACAGTAGCTGACTTTAAATCTCATGCTAACGCAAAAAAAGACTTTCAAAATAATCTGATTAAAGAAGTTGAAGATTCGAATGAAGATGATCAAAGGCTGGAAATTGGAGTTCGAAAGTTTATAGAGTTCTTAAAAGCGGACTGCTTTGATAAAGAATCAGATATTAAGAAAGGTGGTAATGGGAAAAAGCTGGAAATTAGAGCCTACCCTTCAAAGAATATACATGCCAAAGTATATATCGGGCGATACGATGAGGATGACCGTGATTATGGATTTGTAATAACCGGTTCAAGTAATTTTTCTCAGTCAGGACTGGTGGCCAACAGAGAATTTAATGTACAGTTGAAAAATTCTCAGGACGTGAAATTTGCAGAAGATCAATTCAACGAGTTATGGAAGCATTCAGTTGACATCTCTAAGGATTTTGTTGATACCATTGAAAACAAAACTTGGCTGAATGATTCTATCAAACCATACGAGCTCTATTTAAAACTTATCTATGAATATCTTCAGGAAGACATAAATCTTGAGGATCATTTCGAAGCATTTCTTCCAGAAGGATTTATGAAGCTTGAGTATCAGCAGCAGGCTGTCCGGCAGGCGATAAAAAAACTCAATGAGCATAATGGGGTTTTCCTTGCGGATGTAGTTGGTTTGGGAAAAACGTTTATCGCTGCGCAACTTCTCCAACAATTACGAGGAAATATCCTGGTTATTTGTCCCCCTGTACTTCAAGAGTATTGGGAAGAAAGTTTAATGGATTTTCGTGTTCCTGCAAAAGTTGAGTCTTTGGGTAAACTCGATCATATCATCCGAAAAGGATTTGAGAAATATGATTACGTAGTGGTAGATGAGGCTCACCGTTTTCGTAATGAGGCAACGCAGTCGTATGCTGATTTACTTGATATCTGCAGAGGGAAGAAAGTCATCTTAGTTACTGCAACTCCTTTAAATAATAAGATAGATGACATTTTTGCACAGCTAAAGCTTTTTCAGGCCCCAAAGAATTCGACTATACCTGGCGTCATTAATCTTGAAAAATTCTTCAAAAAGCTAATTAAAAAATTAAAGAAGCATAAGCCTAAAAAGCGCAAAAATGGTGAGATCTATATGGAATCTCCTGAAGAGTTAGATTATGCAGATGTTTTAAAGGAAGTTTCTAATGAAATCAAAGAGAAAGTCTTAAAGCATGTGATGGTCAGAAGAACACGTAATGATGTTCTCACCTATTTTAACGAGGATATGGAGAAACAAGGGTTATCATTTCCGGAGCTTCAGGACCCAAAGATTATTCCATATCAGTATCAAGGAGAAGTTGAACATATTTTTAATAATACTATTAACCACCTCGCTAATTTTAAATATGCTCGCTATGTACCCCTTCTATATTATTCTGGTAGTAAAAGTTTGACAGAATTTGAGAAGCAACAGCAACGTAATGTTGGTGGATTTATGAAAGGAATTCTCGTGAAGCGGTTAGAGAGTTCTTTTTATGCATTTAAGAAAAGTGTCCAAAGATTTATTGCTTCCTATGAACGTTTTATTGATATGTATAAGGATGGTACCATTTACATAAGCAAAAAAGTGAATGTTTATGACCTGCTTGATAATGATGATATTGAGAAATTAGAGAAAGCTGTTGAGGATGAAAGGGCTCAAAAGTACAAGTCAAAAGACTTTAGAAAGGATTACCTGCCGGATCTTGAACATGATTTAGAAGTACTTAAATCAGTTTGGGAACTTTGGAAAAATATGGAAGACGATCCAAAGATGGATCACTTCAAGGCGGATCTTGAAGATAACGACATCTTAAAGAAAAAGCGGTTAATTATTTTTACGGAATCGAAAGAAACAGGAGACTACCTTTTTGAGAATTTAGTTGATAAATATCCTGGAGAGGTTTATTTCTACTCGGGAGATGGTGGCAGGCATACTGATGATGAAACAGGTTCCACACACTCTGTGGCTCGGGATGAAATCAAGGCTAACTTCGATCCGAATGCCAGAGAGCATAAAAAAAACCTTCGCATATTGATTTCAACAGACATCCTTTCTGAGGGTATAAACCTTCATCGCTCTAATGTTATTATCAATTATGATCTTCCCTGGAATCCGACTAGAGTTTTACAGCGTGTCGGACGTGTAAACAGGCTCGGTACTGATCATGATAAAGTTCATATTTTTAATTTCTTTCCTACCACTCAATCAGATGTACATCTTGGACTATCCGAAAATATCACGAATAAAATTCGGCTTTTCCATAACATATTAGGGGAAGATGCTAAGTATTTATCAGATGGAGAAGAATATAGCAGTCAGGAATTATTTGATACACTAACTAACAAGAAGACCTACTCAGATGAAGAAGAAGAGGGTGATTCTGAGCTGAAGTATCTCGAAATGATGAGGGATTTAAGAGATGATTATCCAAAACTTTTTGAGCGCATTAAACTATTACCCAAAAAAGCCCGATCCGGCTTCAAAAAAGATGCACAACTAAAAGAAGAGTTAATCTCTTTTTTTAGATTAGGACGTCTGAAGAAGTTTTATAAAACAAAGGGTACTAAAGGGGAAGAGATTACCTTCTTTGATGCCGTGAATGCATTAGAGTGTAAAAAGGGAACTGACCGAGCTCACATTCCATCTCAACAGTACTTTAATATGCTAGGTATTAATAAGGCAAAGTTTGAATTGGATACCACACAAGGTGAAGAAGAAAATACTGGGCATGGCGGATTTTCAAATGTGAAATACATTGAGAAGCGCCTTAAAGCACCAGAATTCAGACGCTACAAAGGTTTTACCGATACAGATGAAGAATTTATTCAAGGCGTAAAAGACATGCTGAAACAAGGGTTGATGGCAAAGAAAGTTTCACAGCGAATTAAAAAAGACTTTGAAAAAGAAGCCGATCCCCTGAAAATGCTGAACATACTCCGAAAGCATGTGCGTGTAGTTACTCATGAAAAAGAGATCAACAATAACAGGAATATAAAACGCGAAGTAATTTTATCGGGGTATTTAATCAACTGATATGGAGAAACGACAAGCTAAAGATTACATCAAGGAAGTATTAAATCAGTCATTTAACTCAGAGCGGTTTGAACTCTTTATTCGCAATCTGTTAAATGATATTGAGCCAAGGGATAATAGTTACAGTGGGAATTTAATTCCTGAGGCGTTTCGTGATCATATAGCCCATTATAAGAGAATAGGAAAATACACCGATCCCGAAGGCGAAGAACTTGATATTCTAATCATTCAAACTCGTTCCGTTAAAAAGCTGGAACGTACAAGAACTGCTCTTAGAAATTTTTTAGTGCGGCATTTAAAAACATTTGATAAGCAATATGCCCTGGCAGCATTTTATTCTAAAGAAGACGATGGAGCAGAATGGCGTTTTTCATTGGTGAAAATTGACTATGAAACAAAGAAGGGTGAAAAGGGGAAGATAAAAGTTGAGGAAGAGCTTGTTCCTGCCAAGCGTTTTTCATTTCTGGTGGGTAAATACGAAGATGCCCATACTGCACAAAAACAGTTGTTACCCATTCTTACGAATGACCATGCTAATCCACTGATTGTAAAAGAAAAGGATGGTGATGGTAGCATTGAGGGAGCTTTCAGTATTCAAAAAGTTACGGATGAGTTTTATGAACGATATAAAGAACTGTATTTAAAACTGGCCGAGAACAAAAACCTCACACAAGCATTAAAAGAAGAAAACTTAGACATTGAGCGGTTTGTTAAAAAGCTGCTCGGACAAATTGTGTTTCTATACTTTCTGCAGAAAAAAGGCTGGCTTGGAGTTTCAAAAGATCAGAAGATGGGTGAAGGCTCCAAACGGTTTTTACAGGAACGGTTTGATCTGGCTGAACAGAACGGTGAAAGCTATTACAACGACTTTCTCCGATATCTTTTTTACGAGGCTCTTGCTAAGGAACATAATGATGAAGGGGTTACCTATTATTTCAAAAAATTAGGATGCCGTATTCCATTTCTTAATGGAGGTCTGTTTGAGGCCAGTTATAATTGGAAAGGGTCGAATTTTACTTTATCCAATAAGCTATTCAGGAATGAAGAAAAGAATAAAGCCGGGGATAAGGGAACAGGAATCCTGGATGTTTTTGATCGCTATAATTTTACCATAAAAGAAGATGAGCCGTTAGAAAAAGAAGTGGCTGTTGACCCCGAGATGTTGGGTAAGGTTTTTGAAAACATGCTCGACATTAAAGAGCGTAAAAGCAAAGGTGCTTATTATACTCCGCGAGAAATTGTACACTACATGTGCCAGGAAAGTTTAATTCATTACCTGGATAACACCATTAATGACTACACAGAAAGCTACCAGCCCTTAGGCAGCGACCAAAACAGCATGTTTGGTGGTAGTTCTAATAAAAAGGGAAATCTGAACCTTGAGATAGAAAACAAAGGAGATATAAGGATACCCAAGGAAGACATCGAGGAATTTATTCGAAAAGGACACCTTGCTCTTGAACATGAAGCTACTGTACAAAGTAAGGGCAAAGAAACCGATAGTTATAAATTTAAGCTTCCGGAAAACATTCGCACACAGGCTGCAAATTTGGATCAGGCCTTGGCAGATATAAAAATTTGTGATCCGGCTATTGGTTCAGGGGCTTTTCCGGTTGGTTTATTGCATGAAATTGTTACAGCAAGACAAGTTCTGAACTCATTTTTGCAGCGTGAAGGATATAGCCCATATTATTTAAAGCGTCATGCCATTCAAGAGAGTATTTATGGAGTAGATATTGATGTCAGTGCCATTGATATTGCCCGCCTGCGTTTGTGGCTTTCTATGATTGTGGATGAAGAGGACTACGATTCAATTGATGCTTTGCCTAATCTGGATTACAAAATTGTACAAGGAAACGCTTTGATAGGTTTACCTGGTAATGCTATGCGTGATCTTGAGGTTGAAGAGAAACTGGAAGAGCTAAAAGAGGAATTCTTTGCAGAAACGAATGAGATTGAAAAGAAGAAGCTAAGAAAGGAGATTAATTCAAAAATAAGAGAGCTTTTAAACTCAGCCGAAGAATTTGCTGGATATCACATTGATTTTGATTTTAAACTTTATTTTTCAGAAGTCTGGAGGCATAATAATGGGTTTGATATTTTAATTGGTAATCCTCCATATAAAATAGAATATGATGTTGAGTTTAAAAGCATCTACGAAGAAAATTTCAATACATTTAAAAGAAATAATGATATCTATATTGCTTTTTTCCAGCAGGCCTTAAGACTAATAAAACATAAAGGTTCATTGATATTTATTACTCCAAATACATATTTAAATGGTGATTATTTTAAAGAATTTAGAAAACTTGTTACCAATGACTATTCATTAGAAGAAGTGGTAGATTTTAAGAATCATTCTGTATTTAGGGATCCAACAGTATTTGTTGCAATTACACATATAACGAAGCGTAGGAATAATAAAGAATCCAAATATAAAGAATATCAAAATGGTTTTAATAATCTTAAAGAGTATGATATTCAAACAGAGAAAGGGTCAACTGAATCACTGATACCTAAACATCCAATATATGATAAAGTAAAATCATCATGCCAAGTAGAATTTGATGATGTTTTTTTGATCAAAGATGTTGGGTTTAATTATTGGACTAAAGGAGGGGGTAAAAATAGGAAGGGTAAATCTATTGGCAAGAGAGTTTTTATAAAGGAAAGAATAAATGAAAATGACATTCCTTATATAACTGGTAGCAACATCAAACCATATTTTGTTAAAGAGGGTAACAGTTACCTTAGGCATGATTATAAAGATTATTTAGATAATGAAGTCGATACATTCAGATTCAGTGAAAACATTTTAAGGACTAGTCCAAAAATATGTTATAGACAAACATCGGACTCGATTATTGCAGGTATAGATTATGATTCACAGCTATGTAACAAAACTGTTCATGTTGTAATCAACAAAAAGGGTGGAAATTTTGATCTGAAATATATACTAGCGCTACTTAACAGTGAGTTATTTGATTTTTTATATAAAGAAATATCGCAAGAAAAATCTGGCAGAACATTTAGTCAGGTTAAAACAACATATATCAAAAAACTTCCCTTCAAATATAAATATGATATAAATATTAGCACTCTTGTAGATTACCTAATATTTCTATCAAAAAATGAAATAAAGGATATTGTGTTTTCTTACTTCAATAATTTGGTCGATGGGATAGTTTATGAGATTTATTTAAAAAAATTGGTAGAGAAAAGTAACAAGTCAATTTTAAAAAAAATTGGTTCAGTAAAAAAAATTAAGCCGGCTGATAATAAAGAAACTTCATTGTCCATAATTCAAAAAGAATTCGAAAGATTATATGACCCGAATCATCCAGTCCGTAACAATCTGGAAACATTGGATAGCATCGAGGAAGTAAGGGTAATCAAAGAAACTTTAAAGAATAACTAAAAAACCATCTTGTATGGCATTTAATCCCCGTTCGGAGTACACCATTGTTTCCAGAGGTATAAACATAGAAGATTTTCACCGGTACAAAGATGATTTCGTTACACGGCCACCATATCAGCGAAAGTCTGTTTGGTCCAAAAAGAAAAAACAGTCTTTGTTGGATAGCTTATTCAGGCGCTACTATATCCCAAATATTGTCATTAGGGAGGTCCGGCTATCTGACAATCAAACGGTAAATGAGATTATAGACGGACAACAACGCATAAATACTGTACAAGATTTTTTCGATAATAAATATACATTGCCTAAATCTTTAGAAGACGTTAATTCAGATTTGTCCGGTGCCTACTACAAAGACTTGGATACTGATGTTCGCAGATTTATCGATCGATCTTTAAAGTTTAAAGCAGATGTAATCAAGGATATTGATGAGCCGGAGGATGTGAATCATCAATTAATTGCGACTGAAATTTTTTGGAGGTTACAGCAGGGAGAGTCACTGAATTACATGGAGGTTGCTCATGCTCAACTTTCGAGTCTTTCTAGAAACTTCATTGTTAAGTACTCAGATGACCAGACGTTTGATTATGAAAACTATGAACCCATTGACTCTAATCCAGACAAACATTCTTTCTTTTCTCTTCTGAATGTGGATAATAACCGAATGAAGCACCTTCAGTTTATGGCTCGGTTCCTGCTGATTGAAGAAGGTGGTGGCTACGCAGATTTAAACAAA
>Ga0307966_1002582_pt1 | contig 13701 bp, 12 predicted proteins | sample OrgLakmetagen646_FD_203141 | JGI IMG/M metagenome (GOLD analysis project Ga0307966, IMG submission 203141) | Saline water microbial communities from Organic Lake, Antarctica - #646 | ecosystem: Environmental > Aquatic > Non-marine Saline and Alkaline > Saline | place: Antarctica: Organic Lake... | reverse complement strand
CCATCTTCACTAACTCTGTGTGGATGCCCCAAAGGAAGGGCCTGAAGGGCCTGTGAGAGGAGGAGGCTTGTTCTTGGAGCAGCATGCATGGACGCCCCACGGGCTTCATCACAGCCTTGCCCTTGCAGGCCTCTTGCTTCCTCTACCAGCTCCTGAGATGCCTCTCCCTCAGCAGCTTCTCATGGTCGCTGAGCAGCCCCTCAGCAAGGGAATGGGGCTTCGAGAACAGGGGTTCACATTAGCGCAATGGGAGGCCATTTTAAAAAGTGCCCTACCAATAAAAATAATTATTTTTTCACTTCAATTTCGTTCGGAGAAGGCTCCGAGGATTATTAGAATTTTTCATTTTTCGGCCAAATCGTTAATTTCCAGTGATCATGATATAATGAAAAATACCAGGATCATTTTGGAGGGCAAAACAGGTTATTTCCGGGGTGATATAGGTGAGGTACCAAAGTATCAGAGTATTAGCATGTGTGCTGCTAGAAAATTTCATTTCCATCGACCTCGATTTCCTTCAAAAATTAAACTGAACAGCCCTGATCATGACGAATGTATAGAGACATTTTATGGGAGCAAGGGTTCGATGAAGTTTCTGAAAGCACCAGAACCCTCGTACTGTTTGAGCAGTCCAACGTGCAGTTTTGAGAATGGAGGACTTTGCTGGTTTCCGTGATTGTACTCATCCGAAACATACTTGTGTTGTAATGAGTATACCGTTTGTTTACGATCACTTCGGAAATTAATTAATTATTTGGCCAGAAAACGAAATTTTTTATTATATCTTGGGAGGCCTCTCCGAACTGACTTCGAAGTGATAAATTAATTATTTATAGTGGTTTTGAGGGTGAAAATCGTAATGAGCTCCAAGCGCGCCAGTGTAAACCCCCTGGCCGGGTTCTTGAAGCCTCAGTCACAGCTTCAGCCTCCGCCACAGCTTCAGCCATAACTAACAGCAGTAGCAGTACACAGGCAGCATTCACAGGGGGGCTCTCGAACTCAAAAACTAATTCCCGACAAAAATAATCCCCAGACTCCCTCACGAACTGAAATCGAAAATTTAATTAATTATTTGAAAGTGTGGTCACGAACTGATCGTGAACGAACGGTATGTTATTCTCATAATCAAACAGACAATCAAAACATATGACGATCGTCTAAAGCCCTTCCTTGCATTTTTGACTGCATTTTTCATCCCAAATTTTTGAAAAAGAGACTTGAAGTTGGACGAAGGTTTAATAGCTCGCAAACGGCATTTTTGGGATTTGTTAAGATGCGTGAAAGTTTGCTAACCCAAACATTTGACCGAACCCTGAACTGAACAACTCTGATTGTAATTGTTAACGATTTTAAACATAGCTCACGGCTCATCTTCATAACAAGTGTCCTTAACCTGTTTGATGCTACAGGTGGTGGAGGCAAAGCAGGGAGCCGGCAGTGCTACACTCTCCATGGCGTATGCAGCAGCACGCTTTGCGGACGCCTGCCTACGCGCTCAGGCTGGGGAGGAAGTTACAGAATATGCTTATGTGCAGGTGGGTGTAAATGTGGGTTTGGGCTTAGGGCGTGGATGAGGGTGAATGAGCGACAGAGTTGTGCTTTGCAAGGTTGCTGGCACTGAGGTCATCCTTATGCATTACTTTCCCTGGAATCCCGATTAACAGTGCCAATACGCTCAACCGAACTTTCCAACCACTTCCTAATTTTGGGTCCTGACAGTTGGGCTGGGTGGTTTATGATATTCGTACCACTGCAAAGGAAGCAGCCTGAAAGAGCCGGTGGGCTTTGCAATTAGAAGTCCTGGACCTTCTGCAGAGCTGAATCCTGAACTCATAAACAGTATCATGCTGTAAATCTGTCTGAGCAAGCACCCCTTAATGCCACACTTACCTCTGCTACTTGCATGCCTGCAGTCGTCCGTCTTGCCCAACGTGCCCTTCCTAGCCAGCAAGTTGCGCTTGGGCTCTCAAGGAATCATCCAGGTGAGTAGACGTTACAGCAGCTGCAGCAACTCACTGCGTGCAATGCATTATGTGGGCCTGTTGTGTTTCAATCTCAGCCAGAACGTACCAAACACCCTACCCACTCTCCCCCGCTTTAAATACCCCAAGATCAATGCTTTTTTGGTAATTTTGTGATCACTGCCCAACCTAAGTCTTAATAGAAGTGGCAGAACCTTCCAATTGGTTGAAATGAAGTTGAAACACCTCGGCCATTTCAACAATTGAGAGCGGTAACAAGGGAGGAATTTGTAATGAAGCACCGGTTGTATTTTCCAACACTCATATTTGCAGGAGCTTGGCCTGGGCGCCCTGAGTGCGGCAGAGCAGAAAAATGTAGACGCAATGACTCCTGAACTGTTAGGCTCAATCAAAAAGGGTGTTGAGTTTGTGGAAAAGAAAAGCATTGAGGCCTGCAAGTAGAAGAGAGCACTGAAATGTTTGTCCAAATTATACCATGTACTTATAATAGATAGGCAGTAGTAATGGCCACATCTTTTTGCTCCCATAATCTGTCCCTTCTACTGCAACGTGGTTGGAGCTTCATAGCGATTTGATTTCTGTTTGCAGCCACCTATCTTGACAGCGCAAACAAATCTTTGTACATTTGTCGACTGAACAATTTTTTGATTTCTGTAGACTCTGCTTTCTAATTCCCGCATTTCACCTGCTTTCTCAAGAGCCAACTTGATTGCTCAATCTTTCCATAATTTAAGGAGCTGACATCATGAAGATGATGTTCATGCAGTATCGCATTCCACTTGCAAGCCCTGTCCAAAGGAAGAAAGCAACATTTAATGCTTATACTTCAGAATTAGATTTACATGGGGAGACCTCCAACCAGACTATTCGGCTGATTTGCCGGTGAATGGTCCTCGCCAGGCAACCAAAAATCCATAAGGTAAGGTTACATCGCTACATATGCCTTTGGGGGGCATCTGAGTGGAAGTTGGAAAAAGGGGGTCAATGGAGCTAATTTCCTGAAATGCGACTTTTTTGATGCGAATCATGTTTAAATGATAAAACTAGATGGTTCATGAAGTTTGGGGCCAAAAGGACCACCCCAGTGGTCTGGACAGAAACCAAGCTCAAATTTTGGCACTGAGTTTCCACATAACAAGCCACCACGCCCAAGCAGGACCTCTTTTCATCAAAAAAAAGACAGGAGGACTTCCTTTATGGTACCAAATTTTTTAACCCTAAAATCTCTCTTCAATACGCGATGCAAAAAAATTATTCTCCCACTTAGTACAGCGTCTATACATCTACCAGTCTCGTCGCGTTTCTGTAAATATGTACAGTTAAGAGGACGATAGCAATCACGTATACGTCTGTCTATGGCACCAACGACGGTGCAGGCTAGATACCATTCGGACGTTGGTCGGACGGCGGACAACACGTGTCCGCATTAAATCCTCGGCACACGCGATGAATTGGCGGGTGTTGTTCACCGGCAATGAGTAGATGCGTGCCACAAGGTGATCCGGCAACTTCGAGACGTCAGTGGGCATCGTAGTAAGCGACTTCGATACGTCAGTGGACGTCGTAGCGAGCTCTCCTCCACGACCGACGCTTTCACGCCTCTCCCTCATGGCCGTCTTCATGAACTCTAAGGTCGTGAACCTGTGTGTTTGTGTGTTTTTATGTTTGTGTCGCAGAAGTGGCCACCAAAACAATGAAACGACAAAAATGACGCTTGAGCGACGAATAAAAGACAAAATGACTCACGCTCGCGACAGGATGTCCAATATGTCCTTGCGCGTGGGAGGATTGATGTCGAGTGAATACATGCGGTGGATGCGTTCACGCAGGACGTATTTTACGGTGGCGGGGAGGATGATCTTAAGCGGACAGGCCACAATGGAGTCCAGGGGAGGCGCACAGACGAACTCGTGATTTCAAAATTTGCCCACTGATGAGGGCTCGTCTCCATGTGTCGCGCACAGACGAACGCGCGATTTCACAATTTGCCCACTGATGAGGACACATCTCCATCAGTCGCGCACAGACGAACGCGCGATTCCACAATTTGCCCACTGATGAGGGCACAATTCCATGAGTCGCGCGCAGACGAACGCGCGATTTCACAATTTGCCCACTGATGAGGGCACATCTCCATGAGTCGCGCACAGACGAACGCGCTATTTCACAATTTGCCCACTGATGAGGGCACATCTCAACGAGTCGCGCACAGACGAACGCGCGATTTCACAATTTGACCAGAATGAGGGCACATCTCCGTGAGTCGCGCACAGACGAACGCGCTATTTCACAATTTGCCCACTGATGAGGGCACATCTCCATGTGTCGCGCACAGACGAACGCGCGATTTCACATTTTGCCCACTGATGAGGACACATCTCCATCAGTCGCGCACAGACGAACTCGTGATTCCACAATTTGCCCACTGATGAGGGCACAATTCCATGAGTCGCGCACAGACGAACGCGCGATTTCACAATTCGCCCACTGATGAGGGCACATCTCCATGAGTCGCGCACAGACGAACGCGCGATTTCACAATTTGCCCACTGATGAGGGCACATCTCCATGAGTCGCGCACAGACGAACCGCAATCCAGCACGATCTGATACTTCAAGTTGTGGGCGCCGCCGTCGCCAACCGGAAAAGCTGGAGTAGACGCAGCGGACACACCGAACGTACCGAACGTCACGTTCAGAATGGAGCGCATCCGGTAACCGTTGTCCGTGAGCACGATCACGAAGCGACCTCGTACCATGTCAGAGACCAAGCGTGCTGCGGCGGCGTCTTCGGACGCAAAGAGGAAACTTGCGCATCGGATGGTTTTGACGACTTCTCTTGATATGTACAGCAAACTTAGGAGATGTATACCGATTTGTAATTGCTCCCAGTCCAAGTTGTTCGTGTGGTTCGTGTGGTTCATGTTTGCAATAAAAAGAAGTAACCACTGGCCCAAAATCGAAGTATTTAAATGATTCGAACTCTTGGAATTCTTGGACTGAACGAAGAACCTTCCTGATAAAATCTCTCACACGAATTGTGACAGTAGATACGAAGAATTGCTTTTTCGAAATCAAATTTATTTTTTTGGCTTGCGCCGCCACAGAGCTCCCCCTTTTGGATTGCATGTCCTCAAAATGTCGAAATTGCAGCCGAAAGCGAAGTGTTGTAACGGAAGCACCGGGCTGCTTAGCCAGGCCTTTTGCGTACTCCATCACTGCTTACAATGATATGTCGAAATTCGAAATGTTTAGGGAGCTTCAAGTAGAGGACCAATAATTACGAATTTCGATACCTGAAATTCCACAGTCCTGCGAAATCCATTCATTTTCGATGGCTGGTAGCCCAAACCATTTCACCTATTGTATTCGAAACTAAGGGGAAATTTCTTGTTTTTATGGATTTCAACCGGTTGACAAATTTTGAAGCGGGGAGTAGAAGCTGGAGGCTATGAAACCTCTACTGGAACGAACCAGTATAGCGCCTTTAAATATAACTACAGCTTCAAGAACGAATGCGAATTTGCATGCTACGAGCGACTTTGACAGCTATCGGACTGATTGATGTCTGGAGCGATTGTGCGAGATAAAATTAGATTTAGACGATAATTTTATACAAACGATAATTGTATTTGTTATAAGTCGCTCACACCGTTACAATTTTCTCGACTTTCCAAACTGGTTCTCCTTCATGATCAACTTCAATGCGCGGAATCGAAATAGTAGGTTCTTCACCTTCTGGTATTCGATGTGGTTTCACCAATGCACACGTTGTGGCAATGCATTGTTTCCGGTAGACGGAGTTTAACAGCAACTGGACCAATCGTTCGTTGGACTACGAAAGGACCCATCCACTTGGGTAACAATTTATGTCCACGATTTTTGGCGAAATTCTTGTTACTCTAGAGTCAAATTTGAGCTGATTTGGTTCAAAGGTAAGTGTAGGGCAATTTTGATTGTAGTAAGCTTGTTGCTTTTGTTGAGCAGCTTCCAACAAAATTTTGGCACGATTTATGTTTTCCTGGAGATGCTTTGCAAGATCAAATGCTGCGGGATTTGTGTGCTCAGATTGATGATCAAACTTAGCCATGAAAGGCTGTCTACCATTAATGTACCCTACCATTAATGAATATTGTTAAGATAGAAAGGAGTGTTGGAAATCGATGAGTGCATTGAGTTATTGCATGCTAAAGCGGCTGCGGGTAAAAGCAAATCCCAATCATGAATGGTGGGAAACATACATGCATAGGTAGCATTCAAGAACACGATTCGTTCTTTCAGTTTGCCCATCTGTTTGAGGATGATAAGCTGTGCTCAAGCGAGATTGCGTGTCAAGTAAATGAAGATATGTTGGCATGAACTTGCCTGCAGATTGTGGACCTCTATCGGTAATGAGAGTCTCAAGTTCTCCAAGTGTACAAATAATCATGTGTTTCCAGAAAATGTATGCAGTGTCTTTTGAATTTGCATTCGAAGTGGTAGGCACGAAATGCACATATTTGGTTAAGCAATCAACAACGACAGCTATACAGTCAAATTCTCTTGGTGTTGGATAAAGACCAGTAATAAAATCCATTGACACATCCAAGGATAAGAGGGGATCGGCAGAGAGCGAAGTAGGCCAGCATCTCGTCTATTCAAAGACTTGGCTCGTTGGCATGCATCACAAGTTGCCACGAATTGTTCAACATCTGAAGTTAACGAAGACCACCAGAAATTTCTCATAACCAATTCGATGGTTTTATCTCTGCCCAGATGACCAACCATTTTTAGACTGTGATTTACGAAAATTAGTTTTGTCGAATCGGATGAATATTTGGCACGACTACCAATGATTTCCCCCCCTCTTTCTTCAGCCAAAGTCCCTTTGGACTCTGCTGGAAGTTTCGACGAAAGCGAGGATTTTCAAGAAGCTCATCAAGAGTATAACCACAAATTATTGCATCAAAAATGCTATTATCCTCGCGAATTGTTGTGCACATTCCTGCACAGTCCGCAAGCACGGGTCGCGATTTGACTGAGAGTGTATGGATTCCCGATGAAGACGTAACAGCACAACCTGCAAGCACGAGTTGCATTAGTCATTGGTGTATTGATCTCCTTAAAAGTGGATCCGCAACATTGCCTCTTCCAGGTCTGTATTCCCATTCGTATTTTAACCGCAAAAAGAATTCAAGGCATCTTGCTCGTCTTCTCGGAAGTAAGAGCTGCGAAATGAGATAAATCAGTGTATTGTGGTCAGTTACCAAGGTAATTTGAGGACCTTCGAGATAGCACTGTAGCAATGCATCATGTTGTGCAAGTATCTCTTGCTCACCAGTTGTATTATTTTTCTCAGATTGTGAGAATTTTCTGCTGTTTTAAGCAGCTGGATGCCCTTGCTGGTGACGTATCTCGCGTATCGGATGGATTTGACGATGTCTTCGCTTGATTTGTACAGCGTATCCAGGAGTTGTATACCGGTTTTTGTGCTCCCAGTCCAAATTGTTCGTGTGGTTCGTGTGGTTCATGTTTATCATCATTGACATCGATATCGGTTTATTAAAATGAACTGGTGAACATTGGATTTATTGAAAAAATTGAAAGGGTATCATTACTTACGGTTTTACACTCGCCCTCATCTAAAATGGGACAACGATGGAGAGGTTATAGAACCTCAGTCGAAAGAACTTTCCTACATCAGGCTTTTTATCACATCTATTGGCCACTTTATTTGTTTGTTCATTGTGTATATTGTAGACCCCATGATAACGTCCACACTGCACCATAACGGTTCAAATTAATCGACAGTGGTTGATTTGATCCTATTTAGCCCAGGGACTAAAGCAGTTGACGCTTATGTGGTTCTGTGTTAGATATTTATAGGTGTGTCTGATACAGAATACGAGATCCCGTATGTGTCGCTTGTACAGCGTGACACTGACCTAATAAGGGTGTAATCTCCCATCGCATGGGGGGGAAATGATCGTCATAGCGTCGATTTCCATTGGTCCGTGCGATTTTTCAGGGGATCTCTGTGTGTACTACTTGTGCCTCCCGTTCCACGAGTTATAAACGCACCTCAGACGCGCATTACCCATCGTCCCATTTTAAAATGAGTGCAACTGTATGACGCTGTGTAAACAATTCACGTCTGATATCTGGAATTCCTTTGTGCTGAAAGGCGCGTGCTCGTTCATCTGGGAATCAAATGTAGTGCTCTTAACACCTGAGCTTTGACTTTGCAAACATGGATGTCCATATTCGATTCACAATTCTGAGGTATCCCTGTTTGGGGCCTTCGTCGACCCCCTCTGGAAAAAGCCTATAACCAAATCAAAGGGAAAAGGGCTAGGCGCTCAGCCACAAAAGAGGCCACACCTAGTATATCTGGTTGGTTCAAACAAGTCCTCAAACGAATTGGGCTATCTAAATATTGAGGTGGATGGGAAGACCAGCTGGCGGTGCTGTGTGCGAAGGCTAACAAGATGTTTCATGCGGACAGTCCAGCAAAATGTGTTCCTCATTCTGAACAGAGTGCCAGTCACATATGTCACAGATCCTGAGATCATAAGGCCTTCTATTCCTGTTATGATGCATTCTTTGGACCAGAAAGTTATGGCCAGAAAGGCGAAGGCAAGAAAGTGCACGACTGAGATTGCTGGAAATATCCAAGCCAAGGTAGGTAGGCAAGAAGAAAAGAAAAGAAAAACTACGCAGGCAGTGAAAACCACTCCCCACATTAAGTTTAGGAAAAGTAAGCCACTTTGGTACCGAGTACCGTAAAACTCCTCCACCGCGAAAAGGAAAGGCCCAGTCAGAAAGGTCCAACTGAGTACCAGAAGGAGGAAAAAAGCCACAAAGAGACTGGAGTACCAGCCTCAAACAAGCAGGTAACACAGGCTTGTGATTTCTAATTCTGTAATTCCACCAGCCAGGAGCAATCCCCAAAGGAACACCAACCTGTGTGTAATAAGTCCTCATAATTCTGCTGAAATAGTGATTATCATGTGGTGTCAAATTGTCAAGCTCTCTCCAGCCCCCAATGATATGTTCGCACAAGGGGAGCTCAAACTTTTTCAGATGGGTAGCTCGTGAGATCGATGGCATTCAAAATTGCTGAGACGCAGGGAAATCTTGGAGTGCGTGCAAAATCTGGTGAGGTAAGGTAAGGTAAGGTAAGGTAAGGTTACATCGCTATATATGCTTCAGGGGGCAGAGCGGAAGCTTGAAAAAACTGTAACCACACCTGGCGAGACAAAAGGGGAAACGCCTAAGAGAAACAAGAGAAAGAGGTGGAATGATGAAAGGAAAGTTAGAGAAAAAGGCGAGAAGTTGGAAGTCAAAAAGGGAGCTGAAGTATAACCAGCAGAAAACGTTTGGTCTAAACACAGAGAGTTTCAAAGAAAGCAGTGCCAGTGCACCACATAGACACTTTGAAGGTCAAGCCAGCTTAGAACAAAAAGCAAAGTAGCAGGCGGGTCTAATAGGCAGGCGCAAGCAGATTCTATCTTATCAATCCGGGCAGAGAGCCAAACTTGTGATTTATGAGAGTCTCAAAGGAACACAGCTTCACCGCAACTTGCTCAAGGCTGACTTACTTGTGGGACTGACCGCTACCTGTCACTGGTGACTGCTTTCTCTTGGGGATTTTTGGTTGCTGATTCTGTTGCTGGGGCTGCTGGTGCTGCTGGCTTGGCTGGTGTTGCTGGCTTGGCTGGTGCTGTTGGTTTTGCTGAAGAACCTGATAAGTCCATGTATCACTTCTGTTTGCAAGAAGAAGGTCAGCCCGGCCGCACAACTTTCTTAAGGAGAAGATGTTTGAAGAGAGTAAACTGTTCCAGAATCGTATGATGCATCTGAACCAATAGAAAAAAATGGGCATCTGACCTGCTTTGCGGAGCACGCAGTATTAGTACCTTTCTTGACACCCAGGAGTCTATTCAGGAAGCCAAGATGCACGACGTGTGTAGGGGTGGTTTTGAGGAATCATATGTCAGAGAAGAAGTGCCCATACTTGACAATCGTACAGGCTCTGGGACCAGCTGTCAAAGCACAGACCTGGAAAAGCCATAGTATGGCATGTTTTCTATGTTTGATACCCTTACTTACTGTCACCAGTTCTGTAAACTCTGGGCCTTTTTTGTCTGCCGGTAAAGGAGTTTTACGGTACTCGGTACCAAAGTGGCTTACTGTTTCTTAACTTCATGTGGGGAGTGGTTTTCACTGCCTGCGTAGTTTTTCTTTTTTCTTTTCTTTTCTGTAAATGGCAATGGCAGACCTGAAGTTGTCTGCTATCTTCTCAGCAGCTGAGCATGCTTCCATCACGAGTAAGAGTGATTACAAGGTATTTGAATTCAGTGACAAGCTCCAGAGGTGTGCCGTAGTATGTGAAGGTGGTAATTGCAGAAGCAGTCCTGCTGATGAAGACCATGAATTTTGTTTTGTCAGTGTTCAGCTTGAGCCCTTTGAAACATGTAGTCTTAGAATTTGTTCAGTTGGAGATGCAGACTTTCAGCCGTGTTTGAAGTGAGAGCAATGTCTCAGCATACCATCATGGTGCTGATGATCATCAATCACAGTGAAGAATTTGAACTGAATCCAAGGCAGTGGCAGCACCTCTCTGTATAGTCAAGAATCTGTCCATGTCGTTATTATAAAGGGAGTACAGAAGGGAACTCAGAGGTCAGCCCTGTTTCAAGCCTCTGTTAGGCGCAACCTCCTCATAAAATTTGTTGCCATCAATGATAAGGCATATGCATCCTGTGTACATGGTTTGAATGATATCTCTCAAACACTTTGGATTCTTAATTTTTGCGTCACCAAAACTTCTCTCTTGGAACACTGTCGTAGGCAGCAAATAGGTCCAGAAAAGCAGTGTACACCTTCCATTTTTCTTTTTAGCAGTTGCAAATATGTGGCGAAGAATAAAGAGGGGTTGGTCGGTGTTCCTTGTGGGGCAGAAACCAAATTGTGAGTCTGGTATTTGATGTTCAGCAAGAGCCCAGTCAGTCAGCAAGTCCCTGACCACATTTGCAAAAAGTCTATAGATACAGCCATTGATAGCCAGCAAACGGTGCTTTTTTGGGGACGTAGTTGGACCTTTTTGATGCAGAGGCGTAATTTTGACTTTGTTCCAAAGATGTGGGGTGACACACCGTCTGACAGGAACAGATGGAACAAGTCAGTAAGAAGGGGAAGCAGAACGTTTTCAGTGTGCCTCTTACCACGATCATCCTGAATTGTTTTCTCTGCATGCTTGATGAAAGAAGTAGAGAACGGATCAAAACTTGGTCTGGAATGCTCGTTCATGTTTGAAATGTTCTTCCGGACAGTGGTAGCCAGAGCATGTATGGGGGGTAGCTCGTATACAGGTGCTCACTCATTGCTGCGTTGAAAGGTGGTGTTCATGCTCCTGTACCTGCCACCAGGGCCGGGTGGAATTGCAATGTCTGAAGGAGAAACTTGTCCAGATCGTAACTGGTCACTGAGTAACTGATGCCGTGTAGGTAAGCTAGATCGTCCAGGTAGCACGTCAGGAACGCTCTCTTGGAGTTGCTCAAAATGTGATTGAAGGTGCTCAGCCCACGACTCAGCAGGAATGGGAGAAACGTCATACTAGCTTAACCATGGATTGCAACCATAGCTTAACCATGGATTGCAAGTATGCAAGTATGGGCTGTGTTCAAGGTCTCTGACTAGTTCTTAGAGACCCCAAGCGCAGCGCAACTATTTTGTGTTCTGCACCACCCAATGGATGCAGAAAAACACACAACAAAACACCTGGAGAATATATAAGAGTTTTTCAGTGGGGATCAGGTGGTTGGTAGGTAGAGGCCTGCACACCACAGGAGTATTGCTCAGATATTTGTGGGGGTTGTGTTCAATGTCTCGTCTCATCAGTATGATTTTGGTTGCGGATCTAATTGCACGTAGGCTTAATTTTGTCATGAGTGCTGTGGCATGTAGACCAGTGACTCCAAGGCTGTGGAGTGAGTTGGTATCCGAGTACGCATGGCATTAGCAGCTTATGTTGTTTTCGTGCTTGTTAAGTAGGGGGACACAATACTTAATTTCAATTTAATGTATATTGCGTGTGTTTGGTTGTATGTCTCTTATTTTCATAGTATGGATTGCATCTACTAGGTTATCACGGGCATCTCTTCTTGCATTATTGGCAGACCTAGTTTAATACGTGTTTGTTGGGTTTCATTTGGGGTGTGGTTGCTGGGTCGGAGAAACTATGATTGCATTTGGCTTGCTAAATCTTTGCCGCTGTTGTGCATTGAGACTGGAAGGTAATAGCCCGGTTGGAATCATTCTTATCTGTGTCTCTTCTGAAGGGCGTATAATGCCTTGTTGTACCATTTTTTCATGACTGCCTATATCTGCTTGTGCTAGCAGGCATGCACCCTGTGTGCCTTGTTGGATCGCTTTTAGAATCATTCGTCCAACAACGTCGTGCCTGTAAATAATCGTTTTATTAATAAGGGGATTATTTTAAAGAGCAAATGCAGGGCTGTCTATAAAGGGTTGGTGAATGAACCGAGCTTTTAATTTACTCACTTTGTCTAGAATTTGTATTTGAGAAGACATGTCAACACTGTCGAGGTGGGGGGCAGCTGCTATTGTTACATCTTCTCACTACACAAAACAACAAAAACCCCACAAAATAACGAAGACCTTAAGGAATCTCATGCATATCACACACTCGCACTCTGACATATGGGATAACAAAAGCGCTTTCACGAGTTGCTTCTAGAATGATGGAATTCCAGTCCTCTTCCGAGTCAACTCAGTACACGCCCAGCATCTGTATCAGCTGTACCCAACTCGTGCAGGTAGCAAAGCAGACGACGGAAAAATCGCATGAAAATTATAATGCAGCACAAGGCACTGACGTGCATACTCTTGTGTAAATGTGCAGCCAAAGGATGGGGGGGATCAATCCTGCCTTGCTTGTACATCCTCATCCTGCACAGCCAAAAATTTCTTGCCGTGTTCAAAGTTTGCCTCAAAGACTTGATTGATTGAGTAACTGGCAACATGGTAATGCTGCAATTCACAGCATCTAGAAGAACAGCAGCTGCAGGAAATTTACGTACTTTCAAAGGGTTGTGCCCCCAATTTCGAAGAGAATGGGCCCATTTCATATGGTCAAGCTCTCCTGTACATTCCGTAGTTGAGTGAAATTGCTGTCAAGTGGAAGGAAAAAGGCACAGTATGATCCATGACGGAGCCATACTCAGTAGAAATGCACGTTTGTGTGAGCTGCTGACAGTTGCTATGCATATTCCAAAATTTTTGCAGTTACCTGGGGACCTATCAGGCTTTTGAGCTTCATGCCGCTTAATGTAATTGACCTGAAGAAAAATATTAAGCAATGAAAAATGGATATGGCTGCATGGATCCTTTGGGCAGGCACATCCTGTGCGTTAACGCTGTCTAGATGCAGATCTAGCAGCTCTGTGATCAGCTTGTGGTATTGATTGTTCCTGTCAGCCAATCTCACCACCCGTGCAGCTTGTTGCACATCAGACTCGTCCCATGTGTTTTCTGGCTTGCTGAGCATCTCCACTATGTGGTGACCTGCGTTATTCATACCAAGTCCAGACTCATTTTGAGAGTGAGAGTGAGAGTGAGAGTGAGAGTGAGAGTGAGAGTGAGAGTGAGAGTGAGAGTGAGAGTGAGAGTGAGAGTGAGAGTGAGAGTGAGAGTGAGAGTGAGAGAGAGAGTGAGAG
>Ga0307966_1002556_pt1 | contig 13766 bp, 16 predicted proteins | sample OrgLakmetagen646_FD_203141 | JGI IMG/M metagenome (GOLD analysis project Ga0307966, IMG submission 203141) | Saline water microbial communities from Organic Lake, Antarctica - #646 | ecosystem: Environmental > Aquatic > Non-marine Saline and Alkaline > Saline | place: Antarctica: Organic Lake... | reverse complement strand
GTCAAATACTCGGCCATGACCGGCCAGAGTCTTTACTATCTCGGCGAGACGAACTTGAAAAACAAGATACTCGCCATCGTCGAGGAAGAGGGAGCCGAGAAAGCGAGCTACGCTTTGAAGCTCCTGCAGTCCGAAGGTGAGCTGACGATTGCCAGCACCGGCAAGGACGATCAAGGCCGCATGAAGACGGAGGAATATCACGTTGAAGGCCCGGTCATGATCTTCCTGACGACGACCGCCGTGGACATCGACGAAGAGCTTTTGAATCGTTGCCTTGTGCTCACCGTGGACGAGTCCCGCGAGCAGACAAAAGCGATCCACGACCTGCAACGTGAGGCCGAAACCTTCGACGGGCTGAAGCTCAAAGTGGAACGCGACCGGATCCTGGCCATCCACCGAAACGCGCAGCGTTTATTGAAGCCGCTGCATGTTGTGAATCCCTTTGCCAAGCAGTTGACCTTCCTCAGCGATCGCACGCGCACGCGGCGCGACCACGTGAAGTATCTGACCTTGATCCGGACGATTGCCTTGCTGCACCAATATCAAAGACCGATCAAAGAGAAGGACAGGCTACAATACATCGAAGTGCAAATGTCCGACTTGACCGCCGCGAACAAGCTCGCAAACGAAGTGCTTGGCCGCTCGCTCGACGAGTTGCCGCCGCAAACGCGGCGACTGCTCGGGCTGTTGGAAAAGTGGGTCGATGAACAATGCGAAAAGCATGCGACTGATCGCGGCCTTTTTACCTTTAGCCGCCGTCAGCTGCGCGAAGTGTTCGGCTGGGGTGACACTCAATTGAAAGTGCATCTGGCGCGTCTGGTGGACATGGAATACTTGCTGGTGCGCCGCAGTGCGGAGCAGTGGCAAGGCTACGTTTACGAGTTACTCTATGCTGGAGAAGGGCAAGACGGGAGCCGTTTCGTGACCGGCTTGCTCGACCTGGAATCCCTTAACCATGACTACGACGGCAAGCGGTCGGGGTCTGGTCGGGGTGCGGTCGGTGGGCAGTCGGCGGGTGGTCGATCCGGTAAAATCGACGACAAAGCCAGTGATGAAGCTGCTTCGGAGGAAGACGAGTCTTCGGACGACGAAAACGAACAAGAGGGCTAAAAACGGTGAAGCGTCGTAACGTAATTATATGAGTGGCAAGAAAGGCATCGGAAACGTGGCAGGAATGCGCACCCGCCGCAAGGGCGGGAAGACCGCGCCCGAAGAAGGGGACGGCTTCGACCGCAGCAGCGGCTTCACGCTGGCCAGTCAAGCCGACGCGTGGCTCGGGCGGATGGCCGAGCGCAATTACTCCGAGACGAGTTTGAGCGCGGCCAAATGGGCTTTGAAAATGTTCCTGAGCTGGGCGCAGGAGCGTTCCCTCTCGACCCCTGAGGTCATCACCAAGCCGATCCTAGAAAGCTATCAGAGCTGGCTCTACCGCTACCAGAAGGCGGACGGGCAGCCGCTGAGTGTGCGCACCCAGCGTGCGCGTCTGGGCACGTTGCAACGCTTCTTCTCATGGCTGTGTAAGAGCGGCCAGCTGCTCGCCAATCCCGCCGCCGACCTGGAGTTGCCCCGCAAGGCGTATCCGGCCTTGCCGAAGGTTTTGAATGGGGAGGAACTGCGCCGCCTGATGGGGCAGCCCGATGTGACCGATCCGCTGGGGCTTCGTGATCGCACGATTTTGGAACTGCTTTACGCAACAGGCATGCGCCGCAGTGAACTCGTCGGCCTCGATCTCGGCGACGTGGACTTGACCACGGCCAGCGTCCACGTCCGGAAGGGCAAGGGCGGCAAAGGCCGCCTCCTGCCCCTGGGAGCGGGGGCACTGCGCTGGCTGCAAGCTTACCTGGACAAGAGCCGTCCGGCTCTGTCCATCAGCGCGGCCGAACGCGCCTTTTTTCTCAGCGGCTACGGCGAGCGCTTTAACCCGAATTACCTGGGCAACTGGGTGGCCAAGACGCTCAAGGCCGCAGGCATCGAAAAGAAAGGCGCCTGCCACTTACTGCGGCACAGCTGCGCCACGCACATGATGGAAAACGGCGCAGACCTGCGCTGTATCCAGCAACTGCTCGGACACGCGCGGCTCGACACGACCGAAATTTACACCGAAGTGAGCATCCGGCACCTGCGCGAGGTCTACAACCAGACGCACCCGAACGCGCAGGCAAAGGGAACTTGAATAAAGTTTCCGGAGTGTTACCGTATCATTTAAGTATGACTACTGTGCTAAAAGAAATCGTCGGTGAACTCAGTGGCCTTTCCGGAGAGAGGCAACTTGTGGCCGCGTCCGTGATCCACGCCCTGTGGGCCGAGGAGCAAGCTTCCGATTCGGTTCACCCCGAATGGCAAAGTGAACTGGATCGCCGCAACGCGCAAATCAGAAGTGGCGACGTGGAACTTGCCGACGAGGCTTCGATGGAGACTTTTGTCGAAGAACTGCTTGCAAATGAAGGTTAGTTTTCACCCGGAGGTAAAAGCCGACTTGCGCGGTTCTTACGATTATTACCGGGAAATCGATCCCGAACTCGGGAGCGGATTTATCGAGGAATATCGGAAGGCGCTCGCCTTTGTGAAGCGTGATCCACTGGCCCTGCGAACCTTTTACGGGAATGATCGCCGAATGCTTTTAAAGCGCTTCAAAAGTTTTGCGCTGATCTATGAGGTGCTCGACTCGGAGATCCGAATCAAGGCAGTCGCCGACCTTCGCCGTAAGCCTTACTTTTGGTCGGAACGCTGAACGCCCCGGCAGGTTTTTCTTTCTTTTAGCTGCCCTCCCCGTCGGCTCAGCTGCCTAGAAAGGCCTTGCTTTGAACGTTGGCCGCGTTCACTTTTGACGCTGTCCCATGGTCGCCCTGAACGAAAACTTTGCTCCGAGTAAAACCCATCGACGGTCAAAAAACCGCGTCGGGGATTTTTTTTCGGGGGGTGCCGATTGCGTCGGGGTTAATCGCCCGACAACCCGCAACCGCATCGGGGAAAAACGACCCTACGCCTACGAAATCGCGTCAGGTGTTACTGATTACGGCTTCAGATACTATGATGCCGAAACGGGGCGTTGGCCATCGAGAGACCCGATTGAAGAGACGGGCGGGCTGAATCTGTATGGGTTTGTCAAGAATGATCCGGTAAACGCGTGGGACGTTCTAGGCATGTTCTGGAATCGAAAACTGGGTGCCAAGATTCGTGGCACAATGCAGTGGCGAGTTACTCGCTATGCTTCAACAGTGTTGAGATGGACATTGAGTGGAAATGACCTTTATGAATATGACGACGATCTAGATGAAATGTCACCGTATCTGGATGGGCAGATTCTTAATGCGATAAGCAAATATTCAGAAACTAATAATCTGAATGGGTGGATCGACATTGATAATCTTGGTTTAAGGGCGCATCGACGAACAGGAGGAAATTTTCGTTTTACAAGAGATGATACATTGCCATTTATTGGGACTGGGTGGTGGCTTCACGGTGCAGCACCGGATGTTTATGCATCCGGCCGTGTCTGCATCGACGACAGCACAAGTCCAAACAATGTTTTTGTAGATGAGCTGAATATGGTTTGGGCAGATCGCATTGATCCGAATGAAAACAGCGATCTCGAACTAGAGAGGGATTTTGCTGAGCATGGTGCCAATTCTCGAATATGGTTCAATATAGAGATTAATTGGACCATCGAAGAGGGAGAACTTTTTTGATGGCCTTATATCAACCTAAAGTCCTTTCAATTTTTGGAGCTCTTTTTATCTGTTTTCTTACTGCATGTTATGATTATACACATGAGCTTGCCGTTGAGGATGCCCCAGGCTTGTTAGTTGGAAAACTTACATTTCCTAAGGAATCCTTTGATTACTACAAGAAAGACTCATTACGCTATAATGCTTATGTTTTTTACTTTAACGATCGGTCATTTTTTGATCTTAACAGATCAAAGATAGCAGTGACGCTAAAAGACAAAATAATAGAGCCTGGGACAAGTTGGGATTTGAGGATTCATTTCGAGGAATCTTCTTACTCGCCTCCTTTTGATTACAGTCTGGTTTATGATTATATGCAGCTACACACAGGAGACCCTCTTGTTGAGGCTGACGGCCTTCTAAATGAAGAAAACGATGTATATATGCTGAGGATTATGAATTTTAAATCAGAGGCGAAGGACTGAAATAGGGGCCGAGAAGCCACGGCAACAACGCAACCGGCCTCCACAACTCCAAAACTAAAAAAAGAGAAGGTTCGATCCGAGGGAGAACTGCGAAGGAACTGCGAAGGGGTCAGGAACTGCGAAGGGGAACTGGGTTGCCGAAGGAACTGCGAAGGGGTCAAACGTAGAATTTAAACATTTTAGCTGTATCCACGGATGAAGCTCGCTTATCGATTTGGCATTGCAGCACTCAGCCCGAACTCGCCTTGCCGCGTCTTGGCTTCGGTTTTAGCTCTGCCTTAGACGGAAATCTCACGCAGGACGGCCTTAGGAACGAAAAAGGGGTCATTCCGCAGGTATCGATATATTTAAACACCTTCTTCCAACCGACCACTTCCACCCCGAATCGCCCGCCTGTCTGTGTGCAGGTGAAGACTTAACTTTTAGGTGGATGCGTGTCGCGGAAAAAGGGACATAATAGATTTTGTCATTCCCGACCCTGTGGGTTGCCCTACGCTGAGCTCCGGCGGGACCTACAAAATCGCATTATGTCCAATTTCCCGCTTAGGTTCGGGCTTAGAAGAACTTTTTTGATGCTTTAATCAAGCCGCCTATTTGCGAAATGAGACGAGCGTAACGAACAGGCCGAGCTCGCCTGGCAAATTCTACGCGTAGCTATATCGACTGGCCGATCTTGCCAATTTCATTTGGGGTGCAGGACAGACAATTCTGCCCGGTAAAATCTGATGCCGAGTTGCCTCATACCGCTTCGCAAAAGTTCTGACCGAATACAGAATTGGATATAAGAGCTTCGGCAAAAAAAAAGAACTGACTCTCCAAAACTTCAAGCTACTGTCAGCTAGAGTGAACACAGCAAACACAGAACCCGGTGGCTTAAGCCTCGTAGCGACCCCGATTGGCAACCTCTCTGATCTGTCTAAACGAGCCGCTGAGTATCTCAGCTCCGCAGATTGTATCGCCTGCGAAGACACCCGTGTCACTGGGAAGCTGCTGGCCAAACTGGAGATTAAAAAGGAAGGCAGCTTGCTCTCCTATAGGGAAGAAAACGAGAAGCACATGGCGGTTGAATTGGCTGACCGTATCGCCGCAGGCGACCAAATCGTGCTGGTCTCGGATGCAGGAATGCCCGCAATCAGCGACCCTGGTTTTCGCCTCGTCAGAGAATGCCAGCGGCGCGGCTTACCGGTAACCTGCGCCCCGGGCGCGACCGCAGGCACAACCGCTCTGGCTGTATCGGGCCTCCCCACCGATGGTTTTCTGTTCGCGGGATTCCTGCCACCCAAGGCAGCCGCTCGGAAGCGTTTTTTCGAGAAATACCACGACTTCGATTATACGATTGTGCTCTATGAGTCCTGCCACCGGATCGGGAAATTCCTCAATGATCTGGTCGAAGTTCTCGGCGAGCATCGCTGCATATCCGTGGCCCGTGAACTGACGAAGCTGCACGAAACAATCCACTCCGGTCCGGCAGGGGAAGTCCGCGAGCAGGTTTCGAAAGGCAGTCAAAAAGGTGAATTCGTAGTCTCCATCGCGAAGGACGGCTACGAACTGTAGGGCCCAATCACTTATACCCGAAGAGCTTCTTGATCGTCGTTACCGTCGCTGGCGCAATCGTTGTCACCTTCCCACCGAGACGTATAACCCGCCGGCAGGATTGCGCTTCCAGTAGTTTGGGATTATAAGCCAGCACCCGAACTTCGCCGGCATAGCCGCCAAGCTTCTCTTCGGCGAAGCGCGGCGTCCACTCCTTCGGCAAGCCGAATTGCGTAAAAGCGATATCCCATGCGACGATATTACGCCCCGCATAGCCGCGCCTCAGCAGCGCAGGATAATTTTGCACGAAGCTGGGCACTTTTGAACTGTGCACCCGAATCCTGGCAGCCACCGGCAAGCGCTTGAGGTAGTCGTCAAACCCGCTAACGGTGCCATCGCGCATCTTTCGATAGAAGTCGAGGGGATCCACGCTAACTAAATTCAGACCACTCCAATTCCCATGTCGATTCGGACTCCCGAATTTTTGACGGTTAAACCATAATTGAAAGTTGTCCGTGAGTTGGACGCCCAGTTCCAGATGCACGTGGGAGCGTGACCGGGGGATAGAGTAACCTCCTGCCGAACGCCCCATGATGCCCAACTCAGTGCCCGCATTGACACGTGAGCCAACTTTAATGGCAGAGTCGATTGTGGCCATGTGCGCATAAAGTGAATGAAAGGCGGGCGACTCACCATCATGCTGAACCACGATGTAGCGCCCGTAGCTGCTGTATCCGGACTTTCGGTTGATATGGACCACACGACCCGGCAAGACTGAGTAAACCGGGTCAAGCGCTTCGCCACGGCCACTCCGCTTAATGGGATAAAGATCCAAACCTTCATGGAATTTCGCTCCGCTGTTCCGCGTGCAGCCGAAGAGCCCCGACTCGACCTTACCGGATGAAGTGTGCTGCACGAAAGCTTCGACAGGCTTACCCTCTTGAAAGGCAGGGTTTGGCGTTGGCCAGACAAGACCGCCTGATGCCAACAGCACATCACAGGGCACAACGGCCAGCAAAGCGCATATGAGACAACGGACAGACATAAGAATTCTCTTTAAGAAGACGACTACAGCTTCTGAAGTGCGATAATACTCTTTTTCAAATCGAGCACAAGCTGGCCCAATTCCTCATCATCAATCTCGACAAAGGTATAATAATTGCCGTCAGTAATAGCGGTATCGATACGGCGGGCTCCAAGGGCATTACCGTTCACGGAAAAAACGATGCGTCCGCCCATGTTCGTCACTGTCCCGCGGTAGAGTGCCCGGGCACCTCGATCCGACAGTTGGAGCAGGATCGCCAGGCCCAAATCAACCTTGACCAACTCGACGTTCACAATGTCAAACTCGCTCACCATCGGCTCCTTTTGTATAGCGATGCGTGTGCCGCCCTTGGGGAGTTTGACAACATTACCTCCTAATGCGCCATATTGAACGCCGCGCGCCTCCACCATAAGCCGTGGCACTTTCAAATCCTCAGCGTCGATTTTATCTTTGTTGCAACCGCTCAGCACTAGAGCAATTACGGGCAGCAGTAGGTGAATTATTCGCATAAAAAGTGATTTAAAGGATGATGTCCCCAAGCGTATTCTCAATTTTGAACATCAACTCTCTCGATATCTCAACAATGGGCACAATCATTTCCTGCTTTGTCTTAACATGGCGATAGGTTTGCTCGCCTGAGATTTGACGAGGGGCTACAGCACGGAGGATGCGCTTCCGCTCCAACATGAGCGCCAAAAGGTGCTTCAGCACGTCAGTCTGTTCACGTTCTGTATCCGTCTTGCTCTCGAAGAGCGAAAAGAAGAAATCCTCTGCCGAGGCCACCGTCTCACTCGCACTGGCTCCCATATCTTCCGGGTCCTTCATCACCCATTTCCAGCGCCCAAGCACCTCGCTGGACAATTCGAATTCTGCCAACTCGCGCTCGTGTAAATCCGCACGCCCCAATTCGCCGGCCTCGTCGTCGAAGTAGACCAAGGAGACTGCTTGGTCCCCGGGTTCAAAAACTTCGCCACTGAATGTGGATTTTCGTGAAAGTGTTTTTATCTGCCAATCCATAGATTCCTGAAAGTCATAAGAGTGATACCAGGAAAACATGTTGCAACCAAAACAAACACATGATCTTGAAGCCGATAAATCTACTGCATTGTGCCTCATTTAACTTGCGGCCGATTCGCTCGACTGGAACCTGACATCAATAAAACGACTAACTAATATGCCACGAACGATTGCCATCGGAGATGTCCACGGCTGTGCTGACGAATTTGAAGAACTGCTGAACGCTCTAGAACTCGAACCCGGGGATAGGGTCGTTCAAGTAGGCGACCTCATCAATCGTGGCCCGGACAGCCATGGCGTATTAGCTTTGGCGAGAGAATACAAAGTCGAGTCGATCCTGGGTAATCACGAACTGAGAATACTGCGCGGCCATCGCGAGGGCAAAGAGAAGCTGCTCAAGAGCTACGATCTCCCAACCATCAAGTCCATGAGCGATGAGGACTGGGAATACCTCGAAGCACTTCCAAAATTTCGCTATGGACCAACGCGCGATGTCGTCATGGTTCATGGCGGTTTCATGCCAAACCAACCCTGGCAATCGCAAGACGTCGATATTATCACGAGCATCCAGGTCATCGATAAGAAAGGCATGCCTCGTAAACGTTCAGACAGCCCAGCTGCCTCACCATGGGCTGACAGCTGGCATGGTGATCCATTTGTCGTCTACGGACACACGCCGCGGCCAAACGTCCTAGAGCGCCCCGGATCCATCGGCATCGACACCGGCTGCGTTTATGGCGGCCATCTGACCGCCTACATCATTGAAGACAAAAGCCTCGTGCAGGTGCGCGCCCGCAAAGCCTATGCCCACAGTAAAAAACTTCCTGATCCCGTATAAGATAAATGATGGCGAATGAATGATGCCAAAATATTGCAGATATAAAAAGATTAGCTCAGCAGCCATCAGTCATCATTCATCAGTAATCAGTAATCAGTCATCAGTAATCAGTCATCATCCATCAGTCATCAGTCATTAGTCATCCACAACCATGAGCGATCCCATCAACCATCTTGGCCTTCTGTGTATTGATCTGCAGGAAGCTTTCCTAAAAGCCATCCCGAAACGACAGGAGCTGCTGCGTCGTTGCCGTTTCGCGATCGAAGCCGCTGAACTTCTCGGCGTGACTGTTGCGGCCACGGAGCAACTGCCCGACAAACTGGGAGAGACTTCCGAAGTACTCACCGGCATCTGGTCGGAGGAAACACCCGTCTTCACAAAGAGTGCCTTTTCCGCACTTGAGGCAGACGGCCTGCAGCGCTGGATCGAATCGAACCAAATTGAACACCTGCTTTTAATCGGCATTGAGGTCCCCATCTGCATCTATCAAACTGCCGTGCAAGCGCTGGGCAGCGATCTGGGCGTCACATTACTCAGTGATTGTGTGGGCCAACGCCGCGAGGAAGACCGGGGGCCGGTTTTTGAGCAACTCCTCTCCATGGAGGCGCATATCTTGCCTTCAGAGACTATCTTCTACAGCTTGCTCGGCGATGCCAGCCACCCGAAGTTTAAGGACTACACCCAACTGGTTAAAGCGGCGGCAGGCTAATACTGCAGACCTACGGCCCTCAACCAAACTGCAGTGCGCTGTCGCAAACGCTCGGGCATAATGGCGGAACTCCAACTATTGACACGGGAGAGACACTGGAAATGCTCCGAATCATGCGTAATCTCATCCTTGCTCTGATTGGCCTAGCTCTCGCGGGCTGTGCCTCCACGCCCGACAAGCCACTGCAATCTCTGGATATTGAAGAGATTAAACCCCGCTACATTCCGGAAGAGAATTTCAGACGTATCAGCGAATATTTAACAGGAGCCGAAAATCAGGGGAATCGCATTATCTTAAGGAGCGACCCTGAGACGCGCGACGGTTATTACTTTACGCTTGTGCTCAACCAAAAAGCGAGGGACTTGCCCCGGGGCACGGTCATCGTAGGCGAATTCCACACCCCTTTTTCAGCTGACCTGCAAACCTACGAATTTCGCATTCCCAATAAGCTACCCAAAACACAGGAGGTTTTCATTGGTCTAACCGGCAAGGACTGGCCGGATCAGAAAAGCGTGCCCGCGGCTTGGCGCTTCACGATCAACGACGCCAACGGTGAACGCCTGGCGCAAAAGCAAAGCTATCTCTGGAGCCTGTAAAAAGTCCTGCGCCAAGTCTGTATTTCCTGATTATTGTATGACCCACCCACAATCTCTTTAAATCAGAGATAAAAAGATGATTCAATCCGAGACGGCAAGCTTTCGACCGTGGCAGAATTGGTTGGAAGCTCCGAGTTTCGGTGAGGCCGCCTTCAATGAGACCATCGATGGCGGCCAGGCCTTCCGCTGGAGACGGATTGAAGATTACTTTGAGGGCCGGTGGGGCCAATCTATAGTCCGGCTGCGCTACCGCGAGAGTGGCATCCAATGGAGCGCTCCGACCAGTGAGCAGCCCGAAAAAATTACTGGTGCGCTCAGCACTTACTTTGCCCTCGATAGTAAATTCGAAGAGCTCACTGACGCGCTCCCCTGGCGAAGCGATCAACCGCTCAAAACCGCAATCGATGCCTTTCCTGGATTACGAATACTGCGCCAACCATTCGGCGAAACACTTTTCGGGTTCCTCTGCTCCTCGACTAAACAGATTCCTCAAATTAAAGCGATCTGCGAAGCGGTGGCTCTAGACATCGGTGAGGCACTACCGGACGGGAGCCACGCGCTCCCCGGCTGGCAGCAAATCGCCGAAGCAGGCGAAGCACGTTTGCGGGCAGCCAAACTGGGCTACCGCGCTAAATACATCCATCAGACTGCCCTCTACCTTGCCGAGCACAGAAACTTTTTGAAAGAAACCGAAAGCGCGACCACTGAAGAAGCCCGTAAGCGACTCATGCAACTCCCGGGCGTGGGCCGCAAGATCGCCGACTGCACCTTACTCTTCGGTCTGGGGCGCCTTGAAGCCTTCCCCATTGACACTTGGGTGCAAAAAATCCTCGCCCGGGCCTATGGCCTCGAAGGCTGGAAGACCGAGCAGCTCCAGGATTTCGCGCGCGCCCACTTCGGCCCGTCCGCCGGGTTAGCCCAGCAGTATCTCTTCGCCGCGGCGAGGGCTGGCTTGATTGCAGCTTGAGCCTTTTAACTCAGACGGCGAATCAGCAGGCACGCCCACAGGGCTGCCCGACTTTGGCGTAGACCTCGCGTGCCTCTGCAGCATGCTCCAGAAGATCGGGACTAAACTCAATTCGCCCCTTCTGATACATTGTAATCAGGCAGGAACCTCCGAAGCTAAAATAGCCCTTCTCTTCCCCCTTTTCGACCGGACCGGCTACATAGGTCGGATGCATCGAACCCACACAAGTCGCACCGACTTCCATCATCACAACTTTCCCAAATGTCGGAGATTCAATAACCGCGCGCGAACGCTTGTTCTCCCAAAAGATGGCGAGCTGGCGCCGCAAAGCCAGTGGGCTGACGGAATAGAGCGGCCCATTGATAAGCACCGGAGCCGCCGCCTGCCCTGAGACAGCAAAGTGATAGCGGTGGTAATCGACCGGGCAGAGGCGGGAAATGAGCATGCCGCCTCCCTCAAACTCCTCAGCTAACGCATGATCGGCGAGGAAGGCATTCAGATTAAATTGCTGCCCCTTTATGTAAAAGGTATCAGCCGCACTGACGTTTTGAATCGCCAGATGCCGGCCATCTGCAGGGAAGACAGCCGCATTGGGATCTGATTCCACCGGCCGTGCCTCGGGCTTGAGCTTGCGGTAGAAGAATTCGTTGAAGCTGGCGTAAGAATCAGGCGAGTCGGCAAAATCGCCTGCATCCAGCCCGTATTCCTCGATAAAGGGAGCAATCTTTGCCCGACTGGAAGCTCGATCCATCCGCCAGCCATACCAACGTGAAAACCAGGCCCGCTTGATTGCCAGCTCGACAGTCAAACGTCCAAGCGGATTACCATAAGCCAGGCGCAAAAAGCTCTCACCGTAGACGGCCTCGGTTTCGACCTGACCGGTCTCGCGATTGTAGAAATGAATAGGTGGGCTCACAGTAGACGATAACTTGAGGACGTAAACCGTAACCGCGAAGAAAAAATGCTCCAGCGAAAAATATAGTGGGGCTTCCAATAAGTTTCCCGCCTTAGAAACTAATTCGTAGCCGTTCCGAGCGAAGCGACAAGACCGGGCTGGCTTTGCCAGAACCGGACCACGCCTTCGCGTTTGGATAGGCCCGATACCCGCGACCACCTCCACCAAAGCGGAAGCGCTTCGGCTACAGACCACTTCCGTAGCCGAACGCCTTCGCGTTTGGATAGGCCCGATACCCGCGACCACGGCCACCAAAGCGGAAGCGCTTCCTCCTACGCCAAGGCTACGGCGGACAGGTCGGCTACAGGCCACTTCCGTAACCGAACGCCTTCGCGTTTGGATAGGCCCGACACCCGCGACCACGTCCGCCAAAGCGGAAGCGCTTCCCCCTTCGCCGAGGCTACGGCGGACAGGTCGGCTACGTAAAAAACCTATTGCCAAGAAGACGAGTTGGAGCGGGCTCTGGCATTTGCCCAGGCGAGGCCGGCCCAGACCGCAAATAAACCGAGCCCGACACTTCCGGCTGCGTAAAAGCCGGCGAGTTGAGCACGATCACTTCCGATTAATTCAAGCACCTGCCAGCTAAAAGCCGAGAAAGTTGTAAAGCCGCCACAAAACCCAGTCATCCAAAAATGCCACTTGTAGGGATGTGGAGCGACTGCGCCACCACCCGCCCAAAGCCCGGCCAGATAACCGATGAGCAAAGAGCCAAAGAAGTTCACCAGCAAAGTCGCCACGGGCAGCCCCCCGGTATCGATCGCCGAGCCAGCGAGATCGGCCCCGTAGCGCAAGCTACTACCCAGCGCACTGCCGAGAGCGATCCAGAGAAGCTGTCTCATGCCCCCCACCCTTTCATAAGCGCAAAACCGGCAACTCCGCAAAGTAGACAGAGACCAACGCTACCTAGTATATTGAGTGCGGCCCGTGCAGTCTGCCCCTTTGAAGTCAGAGACAGCGTCTGAAGACTGAAGGTCGAGAAGGTCGTTAAACCGCCGCAGAAGCCGACCGCAGCGAAGCCATACAGTTGCCCATAAAAAGATTCCTGCTCCGCCTGCACCACTCCTGCCCCCATAAGGGCGCCAAGTAAAAATGTGCCCAAACCATTGACGAAGAGTGTGCCCCATGGGAAACTCTCGCCCACATAGCGGGAAACCCCCACTGCACAGAGATAACGGGTCACACCCCCGAGCGCGCCACCCAGCGCAATCATAATAATAAACACCACTTTATTTGTAACGAATCCGCCTAGCTGTAAAGCACGGCCTTAACAGTAAACGAACACCTAATGTCCACAATTGAAGAAAATATTGATTATGAAACACGTTTAGAGCAGTTGGCGATCGCCGTAGAGCAATCGGATGCCGGCGCGGTTATCGACATCCTAGGACAGGGCGATGGAGAAGATACCGCCCGGCTAATTGACCGCTTAAAGGCGGAGCAACGCGCGGGACTCCTAGAGCTTCTCACCCCTAAGCAGGCGGCCGAAGTGCTTGAGCACGTTCATTACTTTCAAGGTGCTGACATCCTTGAAACACTACCACCAGAGGTTGCCGCACCGGTCGTAGCGCAGCTGGATTCCGATGACAGGGCCGACCTGCTCAACGAACTCAGCAAGCGTGACTCGGAAGCGATTCTGGGCGGCCTGGACAATGAACAGGCTAAAGAAACGCGCCGCTTCATGGCTTACCCCGAGGGCACTGCCGGCGCGATCATGTATAGTGAGTTTGTCTCTTTCCATGCAGAGATGACGATCGAAGCCATCCTTCAGGACATCCAAAATCGTCGCGAAGATTATATCGAATACGGCGTGCAATATGCCTACGTGCTCGGGCAGCAGGATGAACTGTTGGGCGTGCTCCCCGTGCGCAATCTTCTTTTCGCCAAACCCACGCAGACTGCCGGCGACCTGATGATCCCCGATCCAATCACAGTCGAAGCCGGGACACCTCTCCA
>Ga0307966_1002552_pt1 | contig 13772 bp, 13 predicted proteins | sample OrgLakmetagen646_FD_203141 | JGI IMG/M metagenome (GOLD analysis project Ga0307966, IMG submission 203141) | Saline water microbial communities from Organic Lake, Antarctica - #646 | ecosystem: Environmental > Aquatic > Non-marine Saline and Alkaline > Saline | place: Antarctica: Organic Lake... | reverse complement strand
AGCCTGCTTGTGCATACTGTGTTTCAAGCCTTAATATTAAAATTGCTCAAAGCCATTTATCCTAGGCATTCTATAACCTTGATTGAGCTGTTACACCGGTTACAAATGATGTAAAAGTAAAATAATTATGGCGTCGCACTCACGTCGCCTTCATGGAGAAAGAGGTGTTGTAAGCTAGGAAATTTCACATATTTGCTAGGTTCCATACGTCGTCCTATGCAATTGACAGGCAAGAGTTACTAGTGCAGGTGCTGCTTGCTCAAAGGGGCCTTGCAGACCAACAGCTATTATAAGCTTAACCTTGTCCAGTCAGACTATAACCTGCGTCGGAATGTTAGAAAGCCTTAGTAGGATCTGTTGTTTGGCTTACTGCTCGCTTATTTAATGAACAAGCAGCCAGTAAGCCAGCTTAATTACTACCTAGGAAGCGGGGGGTTCTTACTGGAGCAAGGATCCAATAAGGAAGCAGACTGGCAAGCCCAGGTAATCCACAGTGATCATCAAGCAGTAATAAGCCACAAACAAGCAAGCCTGTAAGCCACAGGAAGCTTGACAAACAAGCAGTAGTAATCTTGCCTGAGAAGCATGCAGTAAGACTATTAGTAAGCCACAGAAACGCGGGCTAGGAAGCCACAATACTAAGGCTGACAAACAAGCAACAATAAGCCTTTCTAAGAAGCATGCAAACCTCGGCGCGACATCCACCTCGTCAAGATCAAGTTTTGTGAGGACACCAGACGTCAGAACCAGCTGAAGCAACACCGCTAAAGAACAGCACAAAGGCCTTTGCAACATTCTCCAAGGAGCCTCCGTTACTCTCCACATCATCCTTTTGGGTGTGGGCGGCACCATCTACAACATTCACACTCTGAAGCCTTTCAAGGAACTGGGTCTTGATTCTCAAAAAGTTAAGAAGCTTGCCTCCAAGCTCCATGTGCACTCTGTGAACTTTGCTTCTAAACTTGTCCATACTAGACGTGCCCTTTCCAGTACTGTTATCAACTCTCATCAGGAGCCGGTTTCAGGCCAAGCCTGCAACCCTCCTGATCCCCATTGCCAATGATTTTTCCTTTCCTTTTTGCGGTGGAGGAACTTTACGGTACTCGGTACCAAAGTGACTCCTTTTCCTTAATTAATGTGGGGAGTAGCTCTCACTGCCTGCGTTGTATTTTTTCCTTTTCATGCAGTAAGCCTGATAAGCCGGAGGAGGCTTACTGCAGGCTTCTTGGGCTTATTGCTGCTTATTGGCCTGGCTTATTGTGGCTTACTGGCCTGGCTTATTGCGGCTTACTGGTCGGGCTTATTGGCCTGGCTTATTATGGCTTATTTGCCTGGTACTTTGTTGCTTCCTGATCAGGCTTCCTGCAGGCTTATTGCCGCTTATTGGCCTTGCCGCTTATTGGCCTGGTATTGGTTATTGGTTATTGGTTATTGGTTTGTTGGTTGTTGGTTTATTGGTTATTGGTTATTGGCCTGGCCTGGCCTGGCCTGGTAACATATTGCCGCTTATTGGCCTGGCTTATACGCTCATCGTGGACCTGGCCATACAGATTCAGCGGGTAGCCCAGGGGGAGTGTGGGTGGGGGGAGGAGCTGGTCGTGCGTGCCAGGGGGACGTCCATCACGGTCAAAGTGCGTGGCGGGGCGGGGGCAGAGCCAGTTCCCTTCCCCTTCCGCCAGCACCTGCCTGGGGGAAGCCTCCCCGACCCAGGCCAGCCCCTTCCGCCCCTCAGCATCGCACTCGTCAAGCACCAGCTCCAACAGGTTCCGCATGCCCCCGCCTTCTAAACCAGCAGCACCAACCAAGCCAGTAGCACCAACCAAACCAGGAGCAGCATTAAAACCAATAGCACCAGCCAAGAAGCCAGCAGCACCAGCCAAGCCAATAGTAACAGCCAAGCCAGTAGCACCAGCATCAGCAAAATCAGCCCCAACATCCCCAGCAACAGATTCAGCGACAACAATCCCCAAGGAAAGCAGGCACCAGTGACAAATAGCAGCTCCCCAAGTCAGTTAACTTTGAGCAATTTGCGGTGAAGTTGCGATCCGTTGAGACTGCCATTAATCACAAGTTTGACTCTGCCCGGATTGCTGAAGTAGAATCTGCTTGCGTCTATCTAATAGACCCGCCTGCTTCTGGTTTCTAGAGCCGGTTGGATCTTCGGCGTGCCTTCAGTGGTGCACTGGAACTGCTTCTTTAAGACTCTCTGTGTTTAGACCAAACTTTTTCTGCTGGTTATACTTTAGCTCCCTTTTTGGGTTCCAACTTCTCGCTTCTATCATTCCTTCTCTTTCTCTTGTTTCTCTTAGGCGTTTCCCCTTTTGTCAAGCTAGGTGTGGTTACAGGCTTTTTCCAAGCTTCCGCTCAAATGCCTCCTAAGACGTATATAGTGATGTAACCTTACCTTGAATGCTATTTTATTTTTGAGCTGCTTCTTACTTTGTTTGTTTGTGTTCCATACTGGCCTGCATTGTGTGTAAGAGGCCTGTTACCTTAATCTTGTTCCCTGAGACCATATGAGGGCAACCCACATGAGTATAGCTATGCGTACCTTTTCTGCTTGCTTATGCGCGCAGATAGATCTGCTATGATTATAGTGCACAGACAAATGAGGTCCCTAACTGTTTATCGACATGCAGACACTTCCGGCATGGATCAGGAAAGAAGAAAATCAGGTCTTTACTCCTTTTCCCGGACAAGATACTGCGGCTTTTTACACCCACTGGATCGAACAAGCATATATTCCCAATCTTCTCTGATGGTGTTCAGTTGCCTATGGTCTCCCTTGTTTTTGTGCACCAAAAACTGATCAACGGTGTACCACCAGATAATTTCAGCTCCACTTCTTTTTAACGGTTTAATACAAAGCCAACGTAGGCCCATTTTTAGCAGCATCACATTTACAACGCAGAATGCACACGACACATAACCAATCTTTCCTATAAGTAAAAAATTCAATCTTTCTTTTGCACCCTGGTCAGTTCGCCCTGACAGTCATTAAAGAGAAAAAGCAACGCAACCACAGTTATGTGGTCACTGTCGGCATGTATCAGCAATTGACGGCGTTGGGATATCTGCTCTACCAGAGATTTCAGACAAATGTGAAGTAGAAAGAAATGAGCAGCTAGCTAGGCAGAGTACTGGTGGGTTTATGGAAAAATCAGAATCAGGAGGTGCAAACTCTGGTATTACAACCACTTCTAAGCAAGTTGCCCTGGAGGGCAAATCAAAAGTCATCAAATTCGTAGCCAACCTTTGAGAGGGACACTTGAGCTGCTGCCTGGTACACGATGAGCTGCAGCAAGGACGGAAGAAAGGCTGGAGTCACACTAATGCATCAAGAAGTGTATTAAACACATATGCGCACGCAAGTTAGATTGGATTAGTTAGGTGCCTGCCTCATTCAGGTGTTAGAAGCTGAAAGCCACAACCAATGCCCATGCGAGTCCAAAAGAAGGCAAACCTAATAATCTTCAATTTCGACCACATAAGACACCTTTTTTTATTAATGTGAGCACCATTGTGACCTTAGATTAGTTGCCTCTATAGACTAGACTACATTAGGATCTACTCCTAGCTTGTATGACGCATTGAGAGCGGCAAACGCATTTTTTTAAACACACTCAATAATGAGTAAGACACTGCAGGACATGCGAGTATGGGTTTCTGTGCGTGTGTATGCCACTTGACTAAATGATTATGGAAACATCAAGGAGTCATGCAGCTGTCATGAATACATCACCTGCGTGAAATCCTCTAGGCTCATGCCAACACGCATTGCCAGCTTTCCACGTCTCAAGACAACTAACCCAGATGGGCGGGAGGATGGAGGTACCCCAGTCAACTCAGCAGCATCGCACTGTACCGTACATGCGTGTGAGTGCGTGAGTATGTGTCTATGCTAGGTGCGTATGCGTGTATGTTGCGTGTCTATGTGCGTGTACGTGTGACAAGGATAAGGAGAGGGAGGAATAGAGTGAAAGGAAAGCAACGGATTGGAAGACCAGCATCTATGACTACCATTAAAAATCGCGCGTCTCCAGGGGACAATAAAGCATTTGTGCAAGTAGGCTGCATGTTATAAGAATGGTGTGCACCTCTCCTTTATTTATCTCCTCCATTCTTAGCCCCCCCTCCCCTATAAACCATGCTTACCTGAGATGACCAGGCCTGCTGCACTTGGCTCTCCAGCTGATTGGTGGCAAGGGCATGCACGTTCAGCTCTTGCCACTCATACTCAGGCCACTGCATGTAAAACGCACACACATGCAGAAATTTGCTGGTTGCAATGCTCAATGTCGACGCAAAGTGCGATTGATCCTACCACAGAAATTGAAACTCTTACTCACCTGGTGAAACTCATACAAATACATTGATAGCAATGTCAGACAATGATTAGAAGGTTTCAAATCAGCCACATTTCTTATGCAATATAAGCATGAGCCAGACATCCAAACTTAATCAAGTCTTACTGGTACAGTTGCTGAAGGGAAGATTTGTGTGCTGAAACATGTTGGAGAACTACTATCCAGTGTGGCAGAGCCATAACTACAGCTTCTCATGGCAGCGCACAATGCTTAACATGCGCAGCGCTTATCATGCACACCTGCTTCATGATTGTCAGACAATGCATGCAGTCGTGGCGGTCCTCGAAGGTGACCACACGGACGTCACGCCTGGGAACGCAACAATCCATGCATGTGAGTATGGAGCAGGCTGGGGGGTCGTGGTGCAGCGCAAGCAGTCATGAGAGGTTGTTTTGGAAGGTAAGTCCCAGGCAACATGCCTGGAGACACTCCGTTTTTGGCCTTTAAGGGCCCGTGCATTATGGCAAGACAGCGGGTGACATTTCATGAGTGTGGGAAAACAGTTTGGCTGGATTTAAAATCAACAATCAAAACTTGGCCTTTCAAAATGTACAAGATACAACTCAAATACGCACAGGTGAGACTCACGTTTCAGGGCTAAGCGAGACATCCAGCTGAACGAACCCAAATGATCCGTCAGGGCTGCCTCCAACTGTGGGCATGTATAGCACCTGTGGGCAGTAAGGGTATGAATACAATGCCATGCATGGATGCTAGGATACTTTAGTACATAGTCAAAGGAAACAGCGTTGAGGCTGCCTGTTGCTGCCAAACATCATCTTTCACCAAATCGTTTTCTTTGTGCCAAATGCAATTGGGCGACATACACTTCTGTGAATTGCATTAAAAGGGTGCGCGCGAACCAAATTGTAAAAAAAGAGGCATTTGCTGCAATGAAATCCCCCTGGTTGTCATACGCTTAGACAGGCTTTTAAGTTGCTAACCCCCCTCCCCTCTAACCAAGCAGAGCTCCAAATTGAGTTTTGCTCCAGATTGAGTATTGCCCAAGCCGCCAGGGGAAGGACTCTGAGTTTGTAAGCGCTTGGCTCCCTCAGCTCAATTCAAAAGCATGCATCGTGTTTCCATGTTGCACAAGCTCCAAGCCCCATGCTTAGCCAGCACTCTGGCAAGTGCTGCCCTTTGCCGACACCGGCAGGAATTTCTGGGAAGGCCACACACCTGAAATCTTCGCTGCCACCATTTATTTCTGCTGCTGCTTGCTGTAGCACCACCGTCCTCCCCAGTTTTGTCAGTCCAAGTAAATGCAGTAGGGTCCGAGGGACCATCCTCATCACTCACAGTGAGGCCCGAAGAGGCTGCACGCATGGCTTCCTGTACATGTGTATGGTTCCTTGAATGTGCGCATGCATGTGTGTACGCACGTGTGTGCTTCTTGGGTATGCTCTGCGTGTAAGCTTTGTGCCAACTACTGGAGGCTGTGTTACGCTTTGATTGCTCACAACCAAGAGATAAGGCCATAAAAAAGAAGCCACGCTCTGGTGCTAGCATCGGAGTCCCCTTTTCGCCCTGGGAGACAGAAGTTGCACAGAGCACGGCTTGATGTAACCACATTCTTGTGTGAGTGCGCTTATGAGTGTTTGTGAGCTTCCTCAATGCGTTGTGTTGGGCGACCCTGTGCATGCAACGCTGAACGCCTGTGCTCCTAGCAACGTTGATTTTGAGCAAACCAAGCTCACAATGATATTGCCAGCAGCCAATCATACTTTCCTTACAACTTAAAAGAAGCTTGGACACCTGTGTCTGTTGCAAGCCCCGTGCTGAGCCACCAAATTCCTGAGTCCAGCAGATTTATGGCACCATGCATGAAGCAGCTCTTACGCACGCACGCAATGCACATGAGCAGAGGTGGACCCACTGTTGCATGGCCATCCGTGGCACACCTTGACGGTTGCTTGCCGCTCAGTGGGTGCTCTAGTCTTCTTCCAAGGCCGGGCGTGCCCTGACCGTTGGCTCACTATGACCGCCCCATCCTCAGTGCGTTGACTGCTACTGTTGCCGCCACTGCTGCTATTACTACTGCTACTGCTTCTGCCATTGACCCAACTGCTGCTGCTCTGGCTGCTGCTTGGATCCATTTCACCATCCTTGCTATTGCTGCTGCCCAACTTGCTGTGCCTGTCCTCATTATTTGCAGGAGGCTGACTGCTCTTGTCCCCCTTCAGCAGCGAGACGCCTGCACGATGGATACGTTTGTTGGGAGCCCAAGACCCCCATTGACGGGCCTTGCCTGCTTCTCCTCTAGTTGGACTGCTTGCTCCATCCTGCCGAGCCTGCTTCGCGCCAGTATCCCCACTCCCACTGTTCCTGCTTTCCTGACCATGGTCACTGTCCTCCAGGCGGCTGCTGCTGCTGCTGCTGCTGCTGCTGTGTGGTACCTGAGCTGTCCCTTGATTCCTCCCTTGTGCAGGCTGAGCCCCTACACCCGGCTCTTGACCTCCCAGATCAGCAGCTTGGCGGCTTGCCTCTCCATGCAAATTGGCTCGCTGTGCTGATGCAGCAGCAGCAGCAGCTGCTGCAGCTAAGGCTGACTTTGCTGCACCCTGCTTTGGTTGGCTCCTCTTGGACCCATTCCCATCCCCGCCACCTCCTTCACCCTCCATCCTTTTGTGCACTTTGACCTGCTGCAGCTGCTGCTGCTCTTGATGCTCCATGTCCTGTAACGCATACCACTCCCTCAGCAGATCAGACTCGATGGCCGTGCCCTGTGTGTACCCGCCCTCCTGGTCACGCACACTGTCAGAGTCGGTGGCAGAGCCTGCTTGCTGCGCAGGAAAAGGTGTGTTGGGTATGCCCATGATGATGGCATGAGCCTGGGCGAGGGCCTGCTCAGTGGGGCCTTGCTCAGCAAGCAGCTGCTCAACTGCGTTTTGGCGCTGCTGGCTGTTGCCACTGATGCTGTTGCCGCTGCTGCTACTGTTGTTCGTGCTGGTGTCAGGGATCGAGGCTGCGAGCCTTTGTTCGGCCGCTGCAGCCTCTACTTCTGCTGCCTCATCCGTCCTGGCAGCATTGCTGGCTGAGATGTGCGTTTCTGTGGATGAAGTTGAAGGGTCATCTAAAACTTCGGCCTGCATGTTTTAAGGCAAGCACAACAAAAGCATTTTGAAGGAAGCGTTGGGCAGCAGGAGAGTGCTTAACACAAACGCATGGGCAGGCAAGCAGCACGTATACACACAAACGCAGGCACAAACACGCACGCTCACAGACACACATACTCGGGGGTTTCAAATTGGTAAAAGGAGATTTCGAAAGAGGAGGAGTCCGCACCCTCAGTCAATCACCTAATCTATCATCTAAAAACAAGCCCTTACCAGTATGAATATAAACCGTCCCTGTGGACATTTATGAGGATTTGGTTGTGCTGTCTTATGAATTGCACTTGCATGCAAGAGTAGCTTACCTGCGACAAAGGACGTCTGCTGCTTCTCTTGGCCATGCTCTCACGCTGAGAGATAAACAGCTGCAAGAATAGAGAAGCGCGAGAGGTTTTCAGACACGTCAATACACCCTTCGGGTAGCCATTTGAGCCAGCGCCAGGAAAGCATCTTATTAAAATTAAAGGAAAGAGGAGGACAACGGTTTGATGCAGTCATGGCTAAGTTCTGTATGCTGTTTCAAGATAGGCCAAAGCAATGGAGCCACAACAGCACCATACACGAAGGCAATCTGATCTAAAAGCTACCCAGACAGCACTTCCTGCGTATCTTTTAACCTGCTCAGGTGAGTGGATGTCTGGCACAATAGAAGCTCCTGTGCGCTTCAATCCCTAATGGGCTCCACGATGCTATTTTCTTGACTTACCTACCTACCAGCACGTACTTATTTCCTGAAAAATTGGACCATTAGACGCAGTTTGTGCTGCATAAAATTACCCAAACATTACGCTGCACTCTGAATAGCACAAGAACTCTGAACCTTGGTACGTCCCAGGGCCGCTATGGGTAGAGGTAAGCTCGCCGCTACCCACCTGCTTGAAAGCCTCATATTCCTCCAGCATGGATGCATGCACGTCACCTTCTTCCTGCCCTTTTGTTCCTCTGCTTTGCTCTGTGTCTGGGGTGTCCCTAGCAACGGATGCGCCGTCTCTAGAGTGCTGGCCAGTGGGGCTTGCAGGTGTGGAAGAGAGAGAGGAAGAGGAAGAGGAGAAGGAAGAAGGGGAGTCAGAGGAAGGCAAAGATTGGCTAGGAGTAACGGTGTCAGGACCAACATCCAGGGCATCGCTGGAAGCCTGAGGCAGCCCTCCCTCCACAACGTCAGCACCTGAAGGGAAGGGCGTGGACTGAAAGGCCCCAGTGCCTGTGCTCTGGCCTTGCTGCTGTTGCTGCTGCTGCTGCTGTTGCTGTCTCCTGCGAACGTGGGTTGGCTCAATGACGTCAGAGGCCTCTAAAACAGATGCTTGGGACACTAGACGGCTTTGCTCCCGATGCCGCTGTTGCTGCAGCCGTTGTTCTTGTTGTTCCTCCTGTTCCTTGTGTTGCTGCTGCAGCTGGTCTTGTGGCCCTCCTTGTTGCTCCTGCTGCTGCTGCTGCTGCTGTTGCTCTGATTGAGCAGACCTAGCTGCACGTGGTGGTTCTACGGGTGGAGCATCAAACCCGGGGAAATCGAACTCACCCGGGAGTCGCAGGCCAAGCTTATCAAATTCTTGCTGTGCCCTCGACAAACTGGCAGCACTCCCTTGCTTGGCATCTGGTGCTCGGTCGCTAACCTCCATACTACCCTTACTACTCGGGCGTGCACCATCGGCTGATCTGCCTCTAATGCCCCTGGTTTGCTGGCTGCGGTTTTCTGTTATCTGAGCTGAAGATGGGAATGGATTTGCTAGGCCCATAAAAATAGAGGTGGGATCCTGGGGGACGTTTTGCTGAATGGGTTGCACCGAGGCAGGCCTGCCAACAAGAATATCCTCCAGCAGGCGCAACAGCACAGGCTCACTCAACTGCAGGGGCCAGGAAGAGTGATTAACATAGGGCTGTAGGGTGAAAACAGTGGCCAACAACACCTCATATTATGGAGGTGCCTGGAAGGCAGAAAATCACATGCGGCAGAGGTTTTGCTTGCTGAATAAACGACTTGTAGGCTCCCGTGGAAGGAAACAGAGGCTTAGTGTCACCAGTTCAATTCAAGACAGGTCCACAAAAGAGCAACAAGGGGGATCAAGAGGAATGGTAGGGCAAGACCGACCCTTAATCCATAGAAGGTTGCATGTAGCAAGCGCCGCTTTGTTGCTGTTGCGTCAAGACTGACTTCTAAGGAGTTTACCTTAACTCTTACAATATCTCCTTTTGTGTGTCGATCGACACAATCCCCTTGCCTTCTTGTCTGCGTTCTGGTGGGAGAGTATCTTGATGAAGGGCTGCTGATAAACATGCAGCAACCTCAGAGCTTACAGTCCCTCCCCTCACCCACACACCTGTCAGCCACACACCTGTGTCCCATAGTAGGAGGGGAGCAGACCTCGAGGTACTACCGCCAAGTCAGCTCCTTGCGTTAAGCTCACGTCCTCCAAGTAAGCTGGGCTAGCACCTGTCACCTGTGAGTGCACACACCACACGAGCATTCAATGTACAACTGCTTTCTAAAGGACAGCTGTCGAGTGCGCTCCGTTGTGCTAGGATGCAGGCATGCATGCCTGTGTGTACCTGTATATGCTGTTACATACTTGATACGGCGTATTACTGTATGCAAATGTGACTGCAAATAGTATTTTGCATTCAAGTGTGCAGAAAGTGGACAGACAACAGCATAGCAACGGACTGCAAGAGTACCTTGTCCGTGCATTAGTAAGATAGATGGTGGAGCCTATACAGACGTTACTTCAGGCGGCTTATAAACAAAAACACTGACAGTCTAGGACTCAGGAACCGTGGAGCGCTGCTGGAAATGCTTCAGGGAAGGGCTGCAATCCAATGTGTCTGTAAGGCAAAAGGATGAGGTGTCATAGCATTCCTAGGAAATTTCTTGCTGAAACCAACAAGCAGAACAGCAGAACCATATTTTGAATGGGGGGTATGAGCGTACCTGAGCCCGCAAAGCCTTGAGGGCACGCTCCTCCTCCTCCTCTGCTGCTGCAGCTACTGTATTGTCGTTAGCCCCCACAGTATTGGCATTTAAGGTAGACTTCCTACCGCGTATGCTTCCTGCCCCCCCTTCTTGAGCATCCAGGGAAGTGCCCTTACCTCCTTGGGCCTCAGCCCTGGGAGTGCAAAGGGAAAAAAGCCGCAGCTGGCAATTTGTTGTGCACCCCATCATTATGGATACAGCACGTTGCTTGTGGACCGTTGCTACACCTACGCAACACGCTAAATCACCTTTGAGCCACACAGGCAATGTTGATCAGATGGAACCAGCTTCAAACACATTATTAGATAAAGCAAAGTCATCACCGCCACCACATCACCGCCATCACATAACCTGTTCCTACTTTCATTCCTGCCAGCTGCCAGTGCTCTGCCCTGGACACACCGAAAATCTACGACCAATGTTCTGCGTATTAAATTGAGGGGACTCAATGGACACTGAACACTTTTTCAGTAAAAGAGGCCCGGGTAAAGGGCGTAGTCCAACAAGGCCCCTTGCGCATGGTATAGTGAGCATAGGGACCTCCTGAAACCCTTGGCACGCTGCAACTCACCCGCTCCTGTGGTAATTACATCTCAGGCACAGAAGGAAGCCTCTTTGTGACCCTCACCAACTCACTCCTTTCTAATGCTTAAAAAACAGCTTATCAGTTCATAGGAGGAAAGGATAAATGCCTGCCTGCTAATGCACATCAGAGCATACTTTCACTCACCCTCCCTGTCTACCCCCCCCTTCTTCTCCCTACCTGCCAGCTCGTCGAGCCATGCCCACACGCAGCGAGGTTGCCACAAACTCAGCATCTGCCGCGCTTTCGAAGGCTACGATGAGGCCCTGACTCAAGGCCCCTGAGCGAAGAGACAAAGATGGCACACCGCCTCTGCCACTACTGCTTGCATGGCTGCCCCTATTGCTACCTTCATTGTCTGCATGCCCATTCAAATCCCTGCTGCTGCTGCTGCTGCTGCTGCTGCTGCTGCTGCTGCTGCTGCTGCGGCTGCCATTCTTACTCTCAACATCAGCACTGGCCACTGAGTAAGGAGAAGAGGACGACGGTATTACGGGTGAAGGGGAAGGAGATGCTAAGCGTGGCAAAATCCCTAAGCGGGCACCAAAATTGGCATAGTGCACACGAGGCAAGCCCCTCCACCACCCACTCGGCAGGGCCTCAAACACCATTCCATCCTTGTTGTTGCCATCGCTACCGTCGCTGCTGCCGCTATTGCTGCCACTGCTGCTGCTGCTGCTGTCACTGCTGTCACTGCTGCGTCCCTCAGGGTCACTCCCTTTGTACAAGGGTTTCTGCTGCTCTTCCTCCTCTACGCCAGGAGCCCCGCCTATGCCGCCCTCTTCTTGCTGCTGCTGGCCCTGCATTGCCTCAGCTTGCCCTGACGGCCTCAACTGACCTTTCCGCAACCAAGGAGGCACCCAGCCAGACAATGCGTACCGTAACGCAGCAAAGGGATCAGCCAGACTATCTCCATCAGTTAGGGATCCACCTCCCGCATTCAGTGCTGCAGTTTTAATAGAATCGTGCCAGTTGTAGTATTAGAACAAAGGTTAGACACTAGGAATTCTTGCTCATGGACAGACCTGGTGACAGCTACCTCAAAACCTTTGGCCATATCAGTGCCCCATCAAGTTCTTGACATTTGTGAACAGAGCCCTGCTGGGCCAGCAGCGCGGGCGGAGGCATGTACAATGTGGAGACATGCGTATTCAAAGCACATTAGCATTCAATTAAGTGCGTGCACTTGCGCAACCACACACACGCACCTGCTAGCACACCATCATCCCTACTGCCAACGCCAGCTGTAGCCTGTTCCCTCACATTCTTCCGCTCCCCTACAGGCTGGTTGTTGACTGTACTGGAAGGATCTAAAGTGCTGGCGGCCTTCCTAGCTTCATCCTGCTGCGCCTCTGCCTCTGCTGCTGCCACCCTGCTGGTACCCCATCTGCAAGGGGCGGATTTTTCCCATGAGGTACACATGTTTTGCAAAGAAATTACATACTTGTGTGGAATATCACACTACCTTGGTCAAGCGAGCGTTGGTCGAAGGTAAAACATTGCTGAGAACCCACAGTAGCGTTAACACTAGACATATGCACGAATAGTTCTAGCTGCATAAAATGAATGAGCATGCAAGTTATGTTGGCAAAAGTATGTAGCAGTACCTGGCCCAAAAATAACCCCCCACAAGCACGCCAGAAGCCAAGAGGCCCCCAGCCATGAGCTGCAGAACATGCTGGTGTGTCGACCATCCACCATCAACCCCTCCTCCTGCTGCTGCTGCTGGCTCAAAGCGGTCTAGCATAACCCGCGTTGCTGGACTACGTGTGAAATTTTCAGCAGGGGCACGGCTTTGTTCTGAGGGCTGTAGCTCCTCCTCAGGCGGTAGGGCTGCCAGGTGTAGCAGGCACTGCTGAGAAGGAGGTTCTGGCTCCTGCGGATGTATACCATGGAACACCATCTCTTTGGTGAATAGTTTCAAAACAGCATTACGAGTGGCGTGAAAGCTGTTGCGTCATCCGGGAAGAGCATGTTTGCACGCTTCACAAGCGCACCAAAGCGCAGTATCCGCACATACCTGGAGAGTGCCAGCATCAACGATGGCTCGCCGTGCAGCAGACAGGTTTGTCAAGCGTGCATGCACAGGTTGGGATGGCGCGCTGGGTCTATGATGTTGGCATGGCCTCGTCCTGAGGAACGCATCATGCTTGTATGGGCTGCATGAAATCCGAGAAGCATGGGATTAATCAGCTCCCATTTGTGTGTGGCATGTGCATTTGTGTGTGTGTGTGTGTGTGTGTGTGTGTGTGTGTGTGTGTGTGTGTGTGTGTGTGTGCGTGCGTGCGTGCGTGTGCGTGTGTGTGTGTGTGTGTGTGTGCGTGTATGTGTGTGTGTGTCAATGTAAGTGTGCATTTACAAACTAGTATGACAGACTAGCAAACGAGGCACTCACCATTACTTTGTGACTACTCCTGGACACACTCGTTTTAGAAATAGAACAAAGCTTGAAATTTAATTGACCGTTAGTTTAAATAAATTTGGTCCTCATGTCGTAGCGGTGTTTTTGTGAGCGTGAGAGTGTGGAACAATGCTCTACTCGGCCCCTCCTCCGCAGTATGAGTACTTGCCCCCGCAGCAAAAGTTTGGCGCTCCCTCCTATATACAGGCCATCAATCAGCAAGGGGGTGAGTGAGTGTACAAGTATGTGTGTGTGTGCGTGTGTGTGTGTGTGTGTGTGTGTGTGTGGGTGTGTGTGTATGGTGGGGGGGGAGTGGGTGGGTGGGTGTGTGGGTGTGTGGGTG
>Ga0307966_1002546_pt1 | contig 13787 bp, 14 predicted proteins | sample OrgLakmetagen646_FD_203141 | JGI IMG/M metagenome (GOLD analysis project Ga0307966, IMG submission 203141) | Saline water microbial communities from Organic Lake, Antarctica - #646 | ecosystem: Environmental > Aquatic > Non-marine Saline and Alkaline > Saline | place: Antarctica: Organic Lake... | reverse complement strand
GTCTCGAGTTGAGCGGAAACCTCGCAACGATCGGTGAGCGCTCGGTCAGATGGCCCAGATCCGATCGTCGGGGCCGGCGAGCAACGCTCCCAGACCTGTCGTGCCGCGGGTCGAGAAACCGCCGACGCCGATCGCCTCCAGCACCGCATTGACACTGTCGGTCGACGTGGTCGCACCACTCAACTCGACGAGCCGCACACCGCGCGGGGTGGTGGTGGAAGGATGCGGGGTGTCTCCCCAGTCGATGAGGAACGGGATGAATCCGTCGCCCGTGGTCGGTGGGAACGTCAGCCGCCACTGCAGGGTCGTCCCGTCATCGAGGGTCCGACTCATCGACACCACGTCGCCGGGGTCGTGACCGTTCGACCGCATCACACTCGCCAACTGTTCGATTGTCTCTCCGACATCGGGCCGCACGGCATAGGTGGCGAGGCTCGGGTCGCTCGAGGAGCTCACGCCGAACGGTCGAGGGCCGGTGGGCGCAGGCTGGTTCGGATCGGGGGCGATCAGCTCGACGTAGGAGTCGCCGAGTGACGCAAGCGCGTTGTGGGTGCCCAGGCCATCGTGGGCGCCCCCGTACTCCGGGCGCACCCCGACGGACTGTTCGAACCAGCCGATCCCCATGTCGAGGTCGGGGACGGTGATGACGAGGTGGTCGATGACGGCCATGCCGCATCGTGTCGTTACCGTTCGCCCATGAGCGAATCGAAGCCCGAAGCGGCGTCCGTCGGCAACGAGTTCGAAGGGCGCGTCGCAGTGGTCACCGGCTCGTCGAGCGGGATCGGCGAGGAGACGGCGCGGCGACTCTCGGCGCTCGGTGCCACGGTCGTGGTGAACTCCGCGTCGTCGGTCGAGGCGGGCCGTGCCGTGTCCGATTCACTTCCCGGAACGTCGATGTACGTGCAAGCCGACATCTCCGACCAAGCGCAGGGGCACGCGCTGATCGACCGCACGATCGAGGAGTACGGTCGGCTCGACATCCTGGTGAACAACGCCGGGTGGACCACCCAGATCGATCACAAAGACCTCGACGGCCTCACCGACGAGGTGTTTGCGAAGACGTTCGACGTCAACGTGTTCGGAACCTGGTGGCTCACCAAGCATGCGATCCCGCACCTGCGCGAGTCCGATGACGCGAACGTGGTCAACATCACCTCGATCGCCGGTGTCCGCCCGGTCGGCTCGTCGATCGCCTACTCGATGACCAAAGCGGCGCTGAACCACATGACGCTGCTGCTCGCGAAGTCGTACGGGCCGATCCGCTTCAACGCCGTGGCACCCGGCCTGGTCGCCACCCCGTGGACCCAGGACTGGGAGGCGATGCACGCCAGCGTCGCAGCGATGGCGCCGGTGCCGCGTTCGGCCACCCCTGACGACTGTGCCGAGGCGGTGCTGGCACTGTTGCGCAACAAGTACACGAGCGGCGAGATCTTCGTGGTCGACGGTGGCCTCACCCAGGTGATGTGAGACAGAACTCGGCGAACTCGGTGAGGAACGATCGCAGTTCGTCGAGGGTCTCGGGGTCGACGACCTCGCCGTTCTCGTCGAGGCGATCCGAGTAGTTGCCGAACCCGATCGTCGGAAACAGTCGAGTCGCCTGCCGCGGCATGATCGCCTCGAAGTGCTCCCGGGCCCCAGCTGCAGCACGTCCACCCGGTGACATCGAGACCATCGTGATGCCCGTGCCGTCCCAGCACGACGGATCACGCGACAGCCAATCGATCACGTTCTTGGTGACGGCCGGCAGCGAGGAGTTGTACTCGGGTGAGAACAGCACGATTCCATCGGCCTGGCGGACCGCGTCGTACAAGGCGGTCACCGGTGCCGGCGGCCCCGCTTCCTCCGCGTCGCCGTCGTACAGCGGGAGATCATCGATCGGGTGCACGCCGAGCGTGGCGGTGTCACCGAGCAACGACACTGCAGCCTGGGCAGCCGATCGGTTGACCGAACCGGCTCGCAGGCTCGCGACGATTCCGACCAGGTGTGTCTCGCTCATGTTCGTAGTCTCGCCCGTGCAGGTGTGGTGAGCGGTTTCCTGTCGCCGTTTCGGATTGCGCCCGGCGTCATTCCTGCGCCACGAGTTCGATCAACCAGCCGGGCAAGCGAGTCGGCCGGCCGGTGAGGGTGGTGCATCCGTGCACGGTGACCCCGGTCGTACGGATCTCGTCGCCTGCGGTGACGAGGTAGGCCATCTGGAACGTGGCGCGTGTCGCTGCTGCCAGTGAGACGTGGACGGTGATCACCTCGTCGAAACGACACGGCTGGCGATACTGCAGGAACGACTCGAGCACCGGCGACTCCAAGCCGGCGTCGCGCCACTCCGTGAACGGGTGGCCGATGTGGGCGAGGTAGGCCACGCGGGCTTCTTCGAAGTAGTGCAGGTAGTTCGAGTGGTGCACGATCCCCATCGCATCGGTCTCGACGAATCGCACCCGGATGTCGTGATGGAACTCGTGGTCGTCGGGGGAGGTGGACGGTTCGACGGACGTGCGCACGCAGTCGAGTCTGCCAGTGGGCAGCGACGGTCGGCGCAGTTGCGACCATGATGGAGCGGTGACGCCGGCCGTGGTCTTGATGGAACGTGAGGGAGTGGCGTTCGCCGTCCACGAGTACGAGCGTGGCGAGGATCTGCGCGACTTCGGTCGGGAAGCGGCCGAGTTGCTTGGGCTCCCGTTCGACCAGGTGTTCAAGACCCTCCTGGTCGACACGGAGGGAGGCGACGCTCCTCACGATCCCGTGGTCGTCGTCGTGCCGGTCAGCTGCATGGTCTCGATGAAGCTCGTCGCTGCTGCGGTCGGGGCGAAGCGGGCGGCGATGTGTGGTCCGTCCGAAGCCGAACGGATCACCGGCTACGTGGTGGGCGGGATCAGTCCGCTCGGACAGCGCAAGCGTCTGGTGACCGTGCTCGACGAGTCCGTTGAGCTCTTCGACATCGTCTACGTCAGCGGTGGCCGACGCGGACTCGATGTCTCGTTGGCGCCGGCCGACCTGCAACGTCTGCTCGATGCCACCATTGCGCCGGTCACCGCCTGACATCGACGGGACGACCGCGGTATCACGGGACGACACTGGCCTTCTGATCCCGAGTTCCAGGGGCATCGGGTGACGCTGCGAGACCATGAGCGCCGGTCTGTCATGGACGGCGGGTGGTGGTTTCGTGGAAGTGGAGGTCGCGCGGGTCGAGGCGTTCGCCGAGTGGGTGGCGATACGTGCCGTCGAGCGGAGGCCGTGGCTCGGCAGGCGGGTTCGGTGATGCACCCGAGGGCCGGATCGGGCGCCCGTGGCGATCTCGGAACTCCACGGCTCCGGCCACACCGGCTGGACGATCTCCATCGCCGACGATGTCGAGCTTGCCCTGGTGGTGCAACCGGTGGTGTTTCGAGCAGAGACTGAGCAGATTCGACGTGTTCGTGCAGCCGCCATGCGACCAGTGGACGATGTGATGGACCTCGATGAAACGATCCGAGTGGCAACCCGGGACCCGGCAACCGCCGTCGCGGTGTTCGACGAGGCGCCGCGTGCGATCCGGCACGATGTGCTGTGACCGGCCGACCGACACCGGGACGCCGTCGAGGACCCGCACCGGGGTCACCAGCGTGTCGCAGGTCATCCGCTGCGCTGGGCCCACCGCGACTGGCCGCCCGCGACGGTCGGTGACCCGCCCGGTCGACGTCTCCAGATGGACGTTCGTACGGAACCGACTGCGGCGCGCGGCCGTGGGTATGGCATCGATCGAGCGTGCGGCCATCTCCGTGACGGCATCGACCACGGCGATCGAGTCGGTGTCGGTGCGTTCGTGGAACAGACGGTCGTGGCACTCCTCGAGCGCAGATTCGAGCAGGTTGCCCGTGTCGGCACCGACGTCGAGGCTGAGTCGGAAACGGCCGTCGTCGCCCCACGAGTACGAGGCGCGGTCGTCGGGCTCGATCGCAGCGGGCGGTCCGACGACGTCGTACTCGCTGCTCCGACAGGCGGGGCCGTCGACGGTCGCATCGGGGCCCGACTCGGGCTCGGAGTCGGGTGGCCCGTCCTCTGCGTTCCACGGATACGCACGAACGATTCGGGAGATCTGCGTGACCAGCAACTGCGGGGCGAGGCGTGAGATCTGGTGATCGGCCCACCCCGGTGCATGGCGAGCGATCGGCGCGACCTGGTCGAGGGAGAGCTCACCGCGTCGCATGGTGGCGATCGTCTCGGGCAGGTCGGCCGAGCGACGGGCGATGTCGACGATCTTGCTCGCCGTGGCTCGGGCGATGCCGGTGCGCCAGCAGATGTACGCCTCGGGTGTCCAGACGCCGTCGCCCTGCCACTCCGTCGGGTTGTCGAGGAGCCATCGCGCCGTGACGACCATGCGGGCGTTCAGCGCATTGAGGTGTCCAGCGATGTCGTCGAATGCCTCGTCGGCATCGTTCCACCACGGCATCCGTTCCATGGACAGATCATACCTGTTTAAACTATTTCTGGCAAACACATGTTCGATTCAAGTCGCTACAGGACCGAATCCCTTGCGGCGGGAGTGAGCGTTCGGCGATGCGTGTCGTCGAGGCCCGGTACGGCATCGCCGGTCAGCGTGCGGGGTGGCGGAGTTGGGCCTCGATCCGCGCCACTCGGAGTCGAGCTGACGGGTGCGACGCAGCGAGGCGTGCTCGCCACCCGACCGGGCGTGGCGCATGATCCGCTGCGAGCACGCGACGCAGCGCGCTCGCCAGCTCTCGTCCGAATCCCATTCGCACGGCTCGCCGATCCGCCTCGAATTCGGCACGGTGGCCCACCAGATTGCCCAACGTGGTGCTGGCTCGGATCGCCGCGGTGAACACCCACGACACACCACGCACCGCAACGGCCACGAGATTGGTGAGTGCATCGATCGCGATGGAGTTGCGACCGAAGCTGTCCCGTGCGGCGATCGCCACGTTCTCCAGATACACGCCGACACGGGCGAGTGCGACCACCGGTGTCGACAGCCAGTGGCTGATCGTGATCGCGATCGTGTGCGATCCGAGGTGGTGGCTCACCTCGTGTGCGAGGACACCCTGCAGTTCGGCGTCGGACAATTCGTCGAGTGCGAACGATGTCACCACCACGAGGTGGCCGCCACAGGCGTATGCGTTGAGGTCGTCCGAGGGCAGGACCCTGACCACGTAACGGCCGTCGGGAACATGGCTGAGCCGGAGGATCTCGTTCCAGAGCGGTTCGATCCGTTGCGATTCGGCGATCGTCGGGCGTTGCGCACCAAGCACGGGCGTGAGAACGAAAACCTGGAACGGTCTGACGAACAGCAGTGGTCCCGTGGCACCGAAGCCGAGCAACAACCAGAGAAACGGGATGTCGGTCAGTGCACCGATCGGAGCCCACATCAGTGCCAGCGCCAAGACGCAGAAGGGAAGCATCACCAACACCGGGAGGAAGGCAGAAACCGCAGACCGCTCGACCCGGCGCCGGTCGTTCGAACCGGTCCGCGGTGCCATCGCCACAGGATACGAATCGACACGACGTTCGCCCGTGATCCGCACGTCGAAGGTTCTGGAACATGTCAAGGCGAGGAGGGGTCGTGCCCGCGTAGCGTGGTGTCGTGGGTGCGGACTTCATCACAGTCGTGTCGCCCGTGTCCGGACCACCCGGACAGCGTGACGAAGAGAGATGCGAATGAGCGAAATGCAGCCTGAACATCCAGAGGTCCGTGCACTCCTCGACGAAGCCGCTCGTCTCGGGGCAGTCGACGCCGACGCTGCAGAGTGTCTGGCGCTCGATGCTCGGGTCCGGGCACGCGTCGAGGGTTCGGCGGTCGCCGAGGCCGAAGCCGTGCACCAACTGGCGTCAATCAAGCTCTCTCGCGGCGACACGTTCGAGGCCTTCGCACTCGCCAGCGAGGCCATCGCCCTCGTCGTCGACCTCGAGCCTCACCCGGTCCATGCCTGGTCACTCCACCTGATCGGGGTGGTCCACTACCGCGCCGGCAACCATGCCTTCGCGCTCGACGCGAGTCGTCGTGCGCTCGACGTCTACCGATCGACCATCGACCAGGTGAACGAGGGTCGTTTCCTCGCCACCATCGCTGCGGTCCACCAGTCGATGGGTGACTACGACCTCGCGATCGACACCTACGACGCAGCACTCATCGTGAACAACCTGCACGGTCGATCCGATCTCGCTGCCGTGGTGCTCGGGAACCTGGCGCGCTTGCGTGGACGACGTGGCGAACACCTCACCGCCATTGCGATCGGCCGTGATGCGATCGAGCTGGCTCGGGAACACGCGCCACACCTGGTGGCGGGACTGTATGCCGACGTCGCCGAGGCATCGGCAGAACTCGGCGAGCCGGAGACCGCGCTGCGTTGTTTCACAGATGCGCGCTCGGACTGGGCGTGTCGTGCGGCAGACGGAGCCGAGGTCACCGTCAAGGAACAGCTCAGCGTGATGATCTCCGAGGGTCGCGTCGCGCTCCGAGGCGACCATGTCGATGCTGCCATTGCGTCGCTCACCGAAGCGCTCGAACTCGCCGATCTCCACGAGCATCGACGGTCGCAACTCGAGATCCACGATCATCTGGCCACGGCGTTCAAGAAGGTGGGGCGTGACGGCGAGGCACTCCGCCATCGCGAACTCCAGTTCTCGTTGCACCGCGACGTGACGGCCGACGCGACCGAGCTGCGGATGCGGACGTTGCAGATCGCACACGACGGTGAGTCGGCCCGCCTCGGCGCCGAGATGACCCGACTTCGTACGTCGGCACTCTCGACCGATTTCGTCGACTCGTTGGCCGAGGTCGATGCATTCCACGTGGAGGCATTCGAACGCCTGGCGTCCATCGCCGAACTGCGGGGTGGCAACACCACGCGCCACACCGACGCCGTTGGTGACCTCGCTGCCGAGATCGCCCATGCGATCGGTCAGCCGTCGGAGTGGTGCGATCGTCTCCGCCTGGCCGCCCGACTCCACGACATCGGCAAGGTCGCCGTGCTCGACACGGTGCTGCGCAAGCCAGGCCCGCTCGACGTCGAGGAATTCGACGCGGTGAAACAACACACGGTGATCGGACGACGGATCCTGTCGGGGGTGTCCACACCGCTGTTCGAGCTCGCGGCCGAGTGTGCATGGTCCCATCACGAATGGTGGGACGGCTCGGGATATCCGAACGGTCTGGCGGTCGAAGACATTCCGCTGTCGGGTCGCATCGTCGCGATCGCCGATGTGTTCGACGCACTCGCCACGAGGCGTCTGTACAAGCGTGAGTGGGGTCTGCGCGAGGCGATGCGCCATGTCGAGTCCGGCGCAGGCACACAGTTCGATCCCCGTCTGGTCGCTGCGTTCGTGTCGGTGATGTCGGCGCAGCATCCCGAGCTCACCTCCGACGCTTGACCCGACGATCTGATCGGTGCGGGCGCATGCCGATCCGTTGCGGCTGCGGTCGGGTGCGTACGTTCTGGGCATGGGAGACACACCGCCGCAGGCCGATCGCCAGCTCGAACACCGCAGTTTCGTGTCGTACATCGACAAGTCACGCGAGTACTACGCAGCACAGGGGTTCACGAACCCGTACCGCTGGGCGGCCTTCGACGACGCGCCGTTCACCGCCCTCTCCAAACCGCTGGCTGACTGCAACGTCGCAGCGATCACCACCTCGTTCCTGCACCACCACGATTCGGCCTGGGGTGCGCCGGCGACCGGCAAGGTCGTGTACCACCACCCGGTGGCCGAGGTGCCCGACGCGATGTTCACCGACGACCTGTCGTGGGACAAGCAGGCGACGCACACGAACGACACCGAGTCGTTCCTGCCGCTCGCAGCACTCGGCGCACTCGCAGCCGACGGGGTGATCGGCTCGGTCAACGGACGGTTCTTCGGCGTCCCGACCGAGTACAGCCAGCGCCGAACCGGGCTCGACGCCGAACAGATCGCACAGTGGTGCATCGAGGACGGCGTCGACATCGCACTGCTCGTCCCGCTTTGACCCGTCTGCCACCAGACCGTGAGTCTGGTCGCCCGTCATCTGGAGGCCGTTGGCGTCACGACCCTCGTCGTCGGGAGCGCACGCGACATCGTGGAGGAGGCCGGAGTTCCTCGCTTCCTGTTCGTCGACTTCCCACTCGGCAACCCGTGTGGCCGACCTGATGATCCGACGATGCAGCGCGAGATCGTGTCGCTCGCGCTCGATGTCGCGTCGAAGGCATTCGCCCCGCGGACCACCGTGCAGGCTCCGCAGCGATGGGGGAGCGACGAGTGGCGGGCTGCGTTCATGGCCGTCGGCGATCACAATCGTGACCAGCTCGCCGCCGACGGCGAAGCCCGACGGGCGCATCAGGCTGCGGACCGATGATGCTGAGTGTTCGGCGATCCGCCGTTCCCAGTCGCGGTGCGGGGGAGTAGACAGTGCCCATGAGTGAACATGTGGTGATGGACGGATGCGCGGCGTGGTCCCACGTCGGCGAGGGCGACGTGGGCGTGCTCGTCCTCCATGGCTTCACCGGCAACCCGTCGTCGATGACCCCGCAGGCCAGAGCGTTCGCCGCTGCGGGATTGCACGTCGAGCAGCCACGTCTGCCGGGCCACGGCACCACGCTCGACGACATGCAGACCACGTTCTGGACCGACTGGTCGGGTGAGGCAGCCGCTGCGTACGACAGACTGGCCGAACGTGCCTCGAAGATCGTCGTGATCGGGCTGTCGATGGGCGGCACCCTCACGCTGTGGACCGGCCTGCAACGTCTCGACGACCCGACGCTGCAGGGTCTGATCTGTGTGAACGCCGTCACGATGCCCCAGGCCGCTGAGGCCGTCGAGATGGTGCATGGTCTGCTCGAGGACGGCGTCGAGATCGCACCGGCGATCGGTTCCGACATCGCAGATCCCGACGTCACCGAGATCGCCTACGACGGGACACCGCTGCGACAGTTGGTGTCACTCGGTGTGGAGGGCATCGAACCGATCACCGGTCGCTACGGCGAACTGACGGTTCCGATCCTGATCTTCTCGTCCACGGACGACCACGTCGTCACCCCCGAGAACAGCGCTCACCTGCGCGACACGGCCGGCGGCGAGGTCGAGTTCGTCACGCTCGAACGCAGTTTCCACGTGGCCACGCAGGACTTCGATCGCGACCTCGTCAACGAGCGCAGCCTCGCGTTCATCGCTCGGGTCACCAGCTGAGATGAGCGTGCTCGCCTCGATCCCCAGCCCTTCCTTCAACTCGATCGGCCCGCTCAACCTGTACGGACTGTGCATCGCGCTCGGCGTCGTGACCGGTGTGTGGCTGTTCGGGCGTCGGCTCGAGGAACGCCGGGTCGGCACCGCAGACGATGCAAGCTCCATTGCGATCTGGGCCGTACTCGCCGGCATCATCGGCGCCCGGCTCTATCACGTTGCGACCGACTGGGAACGCTTCGACGGAAACCTCGCAGCGATCCCGAAGATCTGGGAGGGCGGCCTCGGTATCCCCGGCGGTCTGCTGCTCGGTATCCCCGCCGGGTTGTTCCTGGCTCGGAACAGGGGCATCCCCATTCCGGTCGCCGCCACGGTTGCGGCGCCGTGCATCCCGATCGCCCAGGCGATCGGGCGGTGGGGCAACTATTTCAACCAGGAGCTCTACGGGCGGGCCACCGACCTGCCGTGGGCACTGCAGATCGATCCCGAACACCTGGTGATCGATCCGTCGACCGGCGAGCGGTTCGCCGAGGGCACCACGTTCCACCCCACGTTCCTGTACGAATCGCTGTGGAGCCTCGGCACGGTCGCCGTGCTGCTGTACATCGATCGGCGATGGCGGCGAGGCGGCGGCTCGCTGATGGCGTTGTACCTCGCCATGTACGGTGTCGGCCGCTTCTGGGTGGAAGGTCTGCGGGTCGACCCCGCCGATGACATCGGACCGTTCCGCTTGAACCAGTGGGTTGCACTGGCCGCAGTGGTCGGCGGCACCATCGGCTACCTCGTCCTTCGTCGACGCCCGGAGCTAGTGGTGCCCGACGATCCCGAGCCCAGCGATGAGGACGACGACCAGGTGCTCGACTCGGGCTCCGACGTGCCGCCGAACAACCCCACGGACGATGATTCCGAGCTCGGCGAGGATTCCGAGGATGTCGCGGACACGGGCGTGTGACGACGCGCCCGCTGGTCGTCGGTGTCGACTCCTCGACCCAGTCGACGACGATCGAGGCCCGTGATCTCCAGACCGGTGCCGTCATTGCGACGGGAACAGCACGGCACCCGGCGACCACACCACCGGTGTCGGAGCAGGATCCACGCTCGTGGTGGGACGCACTCATCGATGCCGTCACGCAACTCGGTGATCATCGTCGTGACGTCGTGGCGATCTCGGTCGCGGGGCAGCAGCACGGGATGGTCCTCGTCGATGGTGACGGGCTGCCGGTGCGTCCGGCGAAGCTGTGGAACGACACTACGTCGTCACCGCAGGCGGACCGACTCGTCGAGGAATTCGGCGCGCGTGAATGGGCCCAAGCCACCGGCAGTGTCCCGGTGGCCGCCTTCACGATCACGAAGCTCGCCTGGATGGCCGAACATGAACCCGACTCACTCGATCGAACCGCCTTGGTCATGCTCCCGCACGACTACCTCACGTGGAGACTCACCGGCGAGCACGTGACCGACCGTGGTGACGCATCGGGCACCGGATGGTTCGACCCGGTCGGAGGTGGCACCCGCCACGATCTGATCACCGCAGCCACCGGCCGGGAGTGGACCGGACGGCTTCCGCGAGTCCTCCAACCGACCGAGGCGGCAGGCACGATCACGCCGGAGGCTGCAGCGGCACTCGGCCTCGGGAACGGTGTGGTCGTTGCGTGCGGAACCGGTGACAACATGGGCGCCGCGCTGGGGCTCGGCCTGCGGACCGGTGACGTGGCGATCTCGCTCGGCACGTCGGGCACGGCGTTCGTGGTGTCGGAACAGCCGGTCCACGACCCGTCGGGCCACGTTGCCGGTTTTGCGAGCGCATCGGGTGATTACCTCCCACTCGTGTGCACCCTCAACGCCACGAAGGTCACCGAGACCGTGGCGCGACTGATCGGCAGCGAGCTGCCCGGCCTTGCCGACATCGCGCTGGGGGCAGTGGATGATCCGGGGACCGTCACCCTCGTGCCGTATCTCGACGGCGAACGAACGCCGAATGCACCCGATGCCCACGGGACCCTCCTCGGCATCACGAATGCGACGACACCCCAACAGCTGGCCCTCGCCGCCCACGACGGTGTGCTGTGCGGTCTCCTCGGTGGGCTCGACGTGATCCGAGGCCTCGGACCGACCGCAGACGGCCGCTGCTTCCTGATCGGCGGAGGAGCGCGCTCGGCGGCCTATCGCCAGCGTGCCGCCGACCTGACCGGGCGGGACGTGACGATCTCGTCGATCGACGAAGTGGTCAGTGCCGGGGCCGCGGTGCAGGCGGCCGCGGTCGTCAGCGACGCCTCTCTCGACGAGGTGATGTCGCGATGGGGACTCGGCACGGGAACGACCATCTCGCCAGCGCGTGACGCCTCGGCCGTGCTCGAGCGCTACCGCGAACTCACCTCCGACTCGGTGGGGATCTGAACGATGTTGCCGTACGTCCGCCTGTCCAGATCAAACGCTGCCGGTGAGGTCGACCTCGTCGTCGACACCTCGACCGGGGCGCCGACGGTCCTCTACTGGGGTCGATCGCTCGGTGCCGATCTCGATGTCGAGGCGATGGTCGCCGCACTGGACCGGCCGCTCGTGTACGGCACCTTCGACACGGTGGCGCCCGTGTCGGTGGTTCCCGAACACGGCTCCGGATTCACGGGGCGCCCGGGTCTCACCGGTCGGCGAGGCGGTGGACGTGCATGGGCGCCCCGTTTCGCGACCGAGTCGGTCGACGTCGGAGCCGACTCGGTGGTGGTCGATGCCGTCGACCCGGTCGCCGGACTCACGCTGACCACCACGATCGCGCTGCGCGAGACCCTGTCGATCTCGGTGACGCTCACCAACACCGCTGACCAGCGGTACTCGCTCGATGGACTCACCGTCACGATTCCGCTCCCCGAACACGCCGACGAATGCCTCACCTTCGAGGGTCGCTGGGCACGAGAATTCCACCCGGTGCGGCGACCGTGGCAGCACGGTGAGGTCCTGATCGAGAACCGTCGGGGCCGGACGTCGCACGAAGCTCCGTCGCTGCTGTTCGCAGGCGACGCGGGCTTCGGCGAATGGGCCGGCGAGGTGTACGGCATCCACTGGGCGTGGAGCGGCAACCACACGATGCTGGCAGGGCGTCTGCCCGACGGCCGTCGCTACGTGCAGGCGGGCGAACTCCTGCACCCGGGTGAGATCGTCCTGGAGGCGGGCGAGTCGTACAGCAGCCCGCAGCTGCTGGGCGTATTTTCGCCGAGCGGTCTCACTCCCGCGACGTGGCAGTTCCACGATGCCGTTCGTGCGTTGCCCGCAGCGCCAACGACGCCGCGTCCTGTTTCGCTGAACACGTGGGAAGCGGTCTACTTCGACCACGACATCGATCGGCTCACTGCACTCGCCGACGCCGCGGCCGATCTGGGCATCGAACGCTTCGTCCTCGACGACGGGTGGTTCGGATCCCGACGCGATGACACCAAGGGTCTCGGCGACTGGTGGGTGTCGAACGACGTGTACCCGGATGGCCTCGGGCCGCTCATCGAGCACGTCACCGGACTGGGTATGGAGTTCGGCATCTGGGTGGAACCCGAGATGGTGAACCCCGACAGCGACGTGTTCCGAGCGCACCCCGACTGGGCGCTCACGACCGATGGGTACGACCCGGTGCTCGGTCGGAACCAACTGGTCCTCGACCTCGGGAACGCCGACGCCTACGCGCACGTCGAGCGGCACCTCGATGCTCTGCTGGCCGACCACGAGATCGCGTACGTCAAGTGGGACATGAACCGTGACCACATCCAGGCGAGTGGCGCCGACGGAGCGGCGGGCACGCACGATCAGACCGTGGCGTTGTACCGACTCCTCGACGAACTGCGAGGGAAGCATCCGCAGGTCGAGTTCGAGTCGTGTGCCAGCGGAGGAGGACGCATCGACCATGAGATCCTGGCGCTCACCGAACGGGTGTGGACCAGTGACTGCAACGACGCACTCGAGCGCCAGACCATCCAGCGCGGTGCGTCGATGCTCGTCCCACCGGAGGTGATGGGCGCGCACATCGGCCCGGCCACCGCCCACACGACGGGTCGCACCCAGACCCTCGCATTCCGAGCGGCCACGGCGTTCTTCGGTCACCTCGGCGTGGAGTGGGACGTCACGACATCGAGCGACGAGGACCGCACGGGACTGCGGGCGTGGATCGCACTGCACAAGGAACACCGCGAGCTCTTGCACGGGGGTGACACCGTACGCTTCTCCACCGACCCGACCTACTCGGCGCACGGTGTGTACGCAAAGGATCGCTCGCAAGGGATCATCTCGTTCGCCCAACTCGCGACCGCACCGAGCCAGACCCCACCACCGCTGAGGTTGCCGGGCCTCGACCTCGATGCCTCGTACCGGATCGAGCGTCTACGGGTTCCGTCGGGGACCTGGAGGCCGGCGCGGGTCGAGTCGGTCTGGCTGCATGACGGTGTGACGCTGAGTGGGCGACAGCTCGCGTTCCACGGGATCCAGCCGCCGGTTCTGCACCCCGAGTCCGCCATGCTGTTCTCGCTGACTCGCACCTGACCCCGCCGTTCGCAACTCGCACGACCTTGAACCCGCGGCTCGGTGTTCGATCGAGCACTAGCTTCGGTCGTGATGGACCAGCAAGAAGCTCCGAGCAGGTGGTGGGGCCTCCTGCTCGCGGTGCCTGC
>Ga0307966_1002544_pt1 | contig 13804 bp, 11 predicted proteins | sample OrgLakmetagen646_FD_203141 | JGI IMG/M metagenome (GOLD analysis project Ga0307966, IMG submission 203141) | Saline water microbial communities from Organic Lake, Antarctica - #646 | ecosystem: Environmental > Aquatic > Non-marine Saline and Alkaline > Saline | place: Antarctica: Organic Lake... | reverse complement strand
CCGATCAGAGAACTCTAGAAGATTTTGACCCTTAAATACGTCCATAATTATATATATTTACTACCACTAAGATAGGTATTTATATACTGACCTCTATAATGTAATAAATCCGATAATTATTTTTTTCATTTCATGTGTTTTAAAGCAGTATAATGCTTATGATTTCGTTGCGTGTTAAGAAACTAAATTAGTAAAAATGAACCAAACCAGTGGACAATCCCTAGGATTTTCCACGTAGGCGAGAACCACGCAATTAATTATACACGATTTGTGTGCCCAGCATGGGCATCTTTACCATATCGAAAGTATGGTATTAATATAGAGAGTGCAAGTCCCTTATGTGAGGTGGTAATGCCTTAAACCATTAGTAAGCTGCAAGGTTGCTATTCGTGAGGATAGAACTGAAGGTTATTTACGATTGGCTAGTGAGTAAATACTGCTACAAACCTTGGTACTGACTAACAGGAAACAGATAAGAGGCTGTGAGGTTGAATGTATAAGCACATCATTGTTAAGTCTAAAACACTTTAAAGTGAATACCATTACAGTATATCTGGCAGGAATCGAGTGAAAGAAGATGCAATTACCCGGGGACTTCTCTATAACTACGAGTTGGTACAATAGAGAAGTCAGCTGAGGTCATAGTACCCACGAGATACGAGGTGCAAACCGCATAGGTCTCATAAGTGAGGAAGGACTGATCTGAACCTCCCGGGAATTATAATGGGTGCAATTTTCTTTGGTTTCAGAGAATTGAATCCGATACCTATTGAGCTTTTCCCAAAACCATTAGGTGCAACAAAAATGTTCGGTTTGTTAGGAATTAGATTTAAAGAGAACAATTTGTTTTGTATTCCTTTTATGTTTGTTAATTCTATTTCCTTAATGTTCATAAATAGTTAAATGTTTTATGGTCATTGCATACAAACGTTGTCGTATGCAGTGATTTATGCACTTTAATTGAGTTTAACGTTCTTCCGCAAGTATGATTTAATGTCAGTTTCGTTTTGTAATTCTCTTTTTCTAAAGATAATTATTTTATTAGCATTCTCAATATGATTGAAATTGATATTGGCATTCTTTAAAATTGAAATTATAATTTTCTTTTTTCTGTCTGCGGTAAGGAATTTATAACGCCTCAAATTCCTAAATACTCTTTCGTATTTTATATAGAGAACTATAAAGTAAATCAGAGGTAGAAAAATTATTGTAAAAATTGGCGGAAGTAGAAAAGACTTCAGATTACTTAAAGTAAAGAAATCAGCGTAATTGGTTATCAATTCATAAATACCATAAATTAAAATCCCAAATCCAATAATTGCAAGTAGGCTTTTTAAAAAATTCGCAACAATTTTTGTGTTCGGGTCATCTTTTTTCATTTCGGCAAACAATGACAAAAGAGAAATGAAAGTTACAATTGGAATTAATATTAGTTCCCATACAATTGAGAAATTGTAAAATCCAACAATAAATTCAAGAATAATAGTTAATGAAGTTGCGGTCAAGATAACTTTGATAAAGTCTTTATAAGTTGTCAAATTGTTGGCATTGAAAAATAGTACAATTCCAGTCGTTAAAAACCAATAAACAAAATCTTTAGATAGCGAAAATTCCCAAATCGAGAACTTATTGAATAAATATATAATTATGAAAAAATAAATTAGGAATGTAGCGTAGAATGGAATAAATTTTTTTGAAAACAATGCCTTTATTACTCCCAAAAGTTTTTCGAAACTTCCTTTTGAACTAACAATCAAAAGTGTGAAAATCAGAACAGACCAAATTAATATGGAAATTTCTCTATTCGAGAGTAGTTTATAAAATTCAGTCATTTATTAATTCCAATTTTTGATGTTTGCACAATGTTTGTTTTCATTGCATACAACGTCACGGCTATGGCAAGTGGGGCGGTTGATAAGCGATTGCCTTTCCGTTTAAGCCGTAGCCAAAGCTTTTGCATTTTGTTTTATCTTATTTCTCTAAAAGCCAAATCAAAAGATTTGGCGGTCTTCGCAAATACACAAAAACATTTGATAAAACCCATCATAGCTATGTTTTATACACGTTATTATGGTGCGTTTTTATTCGAGTAATTTATTTCCATCAATTTCATAACCACTAACTTTAAGTTCTTTTGCTAATGAAAGTTTCCAGTTTCCATTCTTGTCGTAAGGCTCGTATAAAACACCTTGGTAATAAGAAGAAATTTCAAAATTGTCAACTTGTTCGTGAAGAACAACTACACTTTCTCGTCCAATCTTTCCTAAGAAAAACCCCAATTCCAAAATCACATTTTGTCTTGCTCTTAATTTTGCATTTTTAACGTTGTCCGATTTTGTAAATGCTACATCATCTCCTGATAGAAGAATAACTGCAAAATTCACATCCGAATAGTCTATAAATTTTTCAATTATAGTTCTACCTCGATTTGGTTGTTCGTGAAGTATTATTGGCTTAAGTCCTATTTTTTCTATAAACCTAGCCGAAGATTGTTTCATTTCTTCGTTATGTCCATGGCCAAGAAATATATTGGGTGATAGTTTTTTAATTTGTTTTATGGTATTTGGGCTTTCATCGCTCATATCTATTGAAAGACTAACGTCTTCCAACATTACGTTAATTAAGTTTTTCAACTGGTCTTTTCCATTCTCAAACGAGGTATTGTAAATTCTTCTGTCCATTCCGCTAAACATAACTGATGGCCAGTACCTGATTTTGGTTAATTTTTCCTTGTATTCACTTTTTGGGCCAAAAACTTTACAAACAATCATTTCAGCCCTTTTTCTCGTTTTGTCGAGTTTTCCATCTTTATAACTTAGTCCTTCTGCATCATTTAAAAGGCTTTCTAATAATTCGTAAGATTTTCTTCCCATAAATTTTTTTTAATGTACCACAACGATAGACTTATGTAGTTTTCTTTTATCCCTTATTAATTTAATTTTTACTTTCTAAGATTAAGGATAAAATGAAAACCTTAATAAAGTTTAAATGTCTAAGCTAATTAATCTATATCTCAAATCTTAATATTAAGGCTCAACCCTACTAATCTAATTATATGAATATATAGTGTGTTGGCCAATCTCCATTTTGACAAAAATTAAAAAGTTATCGAAATTATTAAAACATACATAACTTTAACTTAATCGCTAAGCTCCTACATTGGAGTTTAATTCAATCCGAAAATACTATTTCTAAGTAATTTTTATCAAGGTGATTCATATTTCTATGTACACCTTGACTTCGACACTTCACATAAATTAATTTGTTCTAATTTAAAAAAATCAATAAAATTTTAAACTTTCTGAATATCAACACTATAAATGTCTAACAATATAAATATTAATAATATGAAAAAAATGATTAAAAATTTTTACGAGATTAGAGTTGATTTAAAATCCAGACAAAGATTAAGTAACCCAGAAGAGCTGACCTACTTTTTATCGGAAAGTGCACAGGTTGATTTTATGAATTTTTTCTTTATGGAGATAAGTGGAAGTAGTTTACAAATACTCGTTTATACGGGTAATGAAGAATTGAGTTATTATAATATGTACTATTCAGGAATTCTAAAATCTAAGTCATTTAGTGTAAGGGATGTAACTAGCGAAATTTTAAGAGGGAGTTATTCCGAAAGCTTTTTTTGGGATGTAATTGAAAATATTAAACCCCAATTTTTTGATAAAATGCGAATTGATTTTCTGGATGATATACTGGAAGAAAAAACCAATATTGATTTTGTAAATGAAAAAATTAAAAAGAGAGGATACAAAAGCCTATTGCCATCTGAATTAAAGATGTATAGAGATGATAAAAAATGTCTAAGTAATTAAATTACTGATTTGATTATCAATTTTAAAGCCTAATGTGTATACTTTAGGCTTTATTTTTTTCTGAATATTAAATTATTTTCACCCAAAAATACCTCATTCATTATCTTTATTTATCGCTTCGACAATACTCCTAAAACTGTTTAGTCCAGATTCTAAGTTTTCCATAATCTCGTTAGCTAAAATGTCTGGGTCTGGCAGATTATCTAAATTGGTTAAACTTTTGTCTTTTAGCCAAAAAATATCCAAACTCGTTTTATCCCTCGCTATAATTTCTTCATAACTATATTTTTTCCATCTGCCATCTTCATTTTCTTCGCTCCAAGTTTCTTTTCGTTTATTGATGTTTTTCCCATTATACAACTCTATAAACTCTTTCAAGTTTTCTTGTCGCATTGGACTTTTCTTTGGTGTGTGATGTACGTTCGTTCTGTAATCATAAAACCAAATATCTTTCGTCCAAGGGTCTTTACTGGCTGGCTTGTTTGTAAAAAACAACACATTTGCTTTAACTCCTTGAGCATAAAATATACCTGTTGGTAATCTCAAAATTGTATGCAAATCTGCTGTTGACATTAATTGTTTTCTAACTTCTTCGCCAGCTCCACCTTCAAACAAAATATTATCGGGAAGCACAACTGCTGCTTCTCCATTTATTTTTAATTGAGTTTTTATATGTTGTAAAAAATTTAATTGTTTGTTGGAAGTCGTTTCCCAAAAGTCTTGACGATTATAACTTAAATCTTCTTTTACAATATCTCCTTTTTCGTTTGTAAAAGTCATACTGCTTTTCTTGCCAAAAGGAGGATTTGCTAATACATAATCATAGCGTTCTCCATTATCTGCAATCAATGCATCATTTGGATTTATAAACGATTCTCCGTCTATTTCTCCAATGTTGTGTAAATACATATTCATTAAACACATTCTACGGGTATTGGCTACTATTTCATTTCCGTAGAACGTTTTATTCTTTAAAAATTCTTTTTCCTCTCTGTCTAATTTGTTGTTATCTACAATCCAATCGTAAGCAGCTAAATAGAAACCACCTGTACCACAAGCTGGGTCAATAATAGTTTTTGATGGTTTTGGTTGCACACAAGCCACAATTGCTTTTATCAAGGCTCTTGGCGTAAAATATTGTCCAGCACCACTTTTTGTGTCTTCTGCGTTTTTCTCTAAAAGGCCTTCGTAGATTTTACCTTTTATATCAGCACCCATCATTGACCAATCTTCTTTATCAATTAAATTGATGACTTTAGATAACTTGGCAGGGTCTTGAATTTTGTTTTGACTCTTTGTGAAAATTTGCCCAAGTGTTCCTTTTTCTGTAGAAAGTGTACGCAACAATTGACTGTAAAAAGATTCTAATTCTGCACCTCTTTTACCTGATAGCGTTTCCCAATTGCAAGTTTCACTATCTGCTATTTCATTACCTTCAACATCTTTTAGTTTCGGGAACACCAAACCTTTATTATAGGGTGGTTTGTTAAGCTCGTCTGCCATTTTTAAAAACAGCAAATAAGTAATTTGTTCTAGATAATCACCATAACCAACCCCGTCGTCACGAAGTACGTTAGCAAGGTTCCATATTTTTGATATTATTGATGAGTCTGTCATTCTATACTTGTTTTATTTTTTCTTTAAATTTATCCGTTAAAGTATAAACACCTATTCTTGGAGAACCAGTAAATAATATAAATTGATGTGCTTTTAATAATGCCATATCTCTTTGCATTGTTGCTCTTGCTACACCAAAAGAACTCATTAAATCTTTTAAACCTTTTCCTTCTTCTACTAAAAGCAGTAATACTTCTTGTATTAACCGTTTAATTACAGCATCACTTGCAGCATCATTTACAGCATTACTTACAGCATCACTTACAAAACGTTTTACGGCATCACTTACAGTATCACTTACAGCATCACTTACAGCATCATTTACAGCATCACTTTTTTCTTTTTTTTCAGAAAGACCTTTAGGACCATTAAAGGTAAGAACAACACCACTAGCAGTTTCTTTCCATTCAGGAACTCTTAGACCAGCATCTTTACATTCTTCTACAACTCTAATTGTTCCTCTTCCTAATTTATCAACTAGACCATTAAGAAAAACTATGTGAGCTATATCTGGATTAACAGGATGTGAATCGTGGTTCTTCTTTAAATCTTTTACTTTTATATCGTCTGGAAGTTTTCCGCTATTAGAAATAACAAAAGTATCCGGGTAAACACTTATATTTACACTACTGGAAAAACTACTATAATCACGGTGCATTAAAGCATTAATTATTCCTTCTTGTAATGCTCTCTTAGGAAATGTAAAATCTTGTCTTTTCCATCTTTTTTTATCAAATACACTTCTAATCCCTAAACCGTTAACATATTTTTCCAATTTATCTCTAATACTAAAAAGATTTCCTTCTAATATTTCATTTCTAATTAAAGAGTCATCTGTTTTTCCTTCGGCATATTCTGTAAGTCGCACTCTAATTTGAGGAATAAATTTACTTGGATTTTTAGCAAATAGCACTACACAGGCATTTGTAAAAGAACCATTAACGTATAAACCATAATGTGTTAAGAATGTCAATATATCATCACTTTCAAAACTACTGCGATGATTTTTTCTAGATTCTGTAATGGTTTTTCTTATTAATTTTTTATCCAAATCTTCAAAATCAATACCTAATGTTATTTGTCGTTCCCAATGTTGTTCAGATAATTGCCTATCGTGTATAAGCTCTGATATTTCTTTTGATGTTGCTTTTTGGGTTTTACTTCCTTTGCGATAATAAATACTACCGCTAAAAATATACGGTTGTTTACTTCCTCCCCAAACCTTAAAGATTAAGATTTCTTTTTGGTCAACGATTTCTACCGAAGTTGTAATTGGTACATCTGGTACTATTGAATTAATTAAATAGCCTTGTATCTCCTCTTTGTGAGCAACTGCATTGTTTATTCCAATAATGTCTCCATTATCAGCAACACCAACTAGTACTTTTCCTCCGTCAGCATTTAAAAATGCACAAAGATTTTTAGCAATACTTTCTTTATGAACATCAGTTTTGAACTCTAATTGCTCACTTTCTCCCTGTTTTATAAGGTCTTTTATTAGTCGTTCGTTACTCATTGTTGTTTCGTTTTTTTAATTCGGCTCTTCTAGCATCAATATCTTTAAACTGGACATTAATAAAAGAAAGAATATCATCTATTTTAACAAATGGCTGTACCCATTTATGCCTTACAAGATTGTACATATCTACTGCTTTTAAGCTATCTAAGACACTTGTAGGTTTAATGTCAAATTCCAATCTTTTTTTATCATCATCAAACATAAACTGTTGCATTAGTTTACGAGTATATTCTATATAAGTATGAGAAACAAACCACATTGGCTTGTCTACATCAATTGCTTTTCGAAACTCTTTATGAGTAATTCCAGAGCCATAACGAGGAAAAATGATTCCAAAAAATAAATCACAATCTTCTACTGCTTTTAAACATGCTTCTGTAGGGTTACTATCTATTGGAACATAAACGGAACCTTCTTTAGACATAACGACTTTATAACCAAAATTTTCAAGCGTGTATTTTATTTGGTCTAAATCGGAATCTGAACCATATACCGTTGACGAAACCATTATTTTCAATTTCTTTTTCGCCATTAACTTTTTGCTTTTTTAATGGTTTTTGTCGTATTCTTTAATTTTTCTGCTCTTATTTTTTCTAACAAAACACTAGCAGGCTCATAATCTATATGTTGTTTGCATTTCTCAATTTCTTCTGCACTTAACAATGTTCCGTCAAATGCTTTTTTAAGAATACTTTGACGAAGGGCAATTGCTTTTTGTAAACTTTCTTTGATGTTTTCTTCTACTTTATCACAAACCGATAAACGACTTTCTATTTCTTGAACTATTTGTAGTTGTTCTTGTTTTGAACATAAAGGATAAACGAAGCTTTCAATTGAGGCTATACCAATATTAGCTTGTGTAGTTTCTACAACATATCTATTTATTTCCCCTTTAATTACAGGTGACAAGGAATAGTACAATGCAAATTTCTCATCCATAATTTTGGTTATATTCTTAATTATAGCACAAGAATATGATACCAAAAATTCTTTATCGTAATCAATTAATATATTTCTACCAATTGTTCCATATCTAGGGAAAATGATATCTCCTTTTTCTGGTTTTATTTTTAGTGCTAACCTATCAAAATCAACTCTTGATATCTGCTTCGCTTTATTAAAATCAATTTTACCGTCTTTACCTATATTTCCAGTTGATACGTAGGGCATTCCTTTTTCAACTGTTTTTGGCATTTTATGGTCAATGTCGCCAATTTTATAAGTTATCGTTCCAAATCTTGTCCAAAACCAGTTTTTTGGAATAGAATCATATTTTTCAACTTCCTCTGACTTTACCTTCGGAAATTCTTTTGGTTTTGAAATTCTAGAGGGTTTCTTTCTACTTTCCTTTTTCTCCCAAAGTTTAACAGCTTCTTTCCAGTCTGATATTTGCTTTTCATAATGCTTTTTGCGTTCTACTTTTATCTGCTCCAATAATTTATAAGCAGAAGGCAAGTTGGTTTGGTTTTCTCGCCATTCTTTGGTAAGTTCTCCTTCAAAAGCCTTTTTTAAAACTGCTTGCCTATAAATAACAAATTGGTCTTGTGCTTTTATAAAGTCGGCAATACCACTATCTAAACTGCTAAAAAGTTCTTCTATTTTTTTGACAATAGTTTTTTGTTCGACTAAAGGTGCAATCTTGACCTTTACAGAATTAAAACTTGTTTTGTTCACTAGAGCAACAGTTGTTGAAGTACTTAATTTTTCTAATTGATTCCTGAAATTGATAGATTGAGCTTGATAAAAAGTATATTTAGATTCAATTCCAGATAATGGTTTTATTGCATTTATTTGCTGATTAAAAGCGACTTCTGTTTTATTTATTCCAATTCTTCCCAGATTACCGATACATGTAACTAAAACTGAATTAATTGGTAAAACACGTGCTTTTATTTTACCTTTCTTACTTAAAAATTCAGTAGAAGGTTGAAGAAAACCATTATTAATTTGAGGTGGTTTTACAAATGGCACCTCAGAGCCATAATTATCAATTTCTTTTTTTGATGGCGTATTTCCAGTTACCGTGTCAAACACTTCACCCAATGTACATTCAACCCAATCTTCATTCATAATATGGTTTAACTAAAACAATTTCGATTGTATTTCTATTTTAGGATAAAACACACCAATAATTACGAAAGGGTTTTTAGACCTACGTGTGTGCCATTCTTTTGTTGTGCCTAAAAAGAGATGAATATCTTTATTATTGATAAAGTTGGTTTCGTACTGCTTGCGTACCTTTTCTAAAGCAAGTTCTTCATCATTATTCGATTTTCTTAAGCAATTCCAGTACAACTGCCCTATTTCCCAATCTTCTATCATTAACTTTCGTTTTTTACCTGTCTCATCTTCAAATTCGTATTTGAACTTATACGGTACTTTTGGAAAGGCTTGTTCTGGTTTTTCGTTTTTATCCTCGAACAAATTCATCTGACTTTGCAATGCCTTCCAAACGGGCTTCCACTCAGATTCGTCTTTTTCAATTAGTAATCTATGAACTTTGGTAGGTTTAAAAGTAGCTAATGATTTATTTTGAGGGGCTTTACTTTCATCAATAAGCGTATTCATATTAGTGTATACTTTATTGAGGCAATATTGTTTTCTTACTAGCCAGTTACACTTAGTATCTATGGTATCACCAATAACCAAATCATTAAACTCATAATCTTTTGGCGAATAACTTTCTGGTCTAAAATCATCTTTACGCTGTTTTAAGTCTAATTCTATCCACGTGTATTTGGTTTGTTTAACCTTACCTTCTTTTTTTAAACCTTTCAATAAACTTAAAGGCATGGGGTAGATTCTTATCCATTCACCGTTTTCTAAAATGCCCGCTGTACATACCAATTCATCGTAACTTCTTGATGGAAGTGGATATGTAGTTACAGTAAGCAAAACATTTTTTCGTGGCATTTTTACAGATGGATTAGTTCATAATTGAATTCCGGCAATTCACAAATGGCTTCTGCTAAATGTTTACGATGACATTGGCAGATGTCCTTTTCAAAACAAGTAATGGCAACACGTTGGTGTTTCTCAATTAAGTCATGGATTTGTTTTTGTTGACTCAATGTTTTTGGGATAATAGTCTTTTTGTATTCTTCAAATAAAACATCGTAATCCTTTTGAGTATTTAATTCTTTTCTTTTATCAGAAACGATACCCACTTCAGGAATATGCAGAAATTGAATACCTACACCTTCACAAGCCATTTTCAATTGAGACTTATTGAAGCCATATTTCATGCTAAATGAATTCTTTCTTACATCACACAAAACTTTTACATCTGCTTTTATCAATCTATTGATGTATTGCTCAATACTAATTCCTTCGTAACCAATGGTGAAAAGGGCATTTTTAGAAGATTCTGGAATTTGCTTCTTAATTTTATTTAATTCATCACTATTTAATACTTGGTGAGCAATTTTACTATTAATAGCGTAATAAGGGTAGTTTCGGTATGTATGCTTTATTAAATAGTCAGATGATTTATTAGTAAAATGTTTTTTTAGCTCAATCAAAGCTAACTTGTCATTTTGTTTTAATTCGTTAATGTAGGATTGTGTCGTAGTTCTTTTCCATGATTTATCACCTTCAGATACCCATTCATATTTACGCATAGTAGATAAATCTGCATTAGCCTGAAAAGAAAAGCAGCCATATTTATAAGGAACAAAGTAGTAACTAGGTTTTTCTTGTTGTAACCCCAAAAGCATCAATAATTTTTGAAGCTGAAATTTTTCAAGTTCTCCATTAAACGATTCAAGTAAGGATAATATAATTTTTCGTCTGTAAAACATTTTCTAATTATTGAATAATGCGTAAAAGTAACAAATTGTTATCTGCTTATAATGTTGCTTATGCTACTAATGCCTCATTTAGTTCATCAATCACAGTTCCCATTTCAGTTCCAAATAATTGGTGCATTTTTCCTTTTCCGCCTTTGGCATCAAAAGGTGTGTAATCTAAATCGTCTATTTCTATATGATAACTACTTACTACGTGTTCTTTTATTAAGCGTAACCAATCTAATTGTTCTTGCGTAAATCGATTGTGTTGTCCTGTATGTTGTTTAAAAATCCATTTATTAAAGTTAGCTTCAATAGTGCTATCATAAGCTTTTAACTCGCTGTCTACTCCACAAGCCTTTCTAATTAAAGATACCAAAGCGGTTAACTCGTCTTTTGGTTGTTTACTTTTTACTTCTTCCAAAGTTGCATAAGCATCCCAAACATAATCAGGTGCTAATAATGGTTTTTCTAATTTTAGTTTTTCCATCACCCCTTTAATCATTGTAAACGTGATGTTCCTTCTGTTGTAGGGTTGGTTGTAAAAAATACTCAACGCTTTAATTTCGTCTTTGTTTTTTTCTAAATATTCCGTAAAATCTTTTATAATTTCAGTTGCGGTATCTACAGAAGTGGTGTCCCATTCGCTTTTGGTAACAGTGTCTATATTATGGCTATCTATAATTTGTTCGTGTTGTTTACGTGCATTATCTAAATAAATGTTTAATTCTCCATTAAATGTTTTACTAGCTTCTAAAATTAATTGTTCTTGAGCATTTTTTTTGGCATCATCTAATAAAGCAGGTGTCTGGTCTTGTTTAGGAATCTTGTCAAACTCTAGTTGTGCTTTGCTTTCAATTTCGTCTTGGTCGTATGCTGTAATTAATTCTTTGGTAATTTGTTTTAAGTTTTTACTTCCGGAAAATTCTAGCAATTTGTCTTTTTCCTTTTCTGTAATTTGTTTTTCTAAACGAATTAAACGGTTTGCTAATGATAAAAATAAATCTTCGTCTGCAACGCCCATTGTTACAGCACCCAATAAATCTTTCATTGCCACAGAAGGTTTACGCTCTAAAGGTCTGCTATCTGTCTTTTTAGATTTGGTAGCACCAACAGCATCTACAATAACAAAATGCGTTTTGCTTTTGGCTGTTTTAGATACTAATTGTAAAGTATCTTTATTGATTGTTCTTGTACCACGACCTTTCATTTGCTCAAAATAGTTGACGCTTCTTACATCACGCATAAACAACAAAACTTCCAAAGGTTTAACATCTGTTCCAGTTGCAATCATATCTACAGTAACTGCAATACGAGGATAATAAGAATTTCTAAAACGGTTTAATATAGATTTTGGGTCTTCCCCTTTTTCAATTACATTCCCGTTTTTATCCTTTTTGTCACGTTTTACTTTGTAAGTTACTTTTTTACAAAATTCGTTGCCTTCGTCAAATTCTTCACGAATGATTTTAATAATATCATCTGCGTGACTATCAGTTTTTGCGAATACTAATGTTTTTGGCACTTCGTATTCTCCGTTTTCGTCAATTCTTTTTGGGAAAATAGTTGTTTTTAAAGCTCTTTTATATTCTCGAATTATGTTCCTAATTTGACTAGGATTAACAACTTTTTTGTCTAAATCGTTGCGTTTATAGTCTGTGTCTTCATCTTCTTGTTGCCAACGTTTTTTACGTGTTAGTTTATCTCGCCTATCTACAAACCAACCAGATTCTATCATTGCACCATTTTGCGAAATATCGGTTTCGATATTATACACATCATAAGGCACATTCACGCCATCTGTCACAGATTCTTCATAAGTGTATTGACTAGCTACGTTTTCATTAAAAAAGCCAAAGGTTCTTTTGTCAGGAGTAGCTGTTAATCCAATTAGGAAAGCATCAAAATAATCTAATACTTGTTTCCATAAATTATATATAGAACGATGCGCTTCATCTATTACAATAAAATCAAATTGTTCAATGGGTACTTTTGGTGTGTACTCAACAGGAACTGCTTTTTGTTGTGCTGTTTTTTTCTGAATCCACGAATTTTCATTAGGATTTTCTTCTTCAGCACTTTCTTCTAATTCTTCGCCTCTTAAAATAGAGTAGAGGCGTTGTATAGTTGAAATACAAACGTGACTATCGGAAGCAATATAACTTGATGATAAACGCTGCACATTATATAATTCTGTGAATTTTCGATTATCATCATTTGGCTGAAAAGTCATAAACTCTTGTTCTGCTTGTTCGCCAAGGTTTTTGGTGTCAACCAAAAACAAAATACGTTTTGCCTTTGCGTGTTTTAACAAACGATATGTAAACGTTGCTGCTGTAAATGTTTTTCCAGCACCAGTTGCCATCTGAATTAAGGCTTTCGGTCTGTTCTTTTTGAAAGAATGCTCCAAATTATTAATTGCTACAATTTGAGCAGGACGCAGTCCTGTTTCATCTAAAGCAGGAATTGATAAAAGTCTTTCACGAAGACTTTTATCCTTTTTTAACCATTCAGCAATTGTTTCTGGCATATGAAAACTAAAAACATTTCTTCCTCTTGGCTTTGGGTCACGATAATCTGTAAATCTTGTTATTGTTCCTGTGCTTTCATAAACGAAAGGCAAAGGGTCGTTATTTAAGTATTTTAGTTTTGCATTCGCATAGTTCACAGCTTGTTCTTCGACAACCGTAAGTCGGTGTCCTTCGTCCTCACGTTTCGCTTCTATAATCCCGACTGGTTTTCGGTTTACAAACAGCACATAATCGGCAGGTCCAACATCAGTTTGGTATTCACGTACTGCCACACCTCTTGTCGCATTTAAGTCTACTTTATTTTTTGACTGGACATTCCATCCAGCTTCTTGAAGCATTTTATCAATTTTGTCACGAGCTATTTGTTCAGGATTCTGATTTGCATCTGTGGACATCATAAACTGGATATTTAACTTTAAAATTACTCTTACAACGAAATACTTTCAAAGCTACTTATTAAGATGAGTTTAATTATTGTACTAAAATATGAATATCTTTTATTCTTACTAAAAGAATACG
>Ga0307966_1002543_pt1 | contig 13805 bp, 14 predicted proteins | sample OrgLakmetagen646_FD_203141 | JGI IMG/M metagenome (GOLD analysis project Ga0307966, IMG submission 203141) | Saline water microbial communities from Organic Lake, Antarctica - #646 | ecosystem: Environmental > Aquatic > Non-marine Saline and Alkaline > Saline | place: Antarctica: Organic Lake... | reverse complement strand
CACGCCATACGAATACATCTGCAAGGTCTGGACCTCAGACCCAGATCGATTCATCCTCGATCCGATCCACCAGATGCCGGGACTGAACAACTAGGGTGGTGCGGGCGGAGGGACTTGAACTCTGCTTAAAGTGAATTATTTCAACTCTTTAAGTTACGGTTTGTAACCGTGTAACCGTCTCTGAAATGGACCAAATGACGTGGCGTCAGATTCGGCAAGTGTAGATATGGCGTTACTCGCGGGACATTTTCTTTAAGCTCCCAGGTTTGGGAAGAGGGAGATGTTCATGACCAAGGCTCAACGCGAGACTCAACCGGCCCGTTCGACTGCTTGCGATCGAAGTCAAAGTAGATGTCTGCCTTCGTCATGCACGGCTAAAGACTATAGACATGCCCGATGCGGAGTGTCCGTCGTCAGATAATTTGGGACGCTAAAGCACTTTTCGGATTGGAGGCTCTGGCTCACCGTGGGTTGATGTTACGCGTTTTCAGTTTGGTGGCGCAAGCGCCGGGTGAGCATGGTTTTTCGTTTGATCTCCTCTCGCTGTTTCAGGATCTGCTCCGCCCGCCCGAAGTAGACATCGGCGGGTGTCAGGTTTCCTAGGCTCTCGTGGTAGCGCTGATTGTTGTAGTACTCGACGAAGGCAGCGATCTGGCGCTCGAGATCGCCGGACAGGAAGTAATGCTCGAGCAGAACACGGTTCTTCATGGTCTGGTGCCACCGCTCGATCTTGCCCTGGGTCTGCGGGAGGTAAGGTGCGCCGCGGACGTGGTCCATGCCCTTGTCCTCGAGATAATCTGCGAGGTCGCCCGCGATGTAAGACGAGCCGTTGTCGCTGAGCAGTCTTGGCTTGGCGACAACGGTCGCGCTGTCGCAGCCCGATACGTCCAGCGCCAAGTCGAGCGTCTCGGTCACATCCTCGGCCTTCATCGTCGCACAGAGCTTCCAGGCGATGATGTATCGGCTGTAATCATCCAGGATTGTCGACAGGTAGAACCAGCCCCAGCCGAGGACTTTGAGATAGGTGAAGTCCGTCTGCCAGAGCTCGTCGGGCCGCGTGGTCCTGTCTTTGAACTCATTGGCGGCCTTCATAACAATATGCGCCGGCGCCGTGATCAGGTCTTCCGCCTTCAGGATCCGGTAAGCTGATGATTCCGAAAAAATACTTATTTTCGTCGGTGTACTTCACCGCCAGCTCGCGGGGCGTCAGGTCCTCATGTTCCAAGGCAAAGTCGATGATGTCCGCCCGGGTCTCATCCGGGAGGCGGTTCCACGCAGCCCCTGGGCATGGTGTAGGAGGTCGCGCACGGAGCCTTTTGGCGTAGCGCAGCGCGCAGCGCGCGGCCGGGCTAGGCGGCCACCGCTTTTCTTCATAATCTGAGGTTGTTCAAAGGCCGATGACAACGAAGGAGAGCACAACGACCGAGACCATGATCTCTGGGTGGGATGACTAGCCGTTAAGGGTTGCGGTGAAGATGGTTAGAATTTGTGCAAGCCCCCTGGTTTTCGCTGTAAAAGCGTGCATTACTGTGGATTAAGCTGCGTGCTAAAGCCCAGTAGTTGCCCACGCTTAGGCATTTGATGTTCATGTATAACTGATGAAGGAGCACTTGATCGATAAGACGTGTCGATCTTGGGCGCAATTCGTTAGGCGCTTTCCTATGGAAAACGCTTCTGAGCGAAAAGCAAAATGCGACGCATTGAAATTGGAGGTCAACTACATGAATCGGAAACCATTTCAGCTTTTAACGGGAGCGATAGTGGCGGCAGCTCTGGCTGGTAGCGCCATTGCCCAAGGTGATCCGATTGTGATCGGTGTTCCCACCGGCCTGAGTGGTGCGAACAGCACAGTTGCGCCCGCCGTAGTCCAGTCCTCTGAACTCGCTGTTGCTGAGATCAACGCGGAAGGCGGCATCCTAGGTCGCGAAGTCCGCCTCGAGGTGGCTGACGACGAGAGTTCCGCGGCAGGCGCTCAGCGCGCCTTTGATGACCTGATATTCGACCGAAATGTCGATGCGATCATCTCGATGGAGACGAGCGCGGCGCGGAACGCCGGTCTGCCGATCGTAGAGCGTGGGCAGGTTCCCTACATCTACACCTCGCTCTATGAGGGTCAGTCGTGCAACCAATATCTCTACGCCAACGGTGCTGTGCCTCAACAGATGGTCGGACCGATCGTCGACCAGTTCATGAACAATGATGGCGCTAAGCGCTTCTTCCTCGTGGGAAGTGACTATGCCTTCGGCCGTGGCATGCTCGAGTTCACGCGGAACTACATTGAGCAAGCAGGGGGCGAAGTCGTAGCTGAAGAATATCAGCCTATCAATGCAACGGACTGGACGACAGTGATCACCCAAATGCGTCGGTCTCAGCCGGATGCGGTGATCATGTCGACTGCCGGTGGCGCACCGAACGTGACATTGCAACGCCAGTACAAAGCCGCGGGTATGGAAGCGCTAGTAGGCAATCTTAGTGTCGACGAGTTGACCGCGCAAGCGATGGGCGAGGATGCAGAGGGCATCTACATTTCCGCCTCTTATCTCACTCAAATCGACACGGATCGTAACCGGGACTTCCTTGCTCGCATGAAGGAAAAGTTCGGGGACGACTACCGTATGCCGAACGATCTCTCGGCCCCGCAGTATGATGCTATCTATCTCTACAAGGCCGCAATTGAAATGGCCGGGACTACCGATACCGACGCGGTGATCGATGCTCTCGACGACGTCTCATTCACTGGCCCACGCGGGACGGTGCAGATGAACCACCAGCGCCACGCACCGCTGACCATGCGTCTTGGCCGCGTCCAGGCCGACGGCAGTGTCGAAGTAGTAGAGGTTTTCGAGAACGTTAATCCCGGCGACCAGTGCCCTGACCCGTCTTAACGCAACGACTAACGTTGGATCCGACCGTGGATCGAGGCGTCGGCTTTGTATCCGGCGCCTCGGTTGCTCCCAGCCGTATCCAACCACGCGGGACACGCCATGATTTATCTTGTGCTCGATGCTGTCACCACGGCAGCGATCCTTTTCGTAATCACGAGTGGGCTTTTGATCATCTTCGGTGTGATGAAGATCATCAACTTTGCTCACGCGGGCTTCCTGACCGTGGGCGGCTACGTAGCACTGGTGGCGACCGATCTCGAAATCAATCCGTGGCTTGGCTTCCCGCTGGCGCTCATCGTCGGTGTGGCCCTCGGCATAGTCATCGAACGCTTAATTCTTCGGTATCTCTACGATCGCCCTCTCGACGCGATCTTGGCCACTTGGGGCCTCGGGATCATCATGATCCAGTTGGTGACGATTTACTTCGGACGGGAGGTGCAATTCACCGATCGCCCGATTTCCGGCGCAGTTGACATAATCGGCGCGGTCTACTCGGAATACCGTCTCTGGATGATCGCGTTCGCACTGGCCTTCGCCGCAGCGATGTGGGCGCTGCAGCACGGCACGCGCCTGGGGCTTCAGACAAGGGCTGTGATCATGAACGAACCGCTGGCCCGCAGCCTCGGCATAAATTCGGTCAAGGTGCGACTGATTACTTTCGCGTTTGGTGCAGGACTAGCCTGTCTCGCGGGAGCGCTCATCGTGCCGTTGTCCAGCCTAAATCCAAATTTAGGGATTCCGTGGCTCGTGAGCGCGTTCATGCTTGTCCTAGTGGCCGGCAATTCTTTTGCCAGTCTTGGGCTTGCATGCGTGGTTCTTGGCACCGCTCAGGTCGTCATCAGCACCTACACTAACCCGGTGATCGGTAACCTGACGCTACCTGTTCTCGGCGCGTTGCTACTCCGGATTCGGCCGAAAGGGTTCGCTCTTGAGTAAATTCTCCTCTCCTCATAGCGTCACAGGCGGCGAGGGCTGGCTGGCCATGACGCTGCATTTCCGCTACCGCATGGTGGTCTGGCTCGTGTTCGCATCGATTTGCGTCGTCGCGGTGGGCCCCTTCGTCTTCGACGAATACACTGTTAACGTTCTTACACGCGCGTTCCTGTTCGCAGTCCTCGCTCTAACCATCGACGTATTATGGGGCTACACAGGAATCCTGACCTTTGCCCAGGGCGCCTTTTTCGGGATCGGCCTCTACGCGGCCGGATTGACGTTCACTCATATCGGTTTCACGACAGGCACCGTTCTGCTTGCGCTCTTCGGTGGAATTCTAACCGCCATGATCCTAGCCGGCTTCGTTGGCTGGCTAGCCTTCTGGCACGGTGCCAGCACCCTCTACGTTGCGGTTGTCACGCTCGTATTCCCGATATGCGTGGTTCAGGTCATCTACTCTGGCGGGCAGTTCACGGGATCCAGCAGCGGCCTAGTCAATTTTGCGGCGCCCCAGCTTCCGATGTGGGGCTGGTTCATCGTCTGCGGATCTTTTCTGGCGATCGTCACCGGGATAATGTGGGTGGTAGTCAGAAGCGATTACGGACGCACGCTGAACGCCATCCGTGACAATGAAATCCGCTGTCGTTATCTCGGCGTGCCGACTAGCCGTCAGAAGATCTACTTGATGATGGGGATGGCGGGAATTGCCGCCGCGGCCGGCTTTATCTTCGCCTGCGTGGGAACCTTCGCGGCCCCGGAGTATGCAGGATTCGTCTTTGGTACCGAGCTCGTGATCTACGTCGCGCTCGGCGGCAGAGGAACGATCATCGGCCCAGTTCTCGGCACAATTGGGCTGGAGTGGGTCAGCGCCTACCTCAGCGGCACTTTTCCCTTCGTTTGGAAGATCTTCATTGGTGCCATCTTCGTCGCCGTCATTGTGGCGTTACCGCAGGGATTGCTCCCGCCCATTTGGCGACTGCTGCGGCAATATGTGCCTGCCCGCCTACTGGGCGAGAATGAAAGCGGCCATGCCTCCGTCGAAGTCGCCACCCGAACATCCCCTGAGGACCGAACTGGTCAGATAGACGAAGTGGCCCTCGAGCTGTCGGGCGTGCACAAACACTACGGGTCGCTGTCGGTACTGGAAGGTATCAACATGAAGGTCGCACCTGGCGAGCTGGTCGGTATTGTCGGGCCTAATGGCGCGGGTAAAACTACGCTCATGCGGTGCATCAGCGATGGAATGGAACGCTCCGGCGGTATCGTCACGATAAACGGCCACGGCCTTCGTCGCGACTCGCCCGCCGACATCGTCGCGTACGGGCTCGGCCGGAGCTTCCAGACAACGAGCCTTTTCGAGAGCCTCACCGTTGCCGAGTGTCTCCGCCTCGCGCGCTTTTACCATGCCCGTCCATCCAAGGTCGATCGGGCCGCGCACATCCAGCTGCCGCAAGCTTCCCACCAAGTACTTGTAAGCACTGGTCTGATTGAGAGGCTGGACAAACCCGTCCACAACTTACCCCACGGCATGAAGCGCGCCCTCGAACTCGCGATGGTCCTTGCCCTTGAGCCGAGCGTCCTTCTGCTGGACGAGCCGACGGCCGGCCTGACAAAGCAAGATCGAGAACTTGTGGGAAACATCCTGACCGAGCTTAGGCGAGATATAGGCCTCTCTATTGTACTCATCGAGCACGACCTCGACTTCGTTAAGGAGATTTGCACCCGCCTAGTCGTCCTGCATCGCGGCCAGCTGATCCTCGATGGCACGGTAAACGAGGTGATCAATTCCGAGCTGGTGCAAGAAATCTACTCTGGAGGGCACACATGAGCGCCGCGATTGTTCTCGAATGCCGGGATATCTCCAGTGGTTACGAGGATGCCGTTGTGATCTCTGGCATCTCGCTCGAGGTAAAGGCACGCCAGATCGTCGCCGTTCTAGGCAAGAACGGGATGGGCAAGACGACCCTCTTGAAAACCATCATGGGCTTCGTTCCACCAACCTCTGGCACGATCCACTTGAACGACCAGGATATCTCGGCGACACCACCTGAGGTTCTCGCCGGGGCAGGAATAGCCTACATCCCTCAAGAAGAGGCGATTTTTCAGGATCTCAGCGTGGAGGACAATCTACGACTAGCCCTGACACGGGACCGCGATCTCGAGCAGGGCTTGCGGCGCATCGCTGAATACTTTCCTGTGATTCCGGAGAGGCGGAAACAGAAGGCGGGCACACTCAGCGGCGGCGAACAGAAGATGTTGCTGATGTCGCGCGCCCTCATCGTCCAGCCGAAGGTCATCCTGGTCGACGAAATCAGCGAGGGTCTTCAGCCAACGATGGTTGGCAAGATGGCTGACGCGCTGGTGCGGATGGCTACGGACAACGATACGAGCATCCTGCTCGTGGAGCAGAACGTTGGCTTCGTCGCAAAGGTCGCCGATGAAGTTGCACTTCTAAAGCTCGGACAGATCGTGGATCGATGGTCGGCCGAAACCTCCGAGGGTCTCGACGAGGCAGATCTTATTGAGATGATGCGCGTATAAGTGAATGGGGAAGCAAAATATGGACAACCTACGCAGGGTCACAGGTCTACCTTTCGACGACGACCGCATGGAAGAGCTTCTCGAGAAATATGGACCAATGCTTGCGGAGATCGAAAAGCTGAGGACACTGGAACTAAAGCACGTATTCCCAGCCGTTCGCTTCGATCCCGAGACAGCCGCCAATGCCGGTACCGCGGTAGAGGAGGAAGAATAAATGGTGGAAGAGGCGGTCTGGTGGTCCTTGGCCGACCAGCTTGATGCCATCAGCGATGGCAGCCTGTCGGCAGAAGAACTGGCGCAGGCCTACCTCGCTCGGATCGATCGTCTTGACGGCGATCTAGCTAGCTTTGTTGCCGTCAACGCCCGATCCTCGGAACTTGGCCGGGAAGTTGACCAAACCGTCAGAGCCGGCAAGAAGGTGTCGCTGCTCGCTGGGGCGCTGATCGGGGCGAAGGACAACTACGCTACGAAAGACCTGCCTACACGGGCGGGAACGGAGGTCGAGGACCTCGCGTTCCCGAAAGACGACAGCTTCGCGGTGGGACAGCTCCGGGCCGCTGGCGCGGGGATCATCGGCAAGACACGGATGCATGAGTTCGCCTGGGGGAACATCACCCCGCCGACACGGAACCCGTGGGCGGCGGATTATGTCCCTGGGGGGTCTAGCGGCGGTTCGGGCGCGGCGGTCGCGGCGGGCCTCTGCAGCGCGGCGCTAGGGTCGGACACAGGCGGTTCTGTTCGAATTCCCGCTGCGGCTTGTGGCACAGTGGGGCTGAAGCCGACGTTCGGCGCCCTTGGCCGAACGGGGATTGTCCCCCACAGCTGGTCGCTCGATCACCCTGGGCCGATCACCCGGAACGTACGCGATGCCGCCCTCCTTATGGGGGCTCTAGCAGGCCGGGATGGCTGTGACCCCTCTTCGATCAACGTTTCGAGCACGGCCTACGTCGACGCATGTACCCGGAGTCTCAAAGGGCGCAGCGTCGGGGTGATCCGGAACCACTTCAGCGAAGGCGTGGTACCGGACGTCGCGCGCCGCTTCGACGAGTGCCTGGCATTCCTTAAGGATAGCGGCGTGACGGTCCGTGAGTTCGATATCCCGAGCCTAGAATACGGACTGGCCGCGATCTTTGCGATCGAGCTCGCATCCGCGTCCGCTTACCATGATCGGGCTGTTCAGTTGGGCTGGACAAAAGGATTCCAGCCCGATGTGCAGGACCTCGTCGACATGGGGCGCTTCGTCACAGCAGTGGATTACCTGCACGCCGAACAGATTCGCAGCGTCATGTGCACCGAGTTCGCCGAAGTCCTGAAGACTGTGGACGTGATCGCAAGCCCGACTTGCCCAATTACAGCGTGGCCCGCAGGCCAGTGGTACGTCGATGTCAATGGCGAGGAGGAACACGTCTTGGCGGCTTCGTGGCGGTTCACCTATCCCTTCGACCTCACGGGCATGCCAGCGATCTCAGTGCCGGCGGGTCTCGACGACAAGGGTTTGCCGATCGGGCTTCAGTTCGCCGGGCGGCCATTCCGGGAAGTAGACGTGCTGAGCTTCGCGGCAGCTTACGAAAGAGCCCACGACTGGAGTGCGCGTAGGCCACCCGGTTTTGACTAACCCGACCGCGACAAGCTAAGGAGCTGACGAAATGCACGCCGCCACCTTTTCCCTCGCTGCACGGTGTCCGGCCACTGGCCGTTTGGTCCTAGCCATCTCGACTGCGATCCCTGGCGTCGGCGGTCTGTGCTGCTACGCCCGCGCCGGCGTCGGGGTGATTACTACGCAGGCGTGGGTGAACCCTTACCTAGCAATCGACGCTCTAAAAGCCGTCGAGGCCGGTTCATCTTTCCGGGACGCACTGGATGCGGTAATCGCGTCGGACGAGGGTCGTGCGCTTCGACAGGTCGGCGCCGTGGCGGCGGACGGCACCACCTACGTCTGGACCGGCGACGATTGCACTCCGTGGTGCGGCGACATCAGCGGCGAAGGCTACACTATCCAGGGTAACATGCTTGTTTCCGACGAGACGCTTCGAGCGATGGAGCAGGGATTTCACGATGCCTCTGCGGAGCCTATCGACGAACGTGCCATGCGGGCACTCGAGGCCGGCCAGGCGGTGGGGGGCGACATGCGCGGCAAGCAATCGGCCGCTCTAATAGTTTTGGATACTGAGGACTACCCATGGCTTGACTTGCGAGTGGATGATCACACAGAACCAGTTGGCGAACTGCGCCGTGTACTCGAAGTGGCCCGGGTGCAGTACATTCCGTTCATAGAGGCCATGCCGAAACGCAGCGGCGAGAACCCCCGTCCAACGGAGCGCGTTACCGATATGCTTTTACGTGCACCGATCGACCGGCCGAAGGCGCTCGATTAACAGCCTGCTTCGCTCTGTCCGCGACGCTTTCTCGGCGTTTAACGAGTTTTTTATACAATGGAGAGCCACGTGGTACCACCGCCCGCCAAAAACCATCAGACCAACTCGGCTCAGAGCCGCATGGTCACAATCGCCTGCATTCAGATGGAGCCGCGCGTCGGCGACAAGGACGGCAACATCGCCCGCTCCGTCGAACAGATTGACCGTGCAGCGGCCGAGGGTGCCGGACTTGTGGTTCTGCCAGAACTGACCAACAGCGGTTATGTCTTCACCGACCGTGCGGAAGCTTTTGCGCTCGCCGAGGAAATTCCGGAGGGGCCGACGATGCGCGCCTGGTCCGAACGCGCCGCGAGCCACGGAATCCATATCGCCGCTGGCATCGCAGAGCGTGAAGGGTCGCGACTGTTCAACAGCGCGGTTCTGATCGGGCCTGAGGGCCATGTCGGCACCTTTCGCAAGGTGCACCTTTGGAACGAAGAAAACCTTTGGTTCGAGCCGGGCAATTTCGGTTTTCCGGTGTTTCACACGCCGATCGGGCGCATCGCTATGGCGATTTGCTACGATATCTGGTTTCCCGAAGCGTTCCGGCTGGTGGCGCTGCAGGGTGCCGACATCGTCTGCGTCCCGACCAACTGGGTCCCGATCCCAGGCCAAGTCGAGGGCGAGAAAGCGATGGCGACCATTCTCACCATGGCTGCCGCGCACAGCAATTCGATCTGCATCGCCTGCGCCGACAGGATTGGCACGGAACGAGGCCAGCCTTTCGAGGGTCAGAGCCTGATCGTTAGCCATACCGGTTGGCCCGTCGCCGGCCCGGCCAGCCGCGACGGCGACGAAATCCTAATCGCCACAATTGAACCCGGCGCCGCGCGCCGCGCGCGCAACTGGAATGACTTCAACCAGATCCTCCGTGATCGGCGCACCGACGTCTATGATGAGATGCTTGGAAGCGAGGTAAGCCGCGGCTGGTATTGATCTGGCTGCAAAACAACTGGCCGATCCAACAGGAGAACATCCATAACACGTAGATTTCTCAACATCTTGCTCGTGGCCCGGCCGCGTTCCTGACCAGCACGGTCCACGCCGACGATCCGATCACGATCAGCGTATCCGTTGGGACTATAAGGTAAGCGTAACGGTTCCATCCCGGATGATCACATAGCCCCTCGTCGATCTGCACTGTTCAAGAAACAGCCACAATACCTTCTGGGATGTGACAGCTAGGCCATCGGCCATCGGCCACGCTTGACTTTCAACAAAACTCTCGGATAGAAATTTATGAAATATGTATTCATTGCTACGATGTGGTACGGAATATTTTTGGAACAGAAAGGGACGAAACGAGGTGATTGAGTTCCATGAAGTGAATAAGTGGTTTGGGGAATTACACGTCCTCAAGGACATTGATTTGAAAATCAATACTGGCGAGGTAATGGTCATTTGTGGGCCAAGCGGATCTGGGAAAAGCACACTCATTCGCTGCATCAACAAGCTGGAGGAGATCGAGCAAGGTTCTATTATCGTGGATAACCTTGACATCGGCGACCCAAAAACGGACCGGGCGACGCTCAGTCGTGAGGTTGGAATGGTTTTCCAGCAGTTCAATCTATATCCGCACATGACGGTACTTCAAAATATCACGCTTGCACCTCGGAAAGTACGCAAGCAGTCTGCGTCTGAAGCTGATCAGATCGCTTGGGACCTCTTAGTAAAGGTTGGCATCCCCGAAAAGGCGGATCAGTACCCCTCCCAGCTTTCAGGCGGACAGCAACAACGCGTGGCGATTGCTCGGGCGCTCGCAATGCAGCCCAAAGTTATGCTCTTCGATGAGCCGACATCAGCTCTTGATCCAGAAATGATTAATGAAGTTCTAGACGTAATGGTCAGTCTTGCACTGGATGGAATGACAATGCTCGTAGTTAGTCATGAGATGGGCTTTGCACGAAAAGTGGCGCATCGTGTACTGTTCATGGACGAAGGCAAAATCGTAGAAGAGAATACTCCGGAAGAGTTCTTCCTCCACCCAGAAAAAGCGCGTACTCAAGACTTCCTGAGCAAAATTCTTACACATTGAACTTTTTGAACGGGAAAATGTTGACTTCCTTCTAACGCCGAAAACTGTACCCACGATAAACCATCCTAACTTAGGAGATACAACATGGAAATCAGAGCGCACACCACCAATCGAGGAATACTTTTTTTGCTAGCAGGTATACTTCTCGCCTCTTCTCTCGTCACGCCGGCTAGTGCTGATACGCTTGAGGAGGTTCGCGAGCGAGGTGAACTCGTTGTCGGCGTCAAAACCGACTTTCCGCCCTTCGGTTCAATTAGCGCTGATGGGGAGAATGTAGGATTTGACGTTGACTTGGGACATGCTTTTGCCAAAGCACTGTTCGATGACGAGAACGCTGTCGAATTCGTCTCAGTCACTTCCGGAAATCGAATTCCCTTTCTTCAGAGCAATAAAATTGACATCATCATGGCGTCGATGACGATCACGGATGAGCGCGCCGAAGTGGTGGACTTCTCCGAACCCTATTTCCTTTCCGGTAGCCTGCTTTTGGTTCCGGAGGACAGCGAAATTTCCGGTGTGGATGAGCTGAATGGAAAGACTGTGGCAATAATCCAGGGTTCCGTTCAGGACGCATTTGTGGAAGAGCGTGCGCCGGATGCCAACAGGGTCAAATTCGGCAAAGTCTCCGAAGCCGTTCTCGCCCTCAAGACCGGGCGGGCAGACGCTTACGTCCATGACGACATTGTGATTCTTACTGTCGCGCAAGACAATCCCGATCTTAAACCCGTAGGTGAGCCCTTCGAGCCACTTCCCTACGGCATAGCCGTTCGACAGGGCGATGACGAGTTCAGTGCGTGGATGGACGAGCAGTTTGATAAGATGCGCGCAGATGGCAGCTTTGACGCCCTTTGGGAAAAGCATTTCGGCGATATCAAGGATAATCTCATCAAACCTGACTCGGCGGAACAAGGTTAAGCGGCTCCTGTCGACATGAATTTTTCATGGATAGCCGTGTGGGAGGGACTGCCTCTTTTGCTGGAGGGGGCAGTCCTTACCATTATCGTTTCGCTGGTCGCTATGCTGCTCGCGGTAGTGCTTGGTATGGTTGCAGCTGTGATGTCTCAAGTGCGTCACGTCATCCCTCGGACCGTTGTTCGGATTTATGTTGAGATGTTTCGGAACACGCCGCTTCTTATTCAACTTTTCATCTTCTATTTTGGCTTGCCACAGATCGGGATTTCGTTTTCACCGTTTGTATGCGGACTACTTGCACTTACGCTCTACACTGCTGCCTATAATATTGAGATTTTTAGGTCTGGACTTGAGGCAGTACCGAAAGGGCAGCATGAGGCAGCGCGAGCGACTGGACTTTCGCCGCTTCAGGTATCAGTTCATATCATCATCCCTCAAGCCCTGCGCATTTCCTTTCCGGCCCTTGGAAACAATCTGGTCTCATTGATCAAGAATTCGTCTCTGGTATCCGCGATCGGCATGGTAGAATTAACATTTATGGCCAACGACATCTCATTTCAAAACTTCCGCAGCTTCGAAATATATGGCACGGCTGTAATCCTATACGTGATCATTGTACTCAGCCTTACTAGAGTTCTTGGGGTCGTCGAGAAGCGAATCTTTGCGAGAAACACATGACTTGGTCGGTATTCGTCGAGATCGCACCACACTTGCTTTATGGCACTATCTTCACAGTAGTGCTCGCTGCATCCGCCCTTGTTATTGGAACCCTGGCCGGGGTAAGCGTCGGCTTGCTTCGGTTTGTTCCTTCGCAATCGCTGACGATGGCGATCGGTGGCGTGGTCGAGTTCATCCGGGCTATTCCACTTTTGATGCTGATCTTTTTCATCTTTTTTGGACTTCCTTCCATCGGCATCGACATACCGACTTTTCCCGCTGCAATACTTGCCCTGTCGCTCTGGATGATGGCAAATGCTTCCGAAGTCGTGCGCGGCGGCATCCAGTCAATTCCGCCGGGCCAGATGGAGGCCGCACGATCGACCGGCCTTTCTGGCATACAAGCAATGCGGTACGTGGTCTTTCCCCAGGCAGTGCGGCGAATGTTGCCGCCATACATCGGACTTTGTACGATCCTGATCAAAGACACCTCGCTTGCAGCGATCATCGGTGTTCTTGAGCTAACACATACGTCTCAGCAGCTCATTGCCCGCACATACTTTGCACTCGAGATCTATCTGCTCGCGGCTGTTATCTACTTCTGCCTCTGCTACCCACTGTCAGTATTGGCGCGGAGAGTGGAAGCGAGGCTCCAACGCAGTTGAAGTGCTTTTGCTGCCTCCACTCGTGCTACGCACTTCGCGACATTACCCTGACTGAAGGATAAGCAATGGGCGGAGAGCTTGAACGGTCGGCGAAAGAAAACTTGATCCGTTATGGCGGTGACACCTTTTCTGAAATCGTCGCCTCAGCCAAAGGATGCCACATCACTACCGTGAGCGGACGGAAGATACTCGATTTTACGTCAGGTCAGATGTGCGCAACGATCGGTCACAACCATCCGGCCATTGTCTCGGCAATACAGCAGAGCGCGGAGACGGCCATCCATCTTTTCAGTGGTATGATTCCTGAAAGCGTTGCGAAACTTGCAAGCGAAATCCGGCGCATTATGCCGGAGCCGCTTACGCGTTCAATGTTTTTAAGCACCGGCAGCGAGAGCAACGAAGCAGCGCTCAAGATGGCCAAGCTTGTCACTGGCGGCTTCGAGGTGGTTGCTCTGGGGGGGTCCTGGCACGGCATCACCGGCGGAGCCGGATCGGTTTCCTAAGCAAGTGATCGACGGGGCACCGGACCCTCGCTGCCGGGCGCATTCTCGATCCCCGAGCCCAATGCATACCGTTGCCCGATAGAGCATTGCCGCGACACCTGCGACATGACCTGTTTAAAGGTGGGTTTCCGCATGTTCGATATGCAATCGAACGGTGCGCCTGCGGCTGTCATAGTTGAACCAGTGATCAGCGCTGGCGGCGTGATCGTTCCTCCTGACGGTTACTTCGAAAACCTTTTGGGCGAGTGCCGGGCGCGCGG
>Ga0307966_1002532_pt1 | contig 13824 bp, 14 predicted proteins | sample OrgLakmetagen646_FD_203141 | JGI IMG/M metagenome (GOLD analysis project Ga0307966, IMG submission 203141) | Saline water microbial communities from Organic Lake, Antarctica - #646 | ecosystem: Environmental > Aquatic > Non-marine Saline and Alkaline > Saline | place: Antarctica: Organic Lake... | reverse complement strand
TTGCCTTCTTTGTCCCCGATGTTGAGGTGACAATCAATCAGACCTTGAACGAACTTTTACCGGAAGAAATCCCGGGATGGCAGTCGCGTGAGGTGCCTCTATCTTCCACGCCGTCTGGCGAAGAACGCGTGCTCGATGTCTTGAAGTTGGACGATTACTTCTCACGTGAATATATCAGTGGAGACACTCGGGTGATGGTTTATGTCGCTTACTGGTTGCCGGGCAGCGAGCCCTACAGCTCGGTTGCGATTCATAACCCTGACAGTTGTTGGGTAATTGCAGGATGGGATGTGAAGGAGCGCCTGAGTGGGCAGAAGGGAGAGCTCGCTGGTTGTTCACTGAAGCAGCATGAGTGGGGCATTTATGAGAAAAATGGTCTCGATACCTATGTGATGTTTTGGCACCTACTTGGGGGTGAGCCTAACGAACACATCGAGAAGATGGTTTGGACTCAATCGGGGGTGGATAGCTTTAAACGCCAATTCTACTTCATATTCAACATGTTCCAGATGGGGCTGGATTTGGGACGAGACCAGCTTTTTGTACGTCTCTCGTCGAATAAGCCTTTTGAGGAGCTTCAGGACGACCCCAACTTTAAACGTATCATCGATCATTTGCGTGTTGTCGGGATTGAGGACACAAAGGGAACATTGGGGGTACAGTAGTTGTGTAGTCGGGTTCTTTTGAGCCACTGAACTAATTGTGCCTACTTGACTGCGATATAATTTGGTTTCGGAATAAGGCGAATCCCTTCGTGTTTGATGGAGTGGGTAATGATGCATCCCATGCCAATGTGAACATTTTTTGGTATAGATAGCGGAGTCCCAGTGCTGCCATTGTTGAGGGTTGCCCCAGCGCCTATAAAAACACTTTCGCCAATGGCAACGTTGCCTGAAATGCAGACTTTGGGACCTACCTGCGAATAGGCACCAATCGTGGAGTCGTGACCGACAATGCTATGTGTATTAACAATGCACCCTTGTTCCAGGTTGGAGTCGGGGCCGATGTAGGCATGGGCTCCAATGTAGCACCCCGCAGCGATTTTTGCGGTTTCGCTGATATCAGCCGAGGGTGCAATAATGCTGACAAAACGTAGCGAAGGATATGTCTCAAAAAAACGCCTGCGGTGAGTATTGTCTCCGATTGCCACGGTGCAGTCCCAATCTTTATAGTTCTCCGGCAAACAGGCATCTTCCTTCATCGCACTAAGCTCCGCAATGTCGCAACTACCGTCGCTGGTAACGATCTTGAAGTTTCGATACCCCATCGCCTTTGCTATATGAATAGTATCTTTGGCGTGTCCTGAGCCGCCGAACATTAAGAGATTTTTACACATTTGATCTGTTTTGGTCTTTTTTACAGCTGGTGCTTCGTGTTTTGGTTTGGCGGAGCTAGCAAGGGAGCTTGGTGTTTGGCGCCCATCATTTCTCATTTGCTTGAATAAAGAATTCACCACGTAAATGGAGTTTGGCTGGTGGTTCAAGATTAAGCCGAAATTATGAGTTTACCTTGGGGGCGACACTGTATTGCCTGCATTTCTTCAAGATATATAATTAAATTTCACGCATGGCTACTATTATAGATAAGGACGGAAATATTTACTTCTTCGGCCGTGTGGGCTGGGGTAATTTTCTCGACTGGTTGGTGACGCTTTGTGTGGGGCTGATTATTATGCTCACTACCGTTAATTTGGGGGGAGTGCGCCCGGATACGCAGGTGGCTCTGTTGCCTCTTTTTGTTTTACTCATGTTCTTGCATGGTCTTTGGCTAGCGCTTGATCGGGACTCTCCGAAACGCTTGAGCCATATTCCTTTTTGGTTCATGCCAGCGATTCTCTGGATGCTTGCCAGTGTGCTTTGGTTCTCACCTGTGCCTTGGCGTGGGTGGCATGAAATGATGTATACATTGCAGGCTTTCCTGATGCTCTGGGTGCTTTCAAATAACGTTCGTACGCGGGCACACCTTTGGGTTTTGATCATCATGAGCCTGGCACCCGCAGTGGTTGCGGTTTTTAAGGGGTTTTATCAATTTTTTCAGGCATCTGATCGGATGTCGGGTGCAATGACGGAATACGGGCTTGAGCTCAACCCTGAATTTATTGGTCGCGCGACCGGTGTTTTTGCGGATCCGAGTTCCTTTGCCGTGTTTTTGCTTATTTTATTACCTTCTTTGTTGATTGCAGCCGCAGTTAAACGTCTACCGGCCATACTACGCTTACTGTCCTTTTATATCGCACTCATGTTTTTTGCGTGTATCGCCTTTACACAGTCCTATTGGGCGTCTGCTTTAGGCGTGGTGCTAGTGGCCTTGGTTCCCTGGTTTTGTTTCAGTAGTATCAAGCGGCGTTTGCTTATCTCATTTCTAGGGGTACTGGTATCGGCACTGATCTTTGCTGCGGTGGTCGTCTATCATCCGGTATTTAAAAAAGGGCTTCAAGGTGCGCTTTCTGAAGAAGGGGAAGGGGTTCGCTTAGTACTTTGGGGGGAGGCCTTAAACTTAGCTTTGGAAAACCCGATCACCGGGGTGGGTGCGGGTGCCTTTGGAGCTGCTTTCGAGCAAAGTCCGCGGGTTGCACTGGCTGATGCGCCGCTCACACCCCATAATGATTACTTGTTGGTATTGAGCCAACTCGGCCTTCTCGGGCTGGTCTTGTTTGGGGCACCCAGTTTGTATGTATTCTTCTGTGCTTTGAGCCGCTGGCGCAAAGAGCCTTATGGAGTCAGGCTTCGTGATTCGGAGGGGTCGATTATGCCCCCTCAGCGCTTCTTCCTCTCGCTGGGACTGGCCGGTTCGATTGCTTTTAGCCTTTGTTTGGCCGTGACTTTTGTTTTTTACGTTCCAGCTTTAACATTTTATGGGGTATTGGCCTACTCTATCTTAGTCAAAGCGGGCTTCAGTCGTCGAATTAAAGTGCCTGATCATGGGGTGCTCCGCATCGGATACCTCTTGTTGGCGACTTGTGTGGGTTGGTCGTTTTTCGTGCTCTCCTCAAGTAAGTTGGAGGCACAGGCACTTGAATTGAGGGCAAGACAGGAAATGGAGCATGTTATAGACATGCGGGTGCATGTTTCTGGAAATGCGAAGTTGCTCGATCATGTCATTCGCCTTTACGAGGATGCTCTCATTATGGACTCAAAGAATGTGGATGCCTGGATCGGTTTAAGCGCTTCGAATTGCCAACTATATTTTAGAAGTCCTGCAGATTTCGAAAACGTTTCCGAACGTGCTGTGACCTGTGCCGAACGTGCGGTTGAGCTAAGCCCCCAATACTGGAAGAGCTGGAGTCAACTGGGCGTGGCTCGTTCATTTTATGGTGATGCTCCGGGTGCCGAGGATGCTCTACGCAAAGCAGTGGAGATGGCTCCAAATAGCAGTAATGCCCACTACTATTATGGTGCCTTTCTCAGCGCTGAAAAAAGTCGGCAAGAGCAGGCTCTGGACTCTGTCCGGCGGGCTCTGGAGATTAATCCGAAAAATGCTGCAGCACGTCGTTTGCAGCAAAAGTTACTAATTCTATAAATACCGTGAAACACTCAAATATAGTTTTTTTAGCGATCTTGCTCTTAGCAAACTACCTCGACGCAGAAACTTGGGTGCGCGGTGCGCTGACGCTTCATGAAGTGTCCGGTCAGGTCGTATTGCGTGAAATCGGGGAGGGCGTTGTCTCGCTAGAGGAGGTGCAGATGCCAGTTTCGACATCAGGGTTAGTGAACTGTGAGGCGCTCAAAGGTGCATCAGCTTTCTTCAGTACTTCGAACCGGAATTATATCTATTTTGAAGGGAATGGAAGTTTTGGGCTGGAGCGTTTTGAGCAAATCATGCCCGACCCGCAGGTTTGGGCTGACGAAGCGCGTGAGCCAACGCAAAGCCGCATGATATTGAACTTCCGGTCAGGTATTCTCATTGTCGATAGCCGAAACATGCTGGATCTTTCGCAATGCTTGATCGAAACGCCGGTCGGTCGACTAATGGTGCGGGGGGCACTCTGGCAAATGCAAATCTCCTTCGATCCTCGCAGCCAAATCTTTGATTTCACGATCAATTGCAGCGATGGTCGGGTGCGTTTCACGGATTTAGGGGGACAGCAATATACTTTGCGGGCAGGCCAACGCCTCGCTGGTGCAGGTGTGCGGGAGACTCCATCGATTGAGGTTGGTGAGAAAACGGATCGCTTCGAGGAGCAGATGGAGCAGTTTCAGATATTATCTGATCTCCATTTCGCAGCCGCAAACGAATGGGCACAATATTCGGATCACTTGAAAGCGATCAAGCAGGGGAGTCGGCAAGCTTCGGTGGCACCGGTTACGAACCCTGCGGGTTCGATACGCCGACCTATTGTGATCGAGTATGCTAGCGAACCGGATCCTGTGACCCCGTTTCGCGCTGAAGTGAAGCCGCCCACGGTCGATCAAGCAGATATATTTTAAGTCTTAAAGTGAAAGTTACGAAGCAACTGTTCATTGCCCTGGGACTCATCGCCTGTTCGTTGGGACTTTGGTTACTTTTGATGCTTTCCGGTGCCTTGGGTGGGGTCGAGCAGGAGGCGCTGCGCTGGCGCTATCTCGCTCGTGGAGAGCTGCCGTCGACTGCGCCCATTGTTTACGTCGATTTGGATGTAGATACGGTTTCTTACATGGGTAGCCGCCCATGGGATCGCCGCGAGTTTGGCGTCCTGTTGCATTCCCTGTTGGCTGCCGGAAACGCTAAAGTAGTCAGCGTAGATATTATATTGTCCAAGTTTTCAGCTGCAGCGTTGCTTGATTGGCAACGGGCCCGGGAGGGGAATGAGTTTCTAGGAAAGGTGGTGGCCACTCATCCCGATCGTATTGTCCTCGCTGCTGCTTACACTGGCATGCCTTCAATCACCGACGATGAGGTGGCGAAACTGCCCTGGATTCGTGAGGGAAATTACGACCCGGAGGGATCGCCTTTTCCCGAAGCTCCGACTTATCCGATTATTCAGTTTGAAGTCGGTCGACTTGGATTGGCAAATGTGGATGAAACTCTTAGCGGAGGTTTGGTGCCTTTTTTTGTGCCTGCTTTTGTAGAACTAAATAGTGCTCGCTATAGCTACCATCTGATCGACGGAGCCATGCGATTTAAAGAGAGCTTTATGAACGAACCCTACGCTGACGTGGTAGACAACCAAGTCATACTCACAGACAAGGACGGATTTACGACCGATGCGCTGCCGATGCGCCATGAGATGACGCTCTTTTCTCTTGGCTTAGAGACTTTCCTCGCGGCGCATGGTTTGGATTCAGATGCCGTTGAGATTAGTCGACAGGAACTTACGATACGACGTAATGGAGGGGTTTTTCGGCGGGTTCCGCTCGTCGAGCAACAATCGATCGAAGTAAACTGGTTTCAGGGTTGGGATATCTCGGTAAATAACGATCGCGTCAGCATGCAGGCGGTGCTCCGAAAGGCGGACGCTTTGGGGGCTGCCGCTGCTGCCGGCGATACAGCGCTTGTTCTCGAGTTGGAGGCTTGGTTTAGCCGTTTCAAAGATAAGGTCATTTTTGTCGGCCCCGTCGATCCGCAGCTGAAGGACATCTCACCTACCCCATTTAATCGTGAGCCCGTGCCAAAGGTCGGGTTGCATGCAAACCTCTACCGTACGATTCAAGATGAGGCCTATATATCGCGGGTCAGCGTCGCCGGGTCTGTCGGCATTCTTGTTTTACTCACATTGTCAGTGTCTTTGCTGGCTTTCGGTAACGGCGTGCTCCGTTTGTTTTCGCTTCTTCTCGTGCTGGGGTATGGCGTGGCTGCCTTTGTCGTTTTTGCTCAGTTTAATTGGGTTTTTCCGCTGATCGCTCCAATTGGCTCGACTTTGACTGCTGCCGTATCCGTGGTGCTGCTTAAGCTCGGTTCAGAGGAATGGCAGCGCCGGCGTATCAAGGCGCTATTTGGTGCTTACGTTTCACCGAAGCTCGTTCACGAAATGGTGGAGTCGAAGCAAGACCCCAAATTGGGGGGCACGGAAGCGGAAGTCACGGCGCTCTTCTCCGATGTGGAGGGCTTTTCCGCTCTCTCCGAGGAACTGAGCCCTGATCAACTGGTCTCTCTTATGAACGAATACCTCGGTGCAATGACGGAAGTCTTTCAGACACAGTCGGGCACTTTAGATAAGTATATCGGCGATGCGATAGTGACGATGTTTGGCATGCCCCTGCCTGTAGCCGACCACGCTGTGCGCGCATGTATTTCCGCCGTCGAGATGCAGGAGCGGCATGCTGCCTTGCGCGCGAAATGGGCACAAGCTGGGGACTGGCCGGAAAGCGTTCTAAAGATGCGCACTCGCATCGGTTTAAATACCGGGCGCGCTGTAATCGGCAATATGGGTAGCGAGATGCGCTTTAATTACACCATGATGGGAGATTCGGTCAACTTGGCTGCGCGCTGCGAGAGTGGCGCGAAGAAATACGGAGTCTACACGATGATCACAGAGACGACCTTGAAAGCTGCCTTAGCTTACGGAGCGTCGCTTAACTACCGCAAGCTGGATCGAATCGTGGTGAAGGGGCGTCGGCAACCGGTCGAGATTTACGAGCTATGGGAATCCTCTGTCGCCCTCGAACCAGCAACCGTCGCCTGCAAAGCGGCTTACGAGGCGGCGCTGGAGCTATACTTCAAAGGGGAGTGGGCGGCTGCGCTCGAAAGCTTCGTCGTGGCCGAGCAAAGCGAGCCATCGAAAGCGTTCGCGCCGACTACGCCGTCTGCCGTGCTTGCTCTGCGCTGCCGTCAGTTTATCGCGGAGGGGGATCCCGGAAATTGGGATGGCGCCTTTAAAATGCAGAAGAAGTAGGCCACTTTTCGGTGCGGCTTAGGTTTTCCGGTTTGGACACGTCGGTTGCCAAAACGTCGCCTACATAGACTTTGATCCAGATGCCGTGCATATCGTCCTCGCTGGTTTCTTTGCCTCCGCTGGCCCAGCGGTAGCCGGGCGCGAGTTTCGTTTCCAGCATGGGGAACAATTTGGTGCTGGCGGTGGTATCACTCCGCGATTTAAGCAGCGGCACCTTTGTTGTATCGACGAGGCGGCGCACCTCGCCTTCGCTTCGTTTTTGAGCGGCCATCGCATCCTCGAATTTAAAGATGAGATACTCGATCCGTATGTTCTTCAGATCCAAGTAGGAGTCGTTAGTCAGGACGATTTCGTAGCCCTGCTTCCAGGTCTTGCGCATGATCCCTCCGCCGTTATCTTCCCATCCGGACTTGTCCTTCACATTGGTCTTGAAGCGTATCTCGATCGCGTCGTCTTTAATCGTAGCTTTGCGGGCCCAGTCGCGGATGAATTCCTGATCTTCCTTCCCGAAAATCGAAATGTCCACTTTGGTGGCGAGACCATCACGACGTTCGATGTAAACGTCGTCACCACTAACCAACGTCAGCTTCGCCTCCATTTCTCTGCCCTGGCTGTCAGAAAAAGTACGAAAGGTGGATTCGCCCGCTTCCAAAATGCCGAGGGTAGCGAGGAAAATGAATAAGACGCGTATATGATGCATACTGTTTAACTAACTATTGTGAATGTGAATGCCAGCACTTTTTACAGTTAGTTGAATTGGTTATACGACCCTTTGTTCTAGTATCGTCGCATTTTTGAGTCTACCTCTATCGCCCATGCGTGGATGCCGCCGGCTAGGTTAATCACATTTTCGAAGCCTTTTGCCTCAAGAAATTGCACCACATTCAGGCTGCGCATGCCGTGGTGGCAAAGTATAACGAGCGGTGCCTCTTTGGGGAGTGCCTCGTGACGCTCCGGGACTTCGCTCATCGGGATGTGGAGCGCACCTTCGATTCGGCAGATCGCGAGTTCTGAGTGCTCCCGCACATCCAGAAAGACTGCATCTTTATTGTTTTCGAGCAAAATTGATGCTTCGGCTGCACTGATTTCCTTGTTCATTGGTGATCTTTCATGATGATGAATGGGCAGATGTCAAAGACACCCTCCATAATTGTTCCCGCCCGCCTAGCCTCAACGCGTTTTCCCCGTAAGCTTCTGTATGAAGTGCGTGGCAAGCCTGTGATTCTTTGGACGGCTGAACGCATCCGGGCGGTGGCGCCAGAATTCCCACTTTATTTTGCGGTGGATAACGACGCGCTGGAGCGTTGCCTGTCGGATGCCGGCTATAAAACTGTGCGCACGCGACCCGACCACCCCAGCGGGACTGATCGCCTAGCCGAGGCCAACGGCTCTGTCGGCGCGTCGGCCGTGATTAACGTGCAGGGCGATGAGCCGCTTGTGACCGGAGAGCAGATTCGTGCACTCGCTACGGGTCTCGAGGGGGAGGCCGCCATCGCGACACTTGCGGTGCCCTTCGAACGTCCGCAGGATTTTGCCAACCCCAACCAAGTTAAAGTCGTGCGCGATCGCGAGGGCTATGCGCTCTACTTCTCCCGTTCGCCCATACCTTTTGTTCGCGACACCGCCGGGCAGGTCGATAGCGCATGGCTCGCGCAGAATCCCTGCTACCGCCACCTCGGGCTATATGCTTACAAGGCCGACTTTCTGAGCGCCTTCTCCGGTCTAAAACCGGGTTACCTTGAACGGGTTGAAAAATTAGAGCAACTCCGCGCGATGGAGCACGGTTACCGCATCCACGTTGGCATTACTGATCAAGCCACCATCGGTATCGATACGCCCGAGGATATTGGGGAGTTCGAAGCCTGCCTGCCTTCCAATCTATAAGCCAGAGGATGTCTCGCCGCGTAAAAGGCTTCGCCTCGCGCGGTTCCATCCCATATCTCGCATCCCGCTTGACAAAGCCGCCCGCTCGCAACCGTATTTAGCTCATGCAGACAGCCATACCAGAACTTGAAGTCGATCCACTTAGCCTGCCCGATGCCCGTGGCCATTTCGGTCCCTACGGAGGTATGTATGTGCCCGAGACGTTGATGACACCGCTCTTCGAGTTGACCGAAGCCTATCATGCTGCGCGTAAAGACCCCGAGTTTCAAAAAGAGCTCGATCACCAATTGCGGGAGTTTGCCGGTCGCCCGACCAATCTTTACTACGCCGATCGCCTGACCGAGCACTGCGGTGGTGCTAAAATTTATCTTAAACGTGAAGACCTCCTCCACACCGGAGCACACAAGATCAACAATGCCCTCGGGCAAGCCCTGCTAGCCAAGCGCATGGGCAAAAAGCGCATCATCGCCGAGACCGGCGCAGGCCAACACGGTATCGCCACCGCCGCCATCTGCGCGAAGATGGGATTCGAGTGTGTTATCTACATGGGTGAGGAGGATATGCGCCGCCAGTCGCTCAACGTCTATCGCATGCGCCTCTGTGGTGCCGAAGTGCGGGGCGTGACCGCAGGTCAAAAGACGCTCAAAGAAGCGGTCAACGAGGCCATGCGCGACTGGGTGACCAATGTCCGCACTACCCACTATATAATCGGCTCTGCCCTCGGATCGCACCCGTTCCCCATGATGGTGCGCGACTTTCACCGGGTGATCGGCGAGGAGTGTCGCCGCCAGCTAATGGAAAAAGAAGGCCGCCTGCCGGACGAAGTCGCGGCCTGCGTCGGCGGTGGCTCCAACGCCATCGGCATTTTCTTCGCTTTTCTCAAAGACCTCGAAGTGCGCCTGACCGGTGTCGAAGCCGGCGGTCGCGAGATCAAGAGTGGCCAGCACGCTGCTCGCTTCGACGGTGGCCAACTGGGCGTCCTGCAAGGTGCCAAAACCTGGATACTGCAAAACCCCGACGGCCAGATCGATCTCACGCACTCCGTTTCCGCCGGGCTGGACTACGCTGCCGTAGGTCCCGAGCACGCTTACTATAAAGATAAAGGTCGTATAGACTACGGCCACGCCTCGGATGCCGAAGCTCTCCGGGCCTTTCAAGACCTCTGCGCGATCGAGGGCATCGTGCCCGCACTTGAGACCTCTCATGGCATCGCCTATACAATGAAGCGCGCCGCCGAGATGTCGCCTGAACAAATCATTATTTGCAACCTCAGCGGGCGCGGCGACAAAGACGTTCAAGAAGCCGCCCGTGTCTTGGGAAATGGCGAATAGCGGATGGCGAACAGCGTAGCTTATTTCTTGGCAAGACTGATATTTAATTGTCTATTCCATAGATGCTACTCCGCCATCTGAAATCACTCATCCGCCATTTGAATTATGCTTCTCGTCATCGATAATTTTGACTCATTCACTTACAATCTGGTGCAGTATTTTGGCCAGCTTGGGGAGGAACAGCAGGTCTTTCGAAATAACGCCATCACGGTGGAGGAGGCGCTCGCGCTCAATCCCGACCGAGTCATGATCTCGCCGGGGCCGTGCTCGCCGAACGAGGCGGGTGTCAGCCTGGCCATGATAGAGGCCTTCGCGGGCAAGAAACCGCTCCTCGGCGTCTGCCTGGGGCATCAGAGCATAGGGCAGCACTTTGGAGGTAAAGTTATCCGTGCCGACCGGCTCATGCACGGTAAGACCAGCCCCGTCAAACACCACGACACCGACATTTTTAAGGGACTGCCCAACCCCATGCGGGCCACCCGCTACCACTCGCTCCTGGTCGAGCGAGCCAGTTTACCCGACTGTCTCGAAGTGACCGCCGAGACCGATGAGGGGGAAATCATGGGACTTGCGCACAAAGACTTGCCCGTATGGGGCGTCCAGTTTCACCCAGAGTCCCTCGCTACCGAGCAGGGGATGAAGATGCTGGAAAACTTTCTGCAATTGTAGCCGACCTCCCGGAGGCCGTCATTGGCATGGCCTTTGATTAACATGGATTGTCCCTGGGGGCGGAAACTGAGGGGGGCGGGCGTGATTAGAATCTCTGGGCGGGCGTCGCAGGGACTGGCTGGCCTCAGGTTCGGGTCAGTAGTAGGATTTATTGTGAAGCTACTTCCGCCGACCCCCTTGTGGTGCGCGTCGATACGAATAGCGTCGCTGATTTCTCCGCCGGATCAGCCGAGTTTGTAATTATCCAAGGAATCGTAAATCTTTTTGATCCTTCCAAATTCCAAATCGAGGATGTCAGCAGTAATCCGCTGCCGGGCGATTGGTCAATAGGCCTCACTTCCTCAGGCTCTGGCTCAGGCATTTCGCTCTTCTACACTGCTGCCGATCCCTACCTGGCTTGGATTGAGAGCTTTGGATATAATGGCTCGGATACCGAGATGGGAGAAGATCCCGACCTCGACGGACTGAGCAATGGAATCGAATTTGTCGTCGGCAGCAGCCCGGCGGACTCAAACGATGCCGAAACCCCGAGCTTGTCGGTGGTCGAGGACATGGGGGTCGAGTATCACCGTTTTGCTTTTCGCAGGACGAGTCGATCGCAGTATCTTTCAATACTAGGCGAGGTGTCCCCAAATCTGGTCAACTGGGATGACATAACGACGGCTACTGGCTTTGACTCGGTCAGCTTCGAGCCAATTGATGCGGATACCGATTTAGTCGAACTGTTTCTCCTTTATGATACGGAGGCCTTTCCTCAGCGCTTCTTCCGCTTGTTCGTGGATCTGCCTGAGTAGTCTTTTTGCGCACTCACTCGAACGCCTACGCTCGCTGAGCAGCGAGCGTGGGCGGTGACTATGCCTGAGACAAATCAGGCATCGACACCCCGCTCATTTTTGTGGATATAAGAAAAACGGCATGTTTATTGCTAAGTAAATATTAAATTAACACTGTTTATTATGATGAATTTTACGACCAAGACAATTTCTTCTATTGGTATCAGGTTAGGTGGCGTCATTTTTGGCTGTTTTGCTTTGCAACTGAACGCACAATCAGTTTTTCAATCCGGAACTTTTGACGGATTATCCAGTAACGCGATCTATTTTTCTACAGATGCAGCTGATCCTTTTACCTCTTTTTTGGAGACCGTAATAGCCCCAGATTTCCAAAAGTTCAATCCATCTCTCGGTACGCTGGAACGCGTGGAGTTTTCTGTCGAAACGACTGTGACGTGGTTTCTTTCTGTGCAAACTTCCGATGTGTCTGACGAGTCTCAGGGCAGTTCATTTGATTTTGATAATGGGGTCATCGATGTGGGTGCATTCTACGAGCCAACTAATGGGGGCGGAAGTATCTTTACACTTACATCGGATACCTCTTCGGGTATACAAGCATCCGCTTCTGCTTCGGCCGGAGATGGGCCCCCCTTCCTTGAAAACGATCCTGAAGAGACCTTCGGCGTTACCACATTTGGGGAAATCCTTACTTCCAGCCCGGAATTCGATCCTGTGGACTTTATTGGTTCTGGAACGATTACAGGGCTCCTGGTGGGCATGTTTATACCTCTCGATAACAACTGGACACTGGACAACTTGGAAAGCGCCGAGGCCGCACTAAATTACGAACTGGATTCAGGTAATATCTCGATTGAATACTTTTACACACCCGTTCCGGAAGAGTCCAACTATAGTCTACTTTTTGGGGTCATTGCATTAGGCTTCGCCGCGAGTGCGCGAAAACGTCTTTGGGCATAACTGTCGAATCAGAGATCGCCTTTATGTCTTGCGAGGCATTTGTTTTACAATTAGCCAGCCTTGCCGTGATCGAGGCCTCGCGGGCAATGAAATCGCTGCTCACCCCGCCTGGGGCACCAGGATCTCCCCGTCCCCCGTCTGAGGCGTCCAATTTTAGCCTCTGACAGTAATCCCGGGGTTGCGTAGACAGGTATTCAGCTAGCGCACTCATTCCAACGCTCGCGTTATGTGAACTTGCGCGAAGGTGTTATACTAAATGTAGTGCTTGCGTTTGCTCGGCACTATATCTAGTAGTCTCTCGTTTGTTTAAGTTAGCAGGCCTTCTAGCCGCTGGCTTTTAGATTCTATTTTCTTATTATGCGTTGCCCTAAATGCACCTCGATCGAGACCAAAGTGCTCGATACTCGGACAGGTAAAAACGAAACTTCGATCCGTCGACGTCGCGAATGCCTCGACTGTGGCTACCGCTTTACCACGATTGAGGAAGTGGTTCGGGCGGATCTTCAAGTAGTCAAGCGCGATGGGCGTCGTGAGGATTTTGATCGTGCCAAGATGCTTGGTGGCCTTAAAAAGGCGGTGGAGAAGCGCCCGATTGATGTGATGCAGATCGAAATGATGATCGCCGATGTGCTGGCTTCTTTGGAGAAAGAGTTCGACCACGAGATCCCTGCGCATGCGATCGGTGAGCAAATTATGCTCCGCTTGAAGCATCTCGATCAAATCGCATATGTGCGTTATGCATCTGTCTATAAGGACTTCCGAGATCTCTCGGAGCTCGCTCAAGAGATCAACGATCTAAAAGCATCGACTGAAAATGCCTAAATTGAGAGCGACTCCGGTCGATCAACTCCGCACGCTTAACGAGCTCCTCGCGCGCGTTTCCGACCCGGAACGGGCGGAGCACGCGCGCCGTGCGCTGGAGTTTGCGTATCAAGAGCACCCTGAGGATCTGGCGCGTGTGCCGCTCGGCGATTATGTTGATAAGCTTGCTCAGCTGCATTTTGGCGAAGGCGAAGAGGGTTCAGGATTCGCGTTCGCCCATTGGCATGTGCCCCGCCTTGAAGACTTTAGTCCGCTCTGGATTCGTCAGGCCATTGTGGTGGAAATGAAAAAACTGGCCGGTCGCCGGGAGGGGCTTCTTCTGGTCACCGGTCTGCGTGAAGCGGTCTGCCCTGACGGTAAATACTGGACAAAGCATCGCGAGACTCAATACCAGCGTGTTCGCGACTGGATCGACGAACTGGCCTGCGCTTGGGCGACCCGAGGTTCACGGCTACAAGTGGTGGTGTTGTGAATCGTGGGGGCGGGGGCTATAGCGGGTATTGGCATTAAAATCTGCGCCTTCTGCCTTCGCTTAAGTTCTTATTTCCTTTGCGGT
>Ga0307966_1002530_pt1 | contig 13829 bp, 8 predicted proteins | sample OrgLakmetagen646_FD_203141 | JGI IMG/M metagenome (GOLD analysis project Ga0307966, IMG submission 203141) | Saline water microbial communities from Organic Lake, Antarctica - #646 | ecosystem: Environmental > Aquatic > Non-marine Saline and Alkaline > Saline | place: Antarctica: Organic Lake... | reverse complement strand
CAAAGCACCATCAGTGACGTCTGGGTAGACGGCCATCACTACCGCGTAGCTCCTAACTCTGCAGCAGATGTTCGCGGTGAATGGATGGCAACATCACCAGGCACCTCTCTGAGCGGTGCCTTTACGATTTCGGGTACGCCTGAGAAATTCGAAGGGAGCATCTCCATGAATGATGAAGAAATTGACCTCTCATCTGTCTCTTTTGATGACCTGTCCGGACGATTCAGATTCTCCCTTTCCGGAGACGATATGGACGGCACGATTCGTGTGACTGCCTCACTTTCCGGCGATGAGCTGAGCGGATGGGCGGAGATGCCAGACGGCCAGCGTGTTGTATGGACAGCTGATCAAACATCAGCAGCCGACACAGAAAAGCCTGAAGAGGTTTCATTTCCTGATCGAACGCTGGAACTGGCCAATATCCGTCCGGCGATGGAATACGGAATAGAGTCAATTCCCGAACAACCCTCGGCAATTCTGGTAAGAAACGCCACGATCTGGACAATGGGCGAGCAGGGAATTGTTGAGAACGGCGACATACTTCTCCGTGATGGCAAAGTTACTGAGGTGGGACAAGACCTTCGGGCACCCCGCAATGCCGTTGTGATCGACGCTGAAGGAAAACATGTTACTCCCGGCCTCATTGATCCTCATATTCACTCCGGGACAGACGCTGTCAATGAAGTAGGTAATGCAATCGTGCCTGAAGTGCGAATTGGCGATGTTCTGAACATCAACAACATCTGGTTGTATCGCCAGCTTGCCGGTGGGCTCACCACAACCCACGTGATGCACGGTTCTGCAAATCCGATTGGCGGACAAAATCAGCCTATCAAACTTCGATGGGGCGCTTTGTCTCACGATCTGAAATTTGAAAATGCACCGCGGACAGTGAAGTTTGCGCTGGGTGAAAATCCGAAACGAGTAGGTCAGGACCGATACCCCAATACCCGTATGGGGACGCAGCATATTATAGCCGACAGGTTTTCACAGGCCCGCGATTATGAAGCGAGCTGGAACGAATGGAATGAGAACGGTGAAGGACTTCCACCCCGCCGCGACCTCCGCATGGATGCCCTGGTTGATATTCTGAATGGGGATATTCTTGTACAGTCACACAGTTACAGGCAGGACGGGATCCTGGCGCTGATGAGGCTCGCTGAATCCTTCGATTTCACCATCAAGGCATTTCACCACGCAGTAGAAGCATACAAGGTTGCTCCCGAGCTGGCGGAACACGGAGCCGGAGCCGCTGTCTGGTCAGACTGGTCGTCATTCAAAATTGAAGCTTACGACGGCACCATTTACAACGCGCGCCTGCTCAGTGAAGCGGGTGTATTGACCTCACTCCACTCAGACAACAGCCAGATTGCGTCCCGAATGAACTGGGAGGCCGGCAAGATGGTATATGCGGGAATGGAACCGGAAGACGCACTTGCGCTGGTCACCATCAATACCGCTAAAATACTTGGGCTTGATGAATACGTAGGATCGCTTGAACCCGGTAAAGACGCCGATTTTGTGATTTGGAACGGTGATCCGCTATCAACCCAAACGAAAGCGGAGCAGACATGGATTGACGGACGCAAGTACTTCGATCTGGAAACAGATGCTCAGCTTCGCCAACAGATTGAAGATGAGCGGTCTATGCTCATTCAGTACATGCTGGAGGTTGACTAATGAATAACTCAGATCAATCAGGTTCAACTCAATTTATTAACGATAATCCAACAACCATGAACCAAGCAAAAACCATTGCAGCTAATCTGCCGAAACGAGCCGATGTTTCGCTAACAACGGTTATGGCCGGCAGTATCATGACTATTATCACGTTTCTGCTGGTGGCACTATCTGTTCAGGCACAGACACCCGCAGCGCCACAGAGCCAGCCGATTGCGCTTACGGGCGGCACAATCTTCACCGTATCAAACGGCATTATTGAAAACGGAACCATCGTGTTTGAAGACGGCATCATAACAGCCGTTGGCCAAAATGTTCAGATCCCCGCAGGTGCCGAACGTATCGATGTAAGCGGAAAAGAGATCTATCCCGGCATGGTTGACGCCTACACCCGGATGGGTATTTATGAGATCGGTGCGGTAGACATGTCTGTCGACATTAACGAGACCGGAGATTTCAATCCTAATGTGACGCCTGAAATTGCGTTTAATCCTCAGAGCCGCCACATAGGTACGGCACGGACAAATGGCGTTCTCACCGCGGTCACAACGCCCGGTGGCGGCATCATATCCGGGCAATCATCCACCATGATGCTCGACGGATGGTCATGGGCCGATATGATCCTTCACTCCCGAACAGGAATGATAATCAACTGGCCGTCAGCTGATGATGACGATTATGGAGATGAGCTCACTGCTCTCCACGACTTTGTGGCCGAAGCAAAAGCCTATCAAAAAGCAAAACAAGCATTTATGAACGGCGATGCGCCAAGGCTGGAAAACGATTCCCGACTTGACGCGATGGGCGCTGTAATCAGCGGTGAACAGCCGGTGATTGTGGAAGCTGACGAAATGCGTGAGATTCAGGATGCAGTTTCCTGGGCTGAGGCTGAAGGATTCCAAATTGTGATCATGGGCGGACGTGACGCACATTATATCTCAGACTTTCTGGTTGAGAAAGATGTCCCTGTGATTATTACGTCCGTACTGGATGCGCCGGACAGAGACTGGGAAGCATACGACTCGCAATATAGTTTGCCTGCAAAACTTCAGGCTGCAGGTGTTACCTATGCTATTGCAGGCGGATCAAGCGCACCCTATACATTCCGGCTGCCAAATGAAGCCGGTGCTTCTGTCGCCTTCGGACTCACGATGGATGAAGCATTCCGGGCCGTTTCACTATCTCCGGCTCAGATTCTTGGCTTTGATGACCGTATTGGATCTTTGGAAACCGGGAAAGATGCAACCCTGCTGATCACAACTGGAAATCCGGTGGAATACAGTTCTCAAATTGAGCAGGCCTACATTCAGGGTCGTGCAATTGACATGACAGACGCTCACCGTGAGCTTTATGAAAAATATCGGCAAAAGGTTGAGCAGCGCTCAGGGCGCTAAACAGAAAAATCTGCTTAATAAATTGAACGCCCGGTTCCGGATAACGGAACCGGGCGTTTTTATTTTGTGGTTTGTCAACTTATTCCAGGACGGGTCAGTGAATAAATCGTGGCGTATTAGTATCGTCTCAGATAGAGCTGTGTGATTGCACCCGATGTAATATCATTTGCCTGGCCGCTAAGCACCTGCCCGTTTTGTGAAAGATTGAGATTAGCTTTTCCTACCGTACCGAAAGCTGTTTCGTACTCCAGAATTAGCCTGTTGCTTTGGTAGCTGCCCGATCCTTGCGCTGTTGCCCCGAACAGGCCATATTCAGTAAAGTAAACTGTTCCACCGGTTTGAACGAATTCATACTCAGACCCATCCTCTCCGTACCACATGCCATTCAAATCTAAAAGTGCCGGCTGGACCGGGTCAGGTTGAACGGGGATGTAAACCTTATCCGAATCATCGCTCGCACCGGAATTATTTGAGAGGGTCTCTTCCGAACCCCTGATCAGATCAGACGGCCTGTCGACGTTTTGCCCCTGCTCGGTAATTGACCTGCTACCTTGCTCGGCAACCGGCCCATCGCTTGATTCATTACCTGAATTAAACTCAATATCAATCAGCCCTGGAATGCCAATTTTTGATACCGTGATGCCGCTGTAGACATTAAACAGCACAACTATAATTAGAACAGCGCTGACCGATTGAACCAAGATCTTTTTCTCTTTCACTTCCATACTGTGATCCCTCCTTGTTATTTGGATCTAACTCTTTCTAAAAACACCGACTTTCCGTCAATCTACTTTATTCGTCTTAATTCGTCAATTAAATAATTTTGGCTCTATATGAATTAGTGTGGGTGCTGGTTTCCTCATTTACTGTTAGGTACTTTTAAAAAGTATGTTTTGCAAAGCCTTCTATGAATGGAAATAAATGAGAAAAGTAAACTTATTATTGTTATTAGCAGGAATCCAGACCCTGAAAGGGTCACAGAACACAGCGTGGGGCAGCGCCCCACGTAAACGAGCATACATCCATTCACCATCGGTCTCACAACCCAATAGTACCAAAATGCCAATTCCGATGGTTGTTCTTGTTGTCAAATCAACGCACTATGGCACCATGTTGATTCAGTTCCATCACCCCACGATAAGATATGGAGCGTTGATAATATCCATTGCCCGGGGGGTTGAAGGGTCGATTCTGTAATCCTGAGGCGCTGCCTCAGGCTGTAATAAGTGACCATTTAGCCAAGCCATGCCTGCGGCGCAGGGTCTTTTTAAAGTGTGATGAGTACCTTTATTACTTGTCGTTTTCTACATGAATTATTGGATATTTAATGTTACCAACACTAATCCAAACAGACCCATAATTTTTAAGGCATTGCCCACTTATCATCTTATTTGAACGATACAAGGTTAGGAGACGAACATACACTTCGAAGCATTATATCCGGATCAATTACTCACTTCTCACTTCAATTACCCTGAGTTTTATTATAAAACGAAAATTAGTTCTGATTCAGATCAAACTCAAAAAGTCAGTCCCTTAGCAACCGCCCGACCTCTTCCGGGCCCTGGCAGTCAAGTGCCGCCTCGGCCAGTTTCTTTGCCTCAGCCAAATCAAGATTACGCGACAGACGCTTAAACTCTGGAATACGCCCCGCTCCCATACTGAATTCACGCAGTCCGAGACCGGCCAGAAGGGGAGTCATTTGTGGATTGCCGGCCATCTCACCACACATGGCTGCCGGCGTGCCCGATTTTTCTGCAGCATTGATCACCTTGCTGAGAAGAGTCAAAAATGCGGGATGCAGCGGGTTAGCAATGGCCTGTACTTTTTCGTTATTACGGTCAGCGGCCAGCGTGTACTGTACCAAATCGTTGGTTCCTATAGAGATAAAATCTACGTGAGCCAGTATTTTTTCAATCAGAACTGCCGCAGAGGGAATTTCGACCATAATGCCGGTAGATATCAGATCATCTTTATAGTTTGGGATATCAGCAACAGCCTCAGACAGAAACGAGCAGGCCTTCTTATACTCAGAAATCGATGTAACCATGGGAAACATAACCTGAACCGGGTGACCGGTATCATGCGCTGCCAGTGCGATAGCCTTCAGCTGTGTGCGCAGTAAGTCAGGGTGATCAAGATGGTAACGAATACCTCGCCAGCCAAGATTCGGGTTTTGCTCATCCAGCTGATTCAGATAGGCTACTTTTTTATCACCGCCTATATCCATCGTGCGAATAGTTAACGTCTGATTATTTCCAAGGTGTTCCAGTGCTGTCCTGTAATGTTTTCGCTGCATTTCGAGATCAGGCGGTTCATCCCGATTGAGGAACAGATATTCAGTTCTGAATAATCCTACCCCCTCGGCACCCTTCTCAACAGCTGACTGTGCTTCTTCTGAACGGATTATATTTGCACAAACCGTAAGACGTGTCCCATCGGCAGTTACAGCAGGCTCTTTGCGATGCTCATCCGCCAGCTGCGCTCTCTCCTTCCAGCGTCTGTTTTGTTCAGAAAGCTCTTTCAGCTTTTTCTGTGCCGGTTGGGGATAAAACCGATTATGTTCAGCATCCAGAACCACATCATCCCCATTCTCCACCCTCTCAATTACTGTTGTACCCAGCGCCACAATGGATGGAATTCCGGTACTTCTAAGCAGGATTGAGGCATGTGACGTCGGGCTGCCTTTTGCCGCCGCCACTCCCACAATCTCCTGCGATTTGAGTTGTTCAATATCGGAGGGCAGCAGTTCCTCAATCACCAAAACTGATGGCGTATCCGGTGCGGATATTTTTCGCCATGGGATATCCAGTAAGTTGTAGAGTACCCGGCCGGAAACTTCCCGCAGGTCATCCGCCCGCTCACGTAACAGTGATTCCTTCATATTCGAATAGGATTTAATCACTTTGTCCACTTCGTGCTTCCATGCATAGGCCACAGATACATTCTCGTTAGAAATTGACTTATGCACGCTGTCAAGTAGTTCGGAATCTTCAATGAGCAGCAGGTGAACGTCAAAAATTTCTGAAGCCTCAGCATCATGCCGTTTAAGCTTCTCTTTTTGATCATTCAGTTCATGTTTGATGGCGTTAATTGCCTCTTTTAAGTTCATCCACTCTTCATCAGGCGATGAAGAAGACTCTTTGGAAATGTCTGGTTCCAAATTAACAGGGCGTATGGCGGGGCCGATAGCCATCCCGGGACTGATAACTGTTCCATTCCAGGCGCCGTCTTCATCCGCATCTTTATGCTCGTCGGGTTCTGATGTATCCGTTTTTTGTTTGTCTGCGGTATGCGAGCTTTCTTTTTCACCAAAATGATTTTCAGACAGCCGTTTAATTTCATCAAACGCGTCATCCTTATCTTCCCCATCAAACCAAAGGGATATGGTGTCACCTTGCCGGATTTCCTGAAGCAGTACCTGATTTATACTTTTTGCACTGGCAGCAGATTTGCCTTTTGTCTCGTTTTGAATGTAGATTTCAGAGCTGTATCTGTTTGCAGCCCCCACAAGCCTGGCGGCTGGCCGTGCGTGCAGCCCCATGCTATTGGCAATCGTCAATTCAATTTGTGTTGCGCCTGCCGGTATAGACACTCCATTCGCTTCTTGCGCAGTCTCAGATTCATTACCTGGTGCTTTATCGACGTCAAGTGCGGCCCTTTTTTGAGTCAGGGCATTCTCTGCTTCTTCAAGAACAGACTGAACCGAGGCTCCGGCAGCGGCCTGAGTAACAGCCGAGAGAACACCTTCCACAATTGGTGCGGCAGACAAATAGACATTCTTCCTCTGATCTTCCTCTAAAAATTCCAGAGCCATATCAGTACTCAAAATAGCACTCCCGAGATCCATAAACACGATGACACCATCGTCGCTGTATACCTCTTCAATTGCCTGAAGTATTTTCATCGCGTCGGTGCCAATCGGATCGTCAGGATCATCGATACCTGCTGCGAGAGCGATGGGAACATCCTCAGAAACCATTTGCATCGCCAGCTCTTTCAATCCCTGAGCCAAATCCGGGTGATGTGAAACAATTACAATTCCGGTCATAATTTATTCAGTTGGTTTACCGGAAACTGCCTCAGCCAGGGCATTTATCATGTAATAGGATGAGGTGGCGCCAGGGTCCTGGTGACCCTTGCTGCGTTCGCCAAGATAGCTTGCCCGCCCTTTCTTAGCGATAAGCGGGATGGTATCCTCCATACCTTTTTTTGCGCTCTCAGCCGCCTTTTTTAAGACACTGGTGGTATCGTCCTCTTCCTTTATACTCTGCTTCATCGATTCCAGAGCAGGGAGGAGAGTGTCGACCATTGTTTTATCGTCAGCTTCGGCCCGCCCGCGAGACTGTACGCCTTTGATACCCTCTTCCCAGAACTGCAGGAGATCGGCATCCGTCAACTCTTCAGTTCCTTTCAAACCTGCAGCTCCCTTCAGAAAAAGTGTTCCATAGAGCGGCCCCGCTGCACCGCCAATGCTGGAAATGAGTGTTTTTGCAACCATGCTGAGGATACTTTTTATGTCGCTATCAGAAGATCCGGCTAAATTAGCCTTCACTTTTTGAAAACCCCGATTCATATTATTCCCGTGATCGGCATCACCTATCGCTTTGTCAAGTTCGGTGAGATAATCACGCTCTTTTTCATATTTATCAGCTGTTAATTCAAGCCAGTGAATAATCTGCTGTTTAGTTATCATAATGTGACATTCTCATTAGAGTTAATATGTAAATGAAGCTTGATAAAACGGTACTACTTGTGCCAGCCGGGCGTATTAACCGGTGCATCATAGTACTTCAGTAATTCGTCGTCTGCCTTAAGAAGTGTAATAGATACTCCCTGCATTTCCAGTGATGTGATATAGTGCCCGACCATAGAACGGGCAATCTCGATACCTGACGCTTCCAGCAGCTGTGCCATTTTAGAGTACACGCCATACAGTTCAGAGATTGGTGTGCCACCCATGCTGTTGACCATCGCAATGACTCGGTCGCCCTTGACTATAGGCTCATCAGTAAGTTCTACATCGATCCAATCTTTTTCTTCGGTACTCCACTCATGTAGTTTTCGGGTATAATTTTCATCATCAAGTATGCCGGAAACAAGCATTTCAGTTATTTCATCAGCAGATTTGAGCTCCATGCGCTCTGCCCCGGGTTCTCCGTGAATACCGATACCAATTTCCATCTCATTTTCATCAAGATCAAAACTTGGTGTTCCATTTGCGGGTGTAATACATGCTGACAGAGCCATTCCCATGCTTTTACCAAATCGATTTACTTTTTTACACAAAGCCTCCAGCTGGTCAAGGTCGTACCCGTCATCGGCTGCAGCACCGCATATTTTTTCGGCCAGTACGGTCACCCCCATTCCGCGTCTGCCGGCAGTAAATGAACTGTCTTTCACGGCCACATCGTCATCAATTATAACATTTCGAACATCGATGCCTTCGTCATGAGCCATGTCGGCGGCCATTTCAAAGTTCATGACATCACCTGTATAATTTTTCACAATAAACAATACGCCTTCACCGCTATCAACTTTTTTTGCCGCTTCGAACATCTGATCAGGAGTGGGTGAGGTGAATATCTCACCCGGGCAGGCGGCATCAAGCATTCCCGGCCCAATGTAGCCGTTATGTAAGGGCTCATGGCCACTGCCGCCGCCGGAGATCAGAGCCACCTTCTTTTTTACGGGAGCATCTTTTCTATAGACAAAGGTCGGATCAAAATGCACACTGAGAAGATCTTTATGCGCGGACCCAAATCCCTGCAACTGCTCTTTTAAAACATCGTCAACATCGTTAATCAATTTTTTCATTTTAGCTGGGTTACATTGCGATTATAAATTTAAAAGCGCTTCCTGAAATAACTTGCCCAATCAGCTCTCTAAACGATACCAGGGGTTTACTTCCATCATGCCTCCGTTCAAAATAATCATTCCTGTATTTCAAGCAAGTTTTTCAAAAGAGAATATCCAAAATGATTTCTGCTGTGATCGCAGGTTCTATATGGTATTTCATTTCCAATAGAGGCAACACACAGTGACCGGGTCATGTTGACGTCGCTTCATGTGCCAATATATTCTCTTGTCACAACTGTACTATTTAAGAAAATTTGATAAGCAGGATGTAGTATCAAAGCACGAATACCAACGAACTCTAGACAAATAGCAGAGTGAGGTCGAAACCACGCACCCTCCCGCTCCACCTTTTTAATTCAGCACCTTATCCTTTTCAAAACATTTTATTACCTTTCAGGCTGTTCGATTGTTGATAATCACTTAAACCATGTTCTATGTCAGTCACAAAAGACGAAGTTAATTATGTAGCCAATCTTGCCCGGCTGCAGCTCAAAGATGAAGAGGCAGAAGATCTCAAAGAGGATATGAATAAAATCCTTGGCTATATAGAGAAGCTCAAAGAGCTGGACACTTCTGATGTAAAACCTCTTGAGCATGTGTCTGATGTGACGTCTTCAACTTTTCGCGAAGACAAGGCCAAAGAGCCGATCAGCCATGAAGACGCGCTTAAAAACGCGCCAGACGCCGATTCCGATTATTTCCGGGTTCCGCGTGTAATAGAGTAAAGTCAGAGACCAGCTTAATTTCTGGCAGCTACTGACATTTAGCTATTTCATAGAAACTGACGCTTCACACAAACTCATCCCCCGGGATACCAATCATCAATACCCCGTTTATGTCTGCAAAAAAGAGTTCGTCATCCACAGACAACGCACATTTCTGGGAATCACTTTCGGCCAGGAATCAGCACCTTATCTGCCTCGGATTTCTTTTTATCATTCCGTTTATCCTCTTCTTTTCCTCCACGCTTGGCGGTGAACAGTACTTGGGGCACGACGCCATTCAGTGGAGAGCAGGTGCAGAGTCGATCACCGAATACAATCAAAATCATGATGACATAGCTCACTGGGCCGCAAATATGTTTTCGGGGATGCCGGCTACAACCATTTCACACCCGCCGCAGGCATGGAATTTCGACACGCTTCTGAAACGTGGATTTCAATTTATGTATCCCGCCATTGAGTACTGGGTGCTTTTCGGCGGAGCCTATACGATGCTTTTGTTAATGGGCATGAGACCTCTTACAGCCGTGTTTGGATCTGTTGTCATTGGGCTGAGCACGTACATACCGATTATCATCGGGGCGGGCCATAACGCCAAGTTTTTCGCTTACATCTATATTCCCTGGATTTATGTAGGTTATTTTCTCATCACACGTACGAAGATCAATCGATGGCTGGCGTTTTTTGCATTCGCCCTGGCTCTTACGCTGCATTTGCGAGCTTACCATCCCCAGGTCACCTATTTCTTCCTGTTTCCGCTCGGTACTCTTTTTATTGTTGATGCGATCCGAGCCTACAAAAATGCCGCGCTTAAACCATTTACCAGGCAGACCGGCCTGCTTCTGATGGCGGCCGTGCTTGCAACACTCATTACCCTTCAGCTCTATTGGAGCACCGCCGAATATTCGTCATACAGCATGCGCGGAGGATCTGAAATTGAGAACACAGAGGGACTGTCACAAAACTACGCGTTTGCCTGGTCACAGGGGGTTGGTGAACTGCTCACGCTGGTCATTCCGGGATCGTACGGCGGCGCTTCGGGCGATGCCTACTGGGGGCCTAAATCCGTCACCAGCGGCCCGCATTATATGGGTGCGCTGGTTGTACTCTTTTTTATTATTGGCGTGATTCGATCAAAACACAAACTCAAATGGGTGTTTTTGGGACCAGGGATCGCCACGCTCCTGTTTTCGCTGGGTGAAAACTTCCTGCTGCTCAACCAGTCAATGTTCGATTTCTTCCCGCTTTTTGACAAATTCCGTGCACCTGAAATGTGGCTGATGACCTCCGTGTTCTGCTTTGGGGTTGTATCGGCAATGGGGCTTAGCTGGATCGCCGGTCAGATCAAACCAATTCAAGGAAAAAGTAAGCGCGGAAAACAGCCGGGCAGGTGGAAACAGGCACTCATGATTGCCGGAGTGGCCGGACTGATATTTACAGGTATTGGCTTCGCAGGACTTTCTTATGAAAAGCCGGGCGAACGGCAACAGCTTGCCCAGCAAATAGCACAGCAAAACCAGGTGCCGGTTGATGATCCGCGGGTTTCACAAACCGTGAACCGATTCATCAATAACGAGCTGCTTCCCCAGCGGGAAGAGATGGCCCGCGCCGACTCCCTGAGGTTTGCACTCTTTTTTGCCCTCGGCATTGGGTTGATATGGTTTGCAGGCGGCCGGAAAATTGCACCGGCTACAGCTATTGGTGTGCTTTGTGTGTTACTCGCTGCCGACATGATTCTTGTTGATAAACGATATATTAGTGAAAGTTCTCTTGTTGACGGGAGTCTCTCACGTGAAGATGTCATTGAGAGTCAGGCGCGTGAAATCGACCGGTTTATCCAAAGCAACAGCATCCATGATGAAGGCTGGAGCTACCGCACGCTTCCGCTGCTCGACAACCCGTTTAATAATGCGGTTCCCGCCTATTTTTACCCGTCCGTGGGAGGTTACTCAGGAGCTAAGCTCGGCTACTACCAGGATCTGATTGACGGCGCAATTTTTAGCGGCCCGAGCGGCATCAACACCGGCGTGCTGGAAATGCTCAACGTGAAATACATCTCGGCCCGGGGAGGTGTGCAGCTTCCCGGCTTCGAAACAGCTTTCCGTGATGAACAGGGTACCGTCATCGAAAATATGAATGTGCTGCCAAAGGCGTGGTACGTCGATTCAGTTGAAACGCTGGTCTCAGAGCCCGATGTTCTGAATCGAATTTCAGGAGACTTTGACGCCGGGTCAGTTGCCTACACCTCAACGCCACTCTCGTCTTCACCTGTTGCTGATTCTGCGGCAACAGCTACCGTTACCGACTATGGTCCCAATCGTCTGTCACTTGAACTAAGCCGCTCAGAACCCGGGTTTTTAGTGCTGGGTGAAATCTGGTATCCACCGGGATGGTCAGCCACCCTAAATGGCGAAGAGACCGACATCATCCGTACAAACTATGTGCTTCGCGGTTTTGAAATACCCGCAGGCGACCATGAACTCGTTCTGACACTCGACCCTGAATGGTACACTGTAGGAAACTGGCTGGGACGGCTGGGTACAATTGCCCTTTTTGGAACAGGTATCTTCGGGCTTATCCTTTACTGGAGAGATGATAGCACAGATGACAAGCTACCCGACAATGAAGATTCGGATAAATCGTAATAGAAGTATCCCTCCAAGGGTTTAAAACCCTTGGAGGGTTACGATGTTATATCCCCAATAAATTGCCGCCTCTGTAAAAAACTGACGTTTCACTTTCGCGGAATTCTATAGGACACATTCCCCGAAACGGCATCTGCCTGAACCCAAGCGATCGAATATAGGATATCGTTTTTTGATATTTGTCCCAGTCTGAATCATCGAAAAGAATGACACCCCGGCCCGACAGAGCCTGCAGTGAATGTCCCAGGCACTTATCCCGGTTTCGGCCATCCAGTATAATCAGGTCATACAATTTACCTGAAAGCAGCACAGACGACTCGTACCCCTCCCCCGGCTTTCGGTGAATGAGCGTTACGTTTGCCGGAATTGCTTCGGACATTTTTGCTTTCCACATCTGGCTATGTTCAACAGAGTGAATGGTTGCGACGCGCTTTGCCCACCAAAGCGTACTGCTTCCTGAGCCATACTCAAACACAACTGTGTCCAGTGGCAGACGCTCATCTATAAACTCAACGGCGCTGTACACAAACCAGGGTACAGGTCTGCCGTCACGATCTACGCTTTTACCTGACCTGAAGCTTTTAAACCATCCGTTACGCGAAAGCATGCTGTGTCTGCGCAGCATCCAGTAGTCGTAAAAAGGCATTTTAGTTAGTATCGGATGGATTTTCTTCCGATAGACGTACGATCTTTCAAACCAGCTTTTCATTATTTAGCTATTGGTCTATTGGTTGATTTGTGTATCGGGTATCGGGTATCGGGTATCGGGTATCGGGTATCGGGTATCGGGTATCGGGAAATATGAACTGTAGAAAGTGAGTCAACTAAAATTCTCTTTCCGGACTACAAAAATAGTTTACGTGTGATCTCTTTTATATAGAGTCCGGGCGGTACTGACCGAAACAAATCAAGCCAGCTTACCTGCTCGTCTCCCTCCATTTTCAGGCGATACGCCTGGTATTTTTTATGTTTATGGCTCATCCATTTCTCATGCTTTTCATAGCAGCGACAATACCCCTCCATTTTCTTATCATCCGTACTGATGCGTTCCCGGTCATCCTCCATATTTACCACCTGCAGCGGCTGTGTGACCGTTCGTACGGGCCCGTACTCCAGTACAAGTCGAATCCAGAGGTCATAATCCTGAGCCGACGGCAGTTCTTCATCATATCCGCCGACTTCTTCGAGGTACTCTTTTTTGGTAAGCACCTGATTGCCGACGCGGTTATAGTAGAGCAAATCATCCAGTGTAATCATCGTCGGCTTTTTCCATACGGCCTCGCGATCGTTCATCACCATCCGGTCGTAGGAACAGACCGCCGAAAAGCCATCCTCAAATTCCTCCATCAATCGTTCAATTCGTGTTGGCCGCCAGTAATCGTCATCATCAAGGCCGGTGATGAACTCTCCCGTTGCATGTTGAATAGCAATATTTCGGCTTACTGCAGCGCCCCGGGATGACTCATTGCGGATGGCATGAACTGTATGATACTTTTCCTTCAGGTTTTTCAGATACGCCGGAGTGTCGT
>Ga0307966_1002522_pt1 | contig 13866 bp, 4 predicted proteins | sample OrgLakmetagen646_FD_203141 | JGI IMG/M metagenome (GOLD analysis project Ga0307966, IMG submission 203141) | Saline water microbial communities from Organic Lake, Antarctica - #646 | ecosystem: Environmental > Aquatic > Non-marine Saline and Alkaline > Saline | place: Antarctica: Organic Lake... | reverse complement strand
CAATGGCCGGCTCGACCTTGTTATCAGCAACATAAATAATACAGCTCAAATTTTTGAAAACAGGGGGGAAACTGAGCAATCTTCCAATTATCTAAAATTATCACTGGAAAGCGAAACGCCTAACCGGCGGGGCCTGGGTGCGAAACTCACTCTGAGTCATAATGGGAACAAACAATATATTGATCATACTCCCTACAGGGGATATATGTCTACTGTTGACGACCGGATACATTTTGGGCTGGGCCACACAGAGACCGGGCTGATTGACTCACTGGAGATTACCTGGCCTGACGGTACCTATCAGCTCTTAACTGACGTTGAACGCAACCAACACCTTACTCTATATCATAAAGATGCAGGTCAACCTGATCAGATATTGTATACACCCAACGAAAAGGTTGAGACTCTCTTTACGCTCGTTCCTTTTGAAGGCAATGAACGTTTAAGGCACAGAGAAACCAGCTATAATGATTTTAGCATTCAGGCTATGCTACCTTATCAGATTTCCAAAGAAATTGTTGCTGTTGCTGTAGGAGATGTAAACGGTAACGGACTTGATGACATATTTATAGGAGGTGAAGGTGATGTTGCCGGAAAATTGTTTTTACAGCAAGAAAACGGACGGTTTTTTGAATCAAACGAAAAGCAACCCTGGGAAGATGATTTGAAATTTGAAGATTGGGGAGCTCGATTTATTGATGCAAATGGAAACGGGTATCTCGACCTGTATGTAAGTAGTGGAAGTTTTCGTTTATCCGGCATTTCCGAACTTTTGCAGGATCGATTATACATCAACCAGGGAGACGGGAGGTTTATTTACGATCCCGATGCTCTACCCGAAATACGCACAAGCACAGCCACGATTGAAGCAGGGGATTTAACAGGAGATGGACAAGTGGATCTGTTTGTTGGTGGAAGAGTGGCCCCGAGATCATATCCAAACCCTGTTAGAAGTTATTTGTTGATAAATGAGGGAGGACGTTTTAAAGATGTCACGGCTTCGGTGGCACCGGATCTGGCAAACCCCGGCGGGCTAATAACAGACGCGGTTTGGATTGATTATAATGGTGACGAAAAACTTGATCTGGTAACGGTAGGTGAATGGATGCCGATTCAGTTTTATCAAAATGATGGTGAAAATCTGAACAACGTTACCGAATCGATGGATCTGCCGCCTTTGCGAGGGTGGTGGTGGAGTATTGAAAAAGGAGATTTTAATAATGATGGACGTCCTGACCTTGTTGCGGGTAACCAGGGGCTCAATTTTTCTTTTCGTACATCTGATGAAAGCAAGTTTGGAGTTTATGCCTCTGAATTAAGCGATGGATGGGACACAGACCTCGTTTTCGTTCAGGAAATCGATGGGGTTGAATATCCCTATTTTGGGTTGGCAAAAATGGGAAGTTCTATAAACAGACTTAGTTATCAATACGAATCGTTTGAAGACTTTTCACGCGAACCTATCCAGAATATACTCAGCGGTGAGGAATTAGGGGATGCTCTTCATTATCAAACAGATACATTTGCAAGTGTAAAGCTGATTAATGGTGAAAGCGGATTATTCTCTGTTGAGAAACTCCCAAATGAAGCTCAGGTTTCACCAATAAAAGGAATAATTGTTCACGATTTTAAAAACGACGCATCAAATGATCTATTAATTGCCGGAAATATGTTTCAAACTGAACCTAATATTCCACAATCAGACGCCGGAAAGGGGCTTGTTTTGGCTGGCGATGGAGATGGAAACCTCAAACCTGTATCAATTAAAGACAGTGGATTTCATACTCCACATGATGTCAAATATATTACTATGATCGAGACAGCTGGGGGTAAAGCAGTTCTCGTCGTCAATCACAATGATGAATTGCAGCTATTCAGATTAAATTCTCCATGACTTTACATCTATATAGTATTCAATGGTCACACTTAAACCTGTTTATGTAATTTCCCCACAGGATACCTTCCGGTGACTGTTATCAGGCAAGGTATATATTCTGGGCTTCGAAATCCCTCTCCGAGAGGGACACATTTGAGAAAGATCGCAAGGCGAACCTTTCAATAACCACAGGTGGCGGCTTTTGCGGCACTCCAACCCATCGGAGGGTGTGTAGGATGAGGTTAAAAACAGAATTCCGGTTAAATTCAATATCAACGGAACGGAACACACCCTTCTCGGCTAAATCCGCACTTAGAAAAATATCGAATATCTAATCAATCGAATATCCATATGGAACCACCTCTTGTATTGATTTTCGATTTCTGAACTTATGATGATATAATATTTCAACTGATGATAAATTCAATTTTCTGTCACCTTTTAAATAGTGTCGCCCCACTTTTTGGGGCAATAACAAATTTATGAAGAGTGAAAATAGAGAACCGGTTATTCTACAGATCAATGAAACGAACGGACGTTTAAAACAAAAAAATCCCGAAAGCTTATGCAGCCATCGGGATTTTATAACACTTTCATTTTTGTTTAAGGATGTAGAATTACCATCCGGTATTTTGTTGAAGTCTGTCTTCACCATCTACACGGCTAACATCAATCTGGAACGAAGGAATTGGATAACGGTTGTGCCGTTCCTGGAATGCTGCAGCTCCTCCGAGATAAGCTCGTCTGTCAGCTTCCTCTTCAATAAAATTATTTAAAACCTCTTCCGCGATACCCCATCTTTTAAGGTCAAAGAAACGCTGACCTTCCATTGCAAGCTCCAGCCTTCTTTCGTGGCGCACAGCTTGCCGGGCAAAATCTTGGTTTGGAAATGAGTCATACTCCCCTATGCTGTAGTCGGCCCATGTGATAGATGGATCATCAATGGGTACAGCTATGTTATCTGCGCTTTCTCCGGGACCCTGAGCTGCAGCCCCCGCTCGTCGCCGGATTTCATTGACAATATCCAATGCATTATCCAGACTTCCCTCCTCAACTTCAGCCTCCGCCAAAAGAAGCAGTAAGTCTGCGTACCTGAAGAGATGCCAGTTTACCGAATTAAGGTGTGTTGCGTTCCAGCCCACATTACTTTCTGCACCACTTGCTTCCTCATGCACGTGCTTTTTAGGACTGTAAGGACCTCCATATCCCCTGTCCCGAATCCAGCCTGACTCATGATTGCCCCAGTCCTTATACGGTACTCCGTCTCGGCCAACGGTCCAGTCGAGACGAGGATCTACAGGAACTCCTGCACCTGCTGCAAGGTTGTCATCCCTGTCGTTCCAGGTATCATCGGTCATAGCAAGGGGAAGCCCATTGCCATCCACTACAAAAAAGTTGACAAGATTTTGTGACGGCTGGAAAAAACCGCAGCAACCGAATGGGCTACCACTGTGGGGAAATGCAAGACGCATGTCAAAATTTGCATTATTACCATTTGGGTCTCCATCATTGCTTGATGCCTGGAAGGCAAGTATGGTTTCAGGACCGTTTGCAAAATCACTGAAACCGGTCCAAACCCGTTGGAAATTATCTTCAAGATCATACGGGCCACTTGTACGCACTTCGCGAAGAGTCGTTAGAGCAGTACCATGGTCTCCTGAATAAACCTGAACTCTTCCAAGCAAAGCTCTGGCTGTCCATGAGGTTACCCTGCCCACCTCTCCATTCCGAGGTTCATCCGGCAGAAGTGAAATAGCCTGATTCAAGTCATTAATAATATTCCCGACCACATCAACATCCACATTTGTTTTTCGGAAATCTTCATCATCTTCGAAATAATAGGGGATATTTTCCCACATCCTCCACGCATCAAAGTGATAGTATGCACGCAAAAGCAGGGCTTCACCACGAATACTGTTTGCGTCATCTTCCGGTACAGATGTCGGATCATTTTCTAACAACCTGTCCAGAAGCCGGATGGTTGAGTTCGCTCGGTTTACACCCTCATAGAGTGCTGCCCATTTGTCATTTACATATTCATCGGTTCCCCCGGTGCTCCAATTATAGAGTTCTATGTCCGTAATAGGTCCCTGATCACCCGGTTCAGACCCTTTATAGGCATTATCGGTTGCTACACCTCCAAATATCCAGTTACTGGAACCGGTACCCCAGAGTCCAAAACCATCCCATCCCCCACCCAACATTCTGTAGGTTCCAATGAGATTTCCTTCAACCCCATTTTGATTGGCAAGTGTTTGCTCATCCAGGCTTCCCTGTGCTTCGCCCACCAGGAAATCGTCTTCACAGCCATATATAAAGCCCCCGGCAAGAAGAAGAAAAGCAGCTCCAAATAATATTTTATTGTTTTTAAATAAATTCATTGTAATCCGTTTATGTATTAAAAAATTGTGACTTAAAATGTTGCGCTGATGCCAATGCTGAAGGACCGGTTACTTGGATAAGTACCCCGGTCAACACCAATGGTTTGGTCACGTACATTCCCGGCGCTGCCACCAACGTTTGAGGTTGGAAGCGATGGGTCTATACTGCTGTACCCTGTAATAGTAAACAGGTTCTCTCCCTGTACATAAACCCTCATATTCTGTACGCCCGGCAGAGTTCCGGGAGGAATGTTATAGCCAATCTGCAAAGTGCGCATACGCACATACGAACCATCTTCAACGTAGAAACTGCTAAACTCACTACTGAAAGTATCATTATCATCAAGCCGTGGATATTTTGCATCGGAGTTTGTAACCTCGGCATTTGTAACACGCTGATTGTTAACTACTGCCGGTCCGTCAATATTCAGTACAGCTGAGTCATCAAGTACATCTCGCCGTACATTGGTATTGAAAAGCCTGAAGACATAAAACTCCTTCTGAACATCAAATATCTCATTTCCAAATGAACCAAAGAAGCTTGTTTGGAGATCCCAATTCTTCCATCGGGCGCCCAAATCCAAACCTCCTATGAAATCGGGGTGAGGATTACCAATAACGGTGCGGTCTGCCGCTGTTACTTGTCCGTCACCGTTTGTATCCATAAACCTCATACGTCCCGGTCGGGCACCATCCTGGCTGGCATGGGCATCAACTTCATCCCAGTTCTGGAAAATACCATCTGCCTGCATACCAAAGAATGCGCCTATCGGTTGTCCTACGTAGTTTCGGGAAATCGTTGCGCCCCGTCCGCTGATCGGCCCGCTGAAGAACTCCTGATCACCGTCAATTCGAAGGATTTCGTTTTTGTAATGTGTTCCGTTGAAATTCACATTCCAAATCAGGTCTTCACTAATAGAACCTCTGTATCCTACACTGAAGTCAAATCCACGGTTTCGCATTTTTCCCACGTTTTGAATGGGGGGTGCAGCCTGTCCTGCAGTAGCAGGTAAAGGCGGATTAAACAATAGGTCATCAACTTCACGCTGGAAAACATCAAATGTAAAATTAAACTGGCCTTCGTAAAGTTCAAGGTCCACTCCAAGATTATAAGACTCGTTTTCTTCCCACCTTAAGTTCCTATTACCAATTTCAGTACTTCTAAATCCTGAAACAATACTGCTACCGGTGCCTGTAATATCGTAGAAGGTTGTTCCTGTAGAACCACCAAACTGATCAAACAATCGTCCGGTAGGAATAGACTGATTACCTGTAATACCCCATCCAAACCGAACCATCAGATTGGAAATAAAATCAGCACTGTCCATAAACGACTCTCTACTGACACGCCAACCGGCACTTGCTGCAGGAAATACTCCCCACCGGTTGTCTTCTCCGAATCTGGAAGACCCGTCTCTTCGAATGGTAAAGCTCAGGTGATATCGGTCATCAAAATTGTAGTCTGCTTTACCAAAGAACGACAGCAAAGTGCTCTCACCACCACTGGTACTCGTATTTTTCGTATCGGGGTCACCAAGGGCATCCTGAATATACCTTGAGTTCAAGCTCGTATTGATATAAGCGTTCATTGAGCTTGTAATAAAGCGGGACTCTGTTTTTGTAACCTCTTGCCCAGCCAGCACTGTTAGATTGTGACTTTGAGCAAATGTGTTAATGTAGTTTAGGGTATTGCTCCAAGTCCACTCCTGAAACTCATTTCTTCCTTCAGAAAATCCATTTACAAAATTTGGCTCGGAATCTTCAGGGAAAATAGGAGCAAATGCGGTAAATGTTGTATTACCCAAATTAAATCCAAACCGTGAATTTATTAGCAACTGATCGCTGATTATTTCTGCTCTTGCAAATGCATTACCGAAAATTCGGTTGTTTGCGTTGATGTCATTTCTATTTGAACTGGCAATTTTAACAGGATTTGAATTATTGCCAAGCCCAACAGCTTTACCAGATGCAAAATTACCGCCTATATCTCTGACTGGTACGATTGGCTGAGAAAGAATATTTTTTCCAATAATCGTATCTTCAGCATCTCCACCAAGATCTATCCCACCGTAGCTTTCGTCGCGTGCGAGTGAAAGATTTTCACCAATGGTTATTCGTCCGATATCAAATTCTGTATTTACACGAATCGTACCACGCTGAAACCTATTGTCTCTGGCTGTTCCTTCCTGATCAAAATAGTTGAAAGATACATTATAACGGTTATTGTCTCCGCCACCGGAAACTGCAACATTCATATCAGAAGATACAGCTGTACCAAAAACTTCATCCCACCAATTAGTGCCTCTGCTGGCCGGCATTATCTGCTGATTAATATTACCTGGATCTCCGTACAAATAATCATTTTCAGTAATTCCGAATGGTGTTAAGCTATTCGTTTGTCCTGCTTCCGGATTATTCGGCCATATATAGCTCGGTATAGATGGGTTACCCGGGTCGCCATAAATATTGGTCGGCACACTTACTCCGGCATTTAGACTGCCCCTCCTTACAACATCATGATATTCCAGTGCATCTAAAATCAGGAAATCATCATATCCACCAACAGGTGAAGAGATTCCTGTTCTTAAATCAACAGAAAGCTGAGGAGCTCCTTCCTGTCCCTTTTTGGTTTCAATAATAATCACACCATTATTTGCACGTGCCCCATAAATAGATGCGGCTGATGCATCTTTTAGCACCTGGATCGATTCAATATCTTTCGGATTAAGCCAATTCGCAAAATCATCTTCAACAGGAGTACCGTCAATAATGTAAAGCGGATCATTGTTTTGAAAAGAACTAACTCCCCTGATTCTTACTGTACTTCTGGCACCGGGTGACCCACTGGTTTGAACCGTAACACCCGAAACTGAGCCATCCAACCGCTGTAATGCACTCGATGAGGTTTGATTTGCTATGTTATCTACATTTGCTGTTGAGATAGATCCTGTGATATCTCCACGTCTCTGTACGGAATAACCTGTAACAATTAATTCATCAAGTTCAGCCACTCTTTCAGTTAACTGAACATCAATTTCAGTACGGCCTTCTATATTTATATTTCTGCCTACAAATCCTATAAAGGAGAAAACCAGCACACCATCCGATGGAGTCATAATAGTATATGTCCCATCAAGGTCTGTTGTCGTTCCCCTCTCTGTTCCTTGCAGCAGAATTGTTACTCCCGGAAGAGTTTCTCCTGCATCTGAGGTAACAGTACCAGTGACTTCAATATCTTGTCCCACTGCGGTCCCGCAGAAGAGTATCAGCAGGAGTAACCCTGCACCCGTTTTTTTTACGTGAGACAGGAATTGGTGTATTCTGTCTCGAATGTCAAAGATTTTTCCCCGTATATACATATTTAACCTTCTGATTGATATTTGGTGTTCTGGTTTAGAAGTATTAGAAACTGTATAAAAAGCGCTTCCATAATAATGGATCAAATATTACGGTATCTACAATTATAAAATATGGGCCCTATATTTGCGACAGCAACAAACCCTATTTCTTGGTCGAATTATTAGCTCCAAGTAAATAAATTATCTCTGTTTGTTATGCACTGAAAAGTTAGATTTTAACAAATCTTAAATACATCGTAGTGTTGCAGGAAGCTTTTTTTCCAGCACAACTCTAATTAAAATCTTTTTGCTAAAAAAAACAAATAGTTAAACATAAATCCTGAAAAGTGTCTATGAGAACTTCATTTTTAAATCCTTAAATTATTGTTTTTATTATACTAATGAATTTCATAAGAGTTTGAACAAATTTCTCTCAAATCTAAATTTTTTTAACCTATAATGAACAATAGCTATTCACTTATTAAGTGTAAATAATACATTTATCTATAAATATTTTTTAAATCAGTCCATAATTCTACACATTTTTTGCAAATTCTTGTCTCCTTGTTTGAGGGGTAACATTAAGATGACTAACATCATGTGCCGGGGCCAGACTCATCCAATTCCCTGCTTAATCTGTATGCTATAAATTACTTTAATTGAAGAATTCAATACTGAAAACAAATCTTTGCCTTCTGTTTCTACTCATTGGTTGCTCGCATGAAAATATAGAACTTTCGTGGAATGAGGAGGATGGATATCGCTGGGCTAAACTGCCTGAACTGGCAAACTCCGAACCCGGATTTGAACAGCTTACATCATCCGAAACAGGTATAACTATTACAAATGAATTAACAGATGAACAGATTGATGCAAACAGAGTACTCCTAAATGGTTCCGGTGTTGCCGCAGGAGATATTGACGGTGATGGTTTGCCCGATCTCTATTTTACTCAGCTCTATGGTAAAAACAGGCTCTATAAAAATCATGGTGGGTATCAGTTCGAGGATATCACAGACCAGGCTGGTGTTGCTCATGAGGATTATATATCAACAGGAACTCTATTTACAGACGTAAATGGCAATGGACATCTTGATCTCTTAGTCACATCTCTTGACAAAGAAAATTCTCTATACCTGAACGATGGCAACGGTATTTTTGAACGAATGGAAAACAGTGGGTTGGGTCCGTCCAATGGCAGTATGAGCATGGCCGTTGCGGACATTAACGGTAGTGGATTTCCGGATCTGTACATCGTTAATTATAAAAAGAAATCTGTGAGAGATATCTATTCATTTAAAGAACTTGCCCGTGAAAATTTAGTATTCCGCGACGCATTGATTCCTCCTTATGACAAAGATTTTTTGTTGATAAACCGCGATGGGCTCTCATCAGATCCACGTGAGCTTGGGGAGAAGGATGAACTGTATATCAATAACGGGGATGGGACATTCAGCCGGGTTAACGATGATGAAAATCATTTTAAACAAAGCGAAGGATCATCAGGCGGTCTTAACCGAGACTGGGGACTGACCGCACGGTTCCAGGATATAAACGGAAACGGCCTGCCCGATCTTTATGTGGCCAATGACTTTTGGACGCCCGACAGAATCTGGATGAATCAGGGCGATGGCACTTTTCAGGCTCTGGATACGCTTGCCATTCGCAACTCCAGTTTTTCTTCAATGGCGGTAGATTTTTCAGATATCAACCGAAATGGTCTTACCGATATATTTGTCGTGGAAATGCTAAGTACTCAGCACCAAAAACGGCTTATCCAAATGGACAGTGAATATCCATACCCGTTCCGAATGGGTGAGTTTATAAATCGGCCCCAGTATAATCGTAATTCCCTCTTTGTGAACCGGGGTGACAATACCTATTCAGAAACCTCTTACTTTAGCGGGCTTGAAGCGAGTGAATGGTCCTGGGCTACCCGGTTTATGGATGTTACGCTGGATGGCTACGAGGATATCCTTGTAAATACAGGGTTTAAGCTGGACCTCCAGGATCTTGATGCTCAGCTTAATTATATAAGCCGGGCCATTTCAAATGAGTCGTCTTCTGAACTATCGTTGCTTCTGCACCCCGAATTACGGCAGGCCAACAAGGGATTTAAAAATAATGGGGATCTAACCTTTTCGGATGCAAGCAGCGACTGGGGATTTTCCAGCAGCGATATCTCACACGGAATGGCTATTGCCGACTTCAACAATGACGGGCTGCTCGATCTTGCTGTCAGCCGTATGGATGATGAAGGTGTTGTTTATCGAAACACCGCATCAGCCCCACGAATTGCTGTTCGTTTAAAAGGGAAAACGCCAAATACTCAAGCCATTGGTGCAAAATTAGAATTACGTGGCGGCCCAGTTGAAAGCCAAACCAAGCAGGTATTTACAAGTGGGGAATATCTGTCTGGGTCAGATGCACTGACTGTATTTGCTGCCAACCCATCGAATTCAAACCATACTCTGTTTATCACCTGGCCTGATGGTACCACCAGTCGCCTCGACAGTCTGCAGGCAAATCGAATGTATGAGATCAACCAGTCAAGTTACCCTGTAATTGAGTCTGAGAATGCTCCTCAAGTACATCAGCAACAAGATAATCCTGATTCACCCGAAGTTTCGGCCCCGATTTTCAGCGATGTAACATCTCTAATCAACCACAGCCATCATGAAGAATTTTATGATGACTACTCCGTACAGCCGCTTTTGCCGTATAAACTGAGTCAGCTCGGCCCCGGTATAGCCTGGATAGATGTTAATTCAAATGGTCGGGATGAGCTAATCATCGGTTCGGGACGAGGAGGTGAAGCAGCCGTTTTCCAATTTGATGATACAGATAGCGTCTCGCCACTCGACTTTGCGGAACTGACAGACAGCGTATCGGGCGATCAGGCAGGAATGGCCGGTTGGACAGCTAACGGGAGAACCCATCTTATAGTGGGAATGGCAAACTATGAACAGGGAACAGCCCGGGTGCCCTCAGCAGTCCATTACCAGATGGAAAAAGGTAATATCATTGCCGTGGATTATATATCAGGTATACTTTCCACCACCGGGCCCATTGCTGCCACTGATTACAATACCGATGGGCAGATGGACCTTTTTATTGGTGGACGGTTCCTACCCGGGCAATTTCCAGAAAATGCATCCTCCAGGCTGCTGCAGTTTGTAGATGGAAGCTGGGTGCCGGATCAGACCAATAACGACGTTTTTAGTGACATTGGGTTAGTAACTGACGCCTTGTTTGTTGACTTGAACAGAAACGGAGCCCAGGATTTAATCCTTGCAACCGAATGGGGATCTGTCCTGGTGTTTGTAAACGAAAATGGCAGGTTCATAGATCAAACGGAAAAGTGGGGGCTTGATGAGTTCAACGGACTTTGGCAGGGAGTTGCTTCTGGTGATTTTACCGGGAATGGATACCCTGATCTTGTAGTGACGAACCGTGGGGAAAACAGCCCTTATCAGGTTGATAATCATAATTACCCGCTAAAGCTATTCTACCGGGATTTCAACCGAGATCAACAACTGGATATCATTGACACCTATTACGATGAAATGACCGGAGGGTACGTTCCCCGCAGGAAATACCTCGATTTTACGTCGCTTCACGAAAATATGCTCTTGGACATCGGTTCTCACAGTGAATTTGCAAGTTCCACAATCGGGGATCTGACCCGAATGGATCCGGATCAGATACCTTCCAAGTCAGTTAACACGCTGCAGCATATGGTTTTTATCAATAACGATGGGGATAGATTTACGGCTGCTCCTCTACCGGACGAAGCCCAGCTTTCAGCAGGTTTCTATGCGGGCGTAGCAGATATGGATAATGATGGAAGTGAGGACATTTTTATGAGTCAGAATTTCTACCCTGTGTACAATCCGAAAAGCAACCCTCGTTTAGATTCAGGACGCGGTCTGTGGCTCAGAGGTAATGGTGATGGGAGTTTTGAACCGATTCCCGGTCACATTTCCGGCATCGAAGTATATGGGGATCAGCGGGGTGCAGCGCTTGGCGATTTTGACAGGGATGGCCGTGTTGATCTTGTTGTCTCACAAAATGCCGCGGAAACCCGACTGTTCAGAAACCAAAGTGAAAAACGCGGGATCCGGGTAACTCTTACGGAAGGCCCGCAAGGCAACACTGCGGGTGTAGGTTCCTCCATTCGGCTAATTTATGAAAATGACCAGAATGGCCCCGCCCGTTTTATCCAGGCGGGATCTGGTTATTGGTCTCAAAACAGTTTTACACAGGTGATGGGCTTTGATGAATCACCAACCGCAATTGAGGTTACCTGGTTTGATGGAACCGTACAAACAGTTGAATTTAATGATGGTCAAATGGACTATCAGGTCTCTTATCCGGAATAACAACAACCGCTAAATCGTACAGGTTTAAGTTTTCAATAATCGCAGTGCTATGACCCAATTCACAAACAGGAATAATCAAGTAGTACCTGCAATTCTGCTTACTACGTCTATTATACTATTATTTGCAATTGGCTGTCAATCTGATCCGGACACAGCGGGTGCTTCATTTGAAAAAATTTGGGAGCGGCAATTTCCCGAACTCAGCACTCACTCCTCTCCCCGGGCTGCCGCCGACCTGAATGGTGATGGTGTGACGGATATCGTTTTGGGTTCAGGGATGGAAGAAATGGCAAGCACGCCTACAGGAATTATCGCAGTAAGCGGCGCGTCAGGTGATACGTTATGGACCTACCCTGCGCGGGACCAGGTTTTTGGTTCCCCAGCTTTTTTAGATATCACTCAAGACGGGATTAATGACATTGTCATCAACGGCAGAGCCGGAATCCTGATCGCGGTTGAAGGTTCAACAGGTTCTGTGATATGGGAATTTTTACCGGATGTAACCTTCGATGAAGCCCGGGATATGGGAATCTATAATTTCTACAATCCACAGGTTATACCTGATCAAAACAGCGACGGTTTGCCTGATCTGCTGGTTGCAAATGGCGGAGATTATACCGTGCCGCCGTACGATGAGAACCGGCCGGCTGGAAAACTAATGATAATTTCTGCTGCAGATGGAGACGTAATCGCTGAGGCAACCGTACCAGATCACAAAGAGACTTACATGTCTGCTGTTGTGGCAAAATTACACGAAACTGATGGAAACACGTCCGTTATTTATGGGACCGGCGGTGAAACCATTGGAGGGAGCCTCTACCTGGCAATGCTGGAAGATATTATTAATGAAGATCTGTCCGGTTCCATAGTGCTGGCCTCGGGTGATGAAAAAGGATTTATTGCACCGCCATTGCTGGCAGATTTGAATGGGGATGGCTATCTGGACATCACAGCAAATGCAGTTGATGGACGAACACTTGCTTTCAGTGGGAAGGATTACTCACGACTCTGGAGTGTAGAAATCAATAATACAGAAGTATACAGTTCGCTTTCTGCAGGTCCTTATACTACTGATTCCCGGATCGATATTTTCACTACGTACTCAATAGGCACATGGCCGGATCTGCGGGATAATTTACAGTTACTTATCAACGGCACAACAGGCGAGGTTTTATCGCAGGATACGCTTGGTGTCTTTCAAACCGCATCTCCCATTGCCACTGATCTATCCGGTAATGGGTACCCGGAGTCTCTCTTGAGTGTTAATGTTGGTTATGAGCAATTTGACGGATCATACCACTACAACCATATGCTTGTTGGCAACGATTTCAGGCACAACCGGCAATTTATACTTGATGATTTACAGCCCGGTGCAAACCTCTCCTCAACCCCGTGGGCAGGCGATCTTGATGGAAACGAACAGCTTGATATCATTTATGTGGTTACACACGACCAGAATGATATCTTTGGTGTGAATGGGTTTACACTCTACCGCTTGCAGGCAAGGCATAGCACTACAACCGACACCCCGTGGGGTTCATACATGGGTAGTGGTTATGATGGTGTTTTTAGGGAGTAAGTGGATCAATCCCGGCAATAAAGGAAGATCTATTATTCCTCAGAACCAAGATTGGTAAGACATACAGTGTGAAAAAATGATCCTACAAAGAAGAGAGAAGTCTAATTATCCGGTTCTTCAGGAAATCTTGTGGGTTTTTACTCAGAGTGATAGCGATTACCATGAGATGTAAACAGCCATCTAAACTTATGAGTTGATAAAAGGAGATCTCTCCCTGCACTCTCCGCAAAAACACGGATCGTTTAGTCGAGATGACAGGACACGCTTATTTTGTGAGACCGGCGTTTTACGTATTGTGCTTTGAACGGCT